>FWWL01006139.1_pt1 | contig 17792 bp, 14 predicted proteins | sample 2228331 | NCBI WGS metagenome assembly FWWL01 (sample SAMEA103939775, study PRJEB20133) | metagenome
AATCTGAGAACTACCAAGCACTGAATACTATTTTACCGAAGTTTAAAGAAAAAGTACAAACTATCTACATAGATCCACCGTACAATACAGGAAATGATGAGTTTATCTATAAAGACAAGTTTCAATATTCTTCTTGGCTTACAATGATGGAAAATAGATTGTATTTAGCAAAAGAAATAATGAATTCAAACGGAAATATTTTTGTTAGTATTGGAGATACGATAAAAAAAGAAATAAAGGTAAATTCGGTATCTCAGCTACAGCTTTTGTTAAATTCTATCTTTGGCGAAAACAATTATATAGCAACTTTTGTAAGAAAAAGTGGAATTGCACCGAGACATGATATAAAACATATTGCAAATGCTCACGACTATGTTTTGCTATATGCTAAGGATCAAAAAAATGTAATTATTAACAAAAAACCAGCTGATACTACGAGATTGAAATATAAAGATTCACATTTTGAGACAAGAGGGTATTTTGATTTAAATCAATTGGATAGAGGAAGTATTCAGTATTCAGAATCTTTAGATTATGCTATTAGTATTAAAAAAGGTGAAATTATAGAAGTATTTGATGGTAAAACTTTTAAAAAAATAGAAGCACCAGAGGATATAACTATATATCCTGGGCGAGACCCAAACGATAAAAGATGGATATTTACATGGTCAAAATCAAAAGTTTTATGGGGCATTGAGAATGATTTTATAGTATTTAGAAAAGACAAGAATGGTGATTGGAAAGTTTATTATAAGGAGTATGAGTTAGTTGATAACGAAGAAAAGCCAAGGGAACGGATGAATCCATACGATACATTAATTTTAGACTTATATAATGAAATTGGAAATTCCGAAATTGAAAACTTATTTGGTAAAAGATTATTTGAATATCCTAAACCTTCTGATTTAGTAAAGCATTTGATTCAGATTGGGGCATCAGAAAATAGTTTAGTTATGGATTTTTTTGCTGGTTCTGGTACTACAGCTCATGCGATTTTGAAATTAAACAAAGTAGACGGAGGTAAAAGAAAATTTATTCTTATAGAAATGGGGGATTATTTTTATACACTAATTATCCCACGACTTAAAAAGATTGCTTACTCTTTTAATTGGAAAAATGGTAAACCAGAAAATAAAGAAGGGATTAGTATGTTTTTCAAATATTTCGAATTAGAGCAATTCGAACAGACTCTGAGAAATGTAAAATACGAATCTGATGATCCTTTCTTGGCACCAGGGGAAGATACTTACAATCAATATATTTTCATGAAAGTACTCGAAGCTTTGGAGGTAAATTATAAGAAAAATAAACTGAAAGTCGATTTATCAAAGCTTTATAAAAATATTGATGTCGCTGAAACTATCTCTTGTTTGCTTGGAAAAATGATTAAAAGAATAACAACTGACGAACTTGAATTTGAAGATGGTATGAAAGTTAATTTGAAAGATTTAGATTACAAAATAATCAAACCTTTGATACTGTGAAAGAAATACTAAAGTTAAACTGACACTTTTACCGAAAAGCTTTTATATATCAAATTACATATATTATCGCACCTCATGCAGCTAAACGGCTGCATACAGTCACAGAACTTGGTAAGATCGGTCAACAACATTGACTCCTTCTGACCGATCTTACTATCCATATATAGCTACTTCTTTTCCTGTTTATCGAAAAACTTCAAAGTAACAAAGTACTTCTCAAGACTGTTAACTATGTGCTTAAGTGGTTGATATATAAACGAAAGTGTCTTCAGAACTATGTATAACTGTAAGAACAACAACGCAACACCAAGTAGTAATATGAATAAGTTAAACCATGTAAGTAGTATATTAGTAATGCCGTACATACCAAGTACGTTGCTGGTACTGGCTAACAAGATTACCGTTATCATCACTAACGAAATCATCAAAATGGTAAACACTGCTTTGAACCAACCTTCTAAAACGTATCTGTGTAAGTAGATAGACAACAATATCAATGCTAACAGACTAAAACCTATATCCATATACGATTCACCTCCACTTCCTCCGGTACCGAAATCCCGAAGATCGATAGCATAAGAAGCGCTACAATTGTAAGCATCATATATATCATATGCGCATATCTTATAATAGTTTATACACGAAAAAATAAAACCTATAGTACTGAAATCCTTAGTAACGTTTACAAAATAACTCGTATCACTGATGTTGTCTTCGTGTATCTTCTCGTAATCGTAAGCACAAACCTTAAGAAGTACCTCGTACTTAGAAAGATTGTTCATAGAGTTTATCTGACCGTAAAAAGTTATATTAGTTGTCAAGTTACTGTAACTCAAGTTCGTCACGTTTATCTCAGATAACGGATAAACTGTAAACACTTCTGATACTCTCTTGTATTCACTGTAAGCATCAGAAATGTATAAGTTTAAGTAGTAACTACCGTAGTTATCCGGGTAAATCGTTAGATTCTCGCAGTTTACTAAAGTGTAATTCTGGCCGTCGTTAAGATTGTACTTGCATGATACGACAGGATTATAACTATCGTAAACGTATTCCAACGGAAAACTGTAATAATAAGTGGTGTTAATTGGTGATAGTATAGTGATAGTAATGTTGTCACCAGTAGTAATAAAGTAATCGTAAGAAGTATTCATTATGTTAAAACAGTAATCAGATATTTCTACAGTGAAGTTTATTACTTTGTTAATTCCTGGTAACACGAAAGCTGTTGATGTGTTTGTCTCTGTAGTATTAGCTGCAGTCCAGTCAGTACTAGTCCAATCGTTGTCACCTATCTTTAACCAAAACCTGTAGGCTTGGATCACGTCTGAATCTCGTATTCTAACAGAAATATTTACAGATTCTCCTGCATTAGTAGTATTCCAAGAAAACGGAGTAACGTTTCTGCTATCGAATACACAATGCTTGGTAAGTACAAAACTGCCCTGCGTAATGTTTGCGTCGTTTAAACAGATATCTCTTACCGTGAGAGTAAAGTTTACTCTGTTACCTACAGTATTAGGCATCGTCTTGATCGTACTGAAATAATAAGTAATATTAGGAGTAACATTCAACCAATCGTCAGCAATCCACTCACTAGAATTATAAAACCAGAACTTGACAGCAGTTATGTTGTCATTGTCAGCTACTTCTACTGATAAGTTAGCATCTTCGTCAGCATAAGTAGAATTCCAAGACCACGGAGTAATGTTATAACTTGCGTACTTGCATCTGTACAATGTAGTATAGTAATAAGCAGAAGTATTACTGTTTTGACCGCAAGAGTCTATAGTTTCAACGAAAAACCAGACATTAGCACCTACTTCGTTCGTGTTGTTAAAACTATGATTGACAACCATTTCATTACTTGGCTGGTAATAATACCAATCAAAAGCTTTCCAATCTTCAGATCCATTTTTGACCCAGAGCCGATGCGCTGTCAGATTGTCAGCATTAGTCACGTTAACAGTTAAAACTGTCTCTTCGCCAGCATATTCGTTACTCCAATTCCAAGGAGTAGAATTATACGAATTAGCAGAACATATGTACGTAGTGTTAAATGTACCGGTAACACTTATCTTAGTGTTGTTACAGCTATCGCGTGTCTCTACGTAAAAAGCTACCTCTTCTCCAACACCAGGTAAGTTAACAATTTCCTCAAAATTCAATGTCTGCTGGCCATGACTACTCCAAGGTAAGTATAACCAACCACTATTAGTACCATTCCTGAAAACTAATCGGTACTCGTTTATACTGCTCTCGTCATATAACTGTATATCCAATTTGACTGATTGGTACATACCTGTAGTATTCCAACTCCAAGGAGTAAGGTTGTTAAGCTGACCGTAACATACCTTCGTAGTGTTAAACCAATCGTAACTAACGTTTTGCTCGTTATTACAAATATCTTTTACCGTCAAAGTAAAGTTTATCGTAGTGTTAATCGTAGTATTAAGAGTTTTAACTACAGAAAAGTTGTAATTTGGAGAGTCTTCAATGTCTATCCAATTGTCTCCGATAAAGCCAGATCCGTTGTTAAACCAGAACTTTACAGCAGTTATATTATCGTTGTCATTCACACTTATGTTAAACAGCGTCTGGTTACCAGCCAGCGTACTATTCCAGTACCAAGGAGTAACATTAATTGATGGGTAAGAACAAACATAAGGCTCTTGATCGGTATAGAAATAACCAAAAGAAATGTTTACATAATTACCACACGTGTCATTAACTTCTACTGTAAAGTTTATCAGCGAACTCACTACACTCGTTAGTGTTTTACTTGTCTGGAAAGCTACCGTGTTACCTCCACCGTTGCTAACCCAAGGATCAACATTCCAATTATTACCATTATAAAACCAAAATCTATAATTAGTTATACCGTCGTTGTCAGATATATTAACACTAAAACTAGTACTCTTACCAGCATAAGTATTATTCCAGTACCAAGGAGAAGTATTTACTGACGTATAATAACAACCGCCGCCTGTGTTTTCAGTGTACGGATGCCAATCATCGCCACTACCTAACCATCTATTACCAAGCAACGCGTTGTTAAAAGGAAGATCACTACCAGTATCGGCATAATTGTCACTGTCAGTGTCTATTATATCGAATACCGTCCAAGCTTCCTCACCAGATAAGTTTATGTACCTGTTACCTTTTCCGGATAAGTTAAACTGGTTGTTAGAATTAGTGTTATTTACCCAATTATTACTAATTAACACATTTTCAGTAAAGACGTTGTTATTACTAGAAGGATCGATGTTTAACACATGGCTAACAGTACCAGAATAGTACTTAATCTTGTTTTTACTGAAAGTTGAAGAATTTGTGTATAGTAAGAATAAGCTATTGGTTATATTGTTATCTTCAGTGATTAAGTCACTACTGTACCTTATGTATAGGTTTTTGTTACCTAAGAAAAAGTTATTTCTGAACGTGGAATTTGATACGTTATGTATGAAGTAGTTACTCGTACTGCTTATGAAGGTATTGTTTTCTACCAACAGTTCTTTATTAAGTGTGTGATCTATAGAGCCGAAAAAGAAAACAGCACTACCTGCTTGATCGATCACATTGTTTTTAATAGTATTGTTTTTACCTCTAGAAGAAAAAGTTAGATTTGTACTACTCGATAAGTTAATCACGTTGTTTTCTATCCTGGAATTATCTATCAGATCAAAAGGTGTAATAGTAGTTGATAATCTTTTTACGAAAGTGTTATTAGCAAACACTGAAGTGTTAACGTTTCTAAAGTAAAAGAAGTTAGCACCAGGTATATCTGTATTAAAAGTTACGTTAAAAATTGTCAGGTTTACCGCGTTATCTACGTACAAGCTACGAGTTATGGAATTTTTAATTGTTACTCCTCTTGCACCGCTGTCAATCTGAATTGGGTAGTTATTACCTGTACTCTGTATCAAACAGTTGTTAAATGTTGCGTTATTGACATTTGTACCGCGGATAAACAAAGGAGTACTACTACTCGAAAGGTAACAGTTATCGTACAAGATGTTAGCACTCTGAATAAAATCAGTACCTATACCTACGTTTATCGCAGTCGAATTATAGTTCTTAAACACCATACTGTTGCTACTAGTACTGTAAAGATTTCTACCCCCGGGACCGTAATTCATAACGGTTATGTTTTCGCCATAAAATTTCGTTTGTAAATATAATATGTATTCACTACCACCAGCATTAGAATAAACTGTTAAGTTATAAACTTTCCACTGACCAGCGGCTGCCGAATTTATGGCATTACCTTGACTAGTAGTCATGTTAATAATAGTATCGTTAAGGTTGTAATTTCCAGCAGAAGAAGTACCACCGTAAAAAATCCTAGCTTTACAGTTAGTTTGCGCAGTAACTGATAAGTTTTTAACTATTTGAGTATTCATTCCATAACGCATAAAAGTCACTGTAGAACTAGTAGAAGAAAAAGTAGTGTTAGTGAAATTTACTTTCATAGAGTGTATTAATATGTTGTTATTGTTGTTAGGTTGTATACAATAATAACTAGTACTTTGCGGTATACAAGTAAAAGTATAACCTTTTCCATCTATTTCAACATTTGAAGTTTGTATATTAATACAGTGACTGTTTAAGACAGTACCATTTATATCACCTGTTAACTCATAATAACCAGCAGTACTAATAGTACCACAGCCATTAATACTAGGAGAAAAACTGATTACTGATAACAGACACAGTACAATCAGTATTATAGGTATCATCGTAACTTAACCTCACCAAAACCCGGAGACGACATGTCTATATCGAACTCGAGTTGCGCAAAAGGATCAGATACCTTAAACTCGAGTAAGTAATAAGTATTTGTTGTGAAAGTATAATCAGTTTTCTTCTTGAAAATACCATAGATTCTCGTACAAGTAGATTCTTCACCCATACTATCCAAACAATCCTCTTCAACCACTTCGTTATCGATGTACTCGTAAATAGCAAAATCTGACAACTGATACCTATCATTAACTACTGATTTCCTCGGTTCTAACTTATTAAGTGTAAACTGCGATGTGATAGGTGAAGCAACGTAAACGTACACTCTACATACCTTTTCTGTCGGAAAAATATAACACTGCGCAGTATCTTCAAACCTAAAGCTAAGTGATCCTTTACTTAAAGATCTCGTTTTCACATCAGAGAGAAGATGCTTAACTGTATCACCACCCGTTTGAGTAAAACCAATATTAGATACCAATGAAAACAAAACTATCAACAATGCGCACACTATACCGATTTTCACAAACCAATGCATATCAGAACCTCCTCAAGATAAACAACATCAACAACGACGTAACTAGTAAACCAGTAACTAATAGGAAGCTGAAGTTAATAATCTTAAACAATGCAAACAGAAAGACAACACCCCATACGGTCATCACACTTATCTCCGGTTGCATGATTGTAGATAATACAAACACTGATACCACAAACACTAATATGATAAACACCCAATCACCGAACGGTGAAAACCCAGTAGAAGAAGTTTGAGGTAAACTAAGCTTAACAATTTCATAAGTTATCCCGTTTTTTACTACGGAAAAACTAACAACATGAAATGCAGAATCATCATAACCACACGTCAAACTACCAGGAGAACTAGTAGAAGAATTCTTACAATAAGAGTACTCCAAACCTGCACCTAACCTAACTACTTGCATGATGTAACGCTCACCGAGCTGACTCTTGTCATCGTAATTACATATAACTAAACTGGTATTAGCTTGACAACTAACGTTTACTAGACTTTTGAACAGTGAATAGTAATTAGCACTACCTATACCCGTAGCGCTTTCTAATACTTCACAGCTAGAAGGATTAGTGATAGCATACGCGGCCACAGAAAAAGTTTGACTAGTCATACCAGTACAGTTTATGTAAGGTACTAAGAACCACTGGTTTAACTCGTAATCGTATACAAAACTATTCTTAAGGTTAACAACGTTACTTTCTAAAGTTGTTGGATTATAACCACTAAGATCACTCACTAGCAAGTGTTCATTTTGGTTGGCAGTGGGTGTATAGACAATATCTGGAGTCAGTAACCTATTAGAGTGTACTATTAGAGCTTTGCATAATCCGTTAGAATTAGTGTTTGTCCATGTAGAAGAGTTACGAGTAATTAAAGAGTAATCAAATCCAGTTTTGTTATTATAGTAAACAACATCTCCGTAAGTAAACATTAGGTTGCTATTATTAACACAAGAAGTCGTTCGGTTATCAGCAATAAAAAATATAGTTACTATACCACCCCAAACAGTACCATTCTGAGTTGTTACAGTAAAATTGTCACCATTTTTTTGTAAAGATCCTATATAATAATTATTAGACAGATTATAAACTTTTATATGTGTAGAATTATCAATTAAAAGAAAATCTCTAATACTAGTATTCTTTACGTAGAATGCCAAATCTATAGTATTACTACCAGCTGATAGTACAAATGATCTTGAACTAGCATAGTTATCATCTTCACAATATAAAAAATATGAAGAATAGTAATAACAAGATAACCTCAATATCATAACACTAGTTGTAGGTGTTATTCTATAATGCCAGATTGCATTTGGACCTCCATCAGTATAAACTTTGAGACCTTGATAAATGGTACCATTATAATTAATAGTATCGTCATAATAATAAACATAATTAGCGTCTAGGATGTAATGTGATATGATTATAGGACCGGTTGTATTTTCTGTTACTGAACCTAAGTTTTTAAAAAAATAAGTAGACAGATTGCTAAATTTGCATGATCGCAACAAAGAATCGTAGCACGAATTAAAAAGTCTAACAAAACTCATATCCGAATATACTATTACAATGAAAAGGATAGCTATTATCAGATAAACACTTATTCTCACACTCTCACCTGAAGACATGGCCACCGCCATAGACAGCTAGAGAGATAACTACTATACCAAGTAGTGATAAACCTTGGAGGTTAAAGACAACGAAAGAAGTAAACGGATACTCGGTCTTGAACTGGTCTAGTAATTCGTTATCACTTTCAGTGTAGAGTAATTGCATGGCCAGATTCTGAAGCACTCCAGAAAAAAGTGAAGCAATAAGTAAGAAGAACAACACAAACGCATAAAAGAAAGGTGGAGCTACTATGTTAAACGAACTGAGTACAGCCAGTATTATTATTCCGAAGTAGATTACCGGTATTACGTAATCTATTCCTTTAACGATTGTGGTAACGTTTTCTCTATCCTTAGCATTGAGTTTAGAAGTCAATCCTGAGTTAATCAGTGAGTTAGTTACTATGAAGAAGAACAGTAACATAAAAAACATTGCAAAAACTACAACACCTGCAATGATAGCATCGGCCACACTCATTTACTTTTGGCACCTCTCTTACGGCTAACCGCTTGCTTACCGTTAACTGACCGAGTAAAACCTGTGACTTGATTGTTTTTTACTGATTCTCTGACTAATGGTCTAATACTAAGCCCTGTACCGTACTCTTTTTTCCCGTAGATACCTACTACCGCAGCAATGAGTGATGGTCTGTACTTTCTTTCGGCACTAGTTTTACCAGCAGATTTACTACGATAACTACCTCCTCCCCCGCCGCCAAAACCTATTCCTAAACCTATTGGTAAAACTGGTTGACCGGAAAACCAGTAACCCATACTACCAGCTTTTGACACGGATGATGGAGAACTACTGACAGAACTCGAAGAGACACTGCTAGAACTAGTAGAAGATCTGGACGATCTTGATACCATCGACGACAAGATTGAAGAGCTAGAAGATTTACTTATAGAAGAACGAGACAGCTTACTTATTGAAGACCCAGAAGGTTTACTGACTGAAGAACCAGAACTTAGACTCTTCATCACTGACGACATGCTACTGACTGCTGAAGAACCCTTATTAAAGGATGAGAATTGACTACCCCTAGAAGCCACTACGTATGAAGACACTGGCACTCTAGAAGGAAGTCGATACGAAGTCGTAGAAGTAACTCTTGAATGGAGTAAAGTAACCGTCTGGCTTTTTTCAGGAGAAGATTTAATACCAGAAATCTGTGACGATGCTTTACCTGGTAAGTTAGTAACTGGTCTAGATGGCATCCGTGAAACTTCTACCACTGGTCGCTTGCCAACCATCTCATAAGCAGAAGCCAAATCTCTTATATCTTTTTCTTCACCCTTAAGAGAAACTAGTTTATTTCCTCTTACTCCGATCCTAGCCATCAAGTTAGCTGTACTCGTCTCTGGAGAAAGTACAGTGATACTTTTTTGACTATCAAGCTTAACACTTCTAGAGTAATACGGTACATATTTATAAACTAGATGCTGAGGTTCATTAAACATAGTAGGTTTAGGTATCGATATATCAAATGTCACAGTATTACTACTTACAGGCACGGATTTTAGATACTTTCCACTCATAGGTTCTTTCGCAGTTATTACCACTTTATCGGCTATTTCTTCGCCACTTACGCCAAGTACTTTTTCTTGCTTAACTTTGATATCTGAGTAACCTTGTTGTTTTAGATAACTAACGAATCTCTTCAACCCCATCTGACTCGTAGCCCCTTCGAGATCAATTTCATGTACTTTGAAGCTTTTTCTTGCCGATGGTTGAGACGCAAAATAACCTTTTTCTCCGTACAAGGCCCTATTTACCGTACTACCTTTCAAGCTAAGGTTTTCTTTACTGGCCCTAACAGCGATATCAGGTCCTTTAGGAGAGAATTGCATTAGGTTTTGTTTAAGTCTGTCAGTACTAAGCATAGCTTTTTTAGCTACCTCTTTAGTAGAGTAAACAGCTTTAAAGAAGTCGGGAGCTTCGGCTTTAGCTAACAATGGTGTATTATAATACGATGCTGGTTGGTTAGCTATAGTTGTACCAGGAGAACTTTTAACAGTCATACCGAAAACAGGTTTTTCGTTAACAAATACTCCTATTTTATCATTCATTCTTCCTACGTAGATACCTCCGACTTTATCGTTCCTTGCTAGTGAGAGTTCAATACCTTTAACGTTATACTTTAACTGGTTACCACCTTTCTGTTCTACTACTGTAGCCAAGTCAAAAGTTACTCTTCCGATCTTATTAGTTAGGTACGTCATACCTACTCCTAGACTACCACCTATTGCGGCACCCGCCAGAGCCAATTCGGTTTTTTGTTCAGGAGTACGGCCGTATGATTGAGTGTACAGACTGGCCGATACAGCTGAAACTACAGCGTTTCTAACGTACTCAGACTTAGCGGCTAGAGGTGTTGCCAAGCCAACGGTACTAGCTAATTTACTAGCACCCATAAACAAAAGTGTTTTTTGCAATCCGTAGCCGGGATCAGTTACAAACTTGCCACTTTCTCCTCTTTGTAGTTTATTTATTACGTTTTCTCCGGTGATAGCGGCTGTACCAGCTTCGATGGCAACTGTAGCCCCTGTGAGTAACGCATAGTTCTTACCGAAATCAAAAACCACTCGTTGAACTGCCGGCATCGCAAGTTTAGCAGTACTCAAAGCTTTAACCGTTGTACCGATTGCTGTAGCTGTTAAAACTGGTTCAGCGATACGTAGCTGATAACCAACATAAGCTTTAGCAGTATCTACGACATCTGTCTCTCCAGAAGCAAACCTTTGTCCTGTTTTGTACAATCCTATAGCACCTTCAACAGTGGCTTTTGGTAAGTCTGACACTATAGGAATATTAGCTTTTACTACGTCTTTCAAAAATGGAGTACCAGTTATTAAATTTTCAGTCTCAGCTTCTATTTCAGCTTGTCTGATCTCAGAACTTGAAGGAAACTTAACACTAATAGATTCTTTACCGTTCTGTTGTTTGATATCAACACTTCCACCCATTCGAGTAACCAGTTGAGAGAACAGATTTATATCGTAGCCTTTGCCATCGTAAACAACTACTGTCTTTCCTGATTGATCTCTCGAAAGCGTAAAATCTCTTTTATCCTTTAATAAGCTTTGTCGTAGATCCTCTCCTGTACCGTAGTAACCTCTATAGAAATTGTACTCTTCAGTAAACAGTTTACCGTCTTTAATATAGAACTTTACCATTTTGTTTTGTTTAGCCATTTCGTTAGCATACTCTTTAGCTGTGACTTCGACTTCGCGACCAGATGAATCTTTTACTTTAAACCGATACTCTGGAGACAGCATATTAGGATCTACGGGCACTACTCCGAGAGATACAGGTGTATAATTTAAGTTTTTAGTGGTATTAGTAACTAATGCTGGCAAACCTTTAGATTGTAGTGATTCACTAACTACTTTCCCTGTAGTTACTTGGCCACTTATTCCAACACTACGAGTACCACTTATTCCAACAGTGTTACCTGTACCACTTATTCCAACAGTGTTACCTGTACCACTTATTCCAACACTACGAGTACCACTTATTCCAACAGTGTTACCTGTACCACTTATTCCAACACTACGAGTACCACTTATTCCAACAGTGTTACCTGTACCACTTATTCCAACACTACCATTGGTAACGGATCGAGAAGGTAAGCTAACGAAGTACTCCTCACCGCCGCGTAGTAAGCTACGGCCACCTATAACTTCGCCGCCCTTAGACTTAAGATCCTCGATGTTTTTCAAACGATTCTCTAATTCAGATCTATAACTCCTAAGATTAGATTTGTAAGCATCAAAATCAGACTTTGTCATACCGCCGTAATTTTTTATCTGGTTTTCTACCCAATTATATAAATCTGAACCTTCTTTTATATTTCCCAGAGCATAAGCATCATAGACGTCCGTTTTCCAAAGAGCACGACTCTGTTTGTTTATTTGATAAGCAATATTTTCATCATACCATACTGGTACATCTACTCCTTTACTAACTCCTTTCAGTTTACCATCATCACCATAAACTGCGGTTTTTACGTTAACAGCGTTAACCTTTTCAATTTCTTTCACTCTTTCTAACTCTTTAAGAGTATCTTGTTCAAGTTGTGAAAGAGAAGGACTAGTAGTACTCTGTTGCTGACCAGTACTTAGTAATTCAGGTGACTGTGTACTTGTTACACTCGGAGGCACCATGTTAGGTTTTTCGACAATATTGTTTGATCTATCGGTTACATTACTAGGAGATCTGTTATTACTAGGTTTACTATCTGACGGTTTATTAACAGAAGGTTTAGTATCACTTGGAGTAGGTTTTTGAGTATTACTAGGAACAGTTTTACTCGATGCACTAGTAGAAGGAGTAGTAACTTCTTTCTTTTTGGCTTCTTCAGCCCTCCTAACGTTTGTGGCCGTCCATACTACCATTTTTATTCCTCCTTATTAATATAATATCACCGTAACAATATATTACTTTCTTTTTTAGTTTTTCTTCGTTAATAAACCTACGTAATTCTTCAGTACTTTTACCGGGTAATCTAACTAATTCGTAATTACCAGAAATTAGCCGTTGCAGAATAACCCGAGTTTTACCGTCTATCTTACCAGCTAACTTCATGCTACTCACCTATCAGCTTTTCTAAAAATACTGAAGTAAGCATCAGTAGCATAAAAAGTATAACATAAGAACCTTCCACTATACCGAAGAAGAAAAAGAACAGGCTAACAATAAATCCTATAAACAAGCTGAAAGAAAACCTCTTAATTACAGGTAATGGTGACAAAAGAAACACTAGAGGTACCAAACCTAACACAAAGTAAAAACCCACACCTTCTTGTTTAAACACTTCATTAATACCAAAAACCATGTTAGGATACCTTCTATACACAAAACCTTTGCAATAGTAAGATTCGAAAACAGTATAATTCTGGGAAGTTAGGTTATCAGAATCAATAACCTCAACAGATACTATATTTTCCATACACTTAGAACAATTAACTTGGAAACTTGTACAATACGATGAATCGTTTAAAGTCTCATTAAGTATTAGATTACCGTTAAGGTAAACACTAAAAGAATTAATAGTAGCATTTTCTGAACTAGCACACGCAGAAGCATTCATCACTTCTCTAAAACACTCAGATGATACGTTAAGTGATATATTAGCTGAATAAAAAACAGAAACCAGCATCATTAAGATGATTAGCGGCTTCATTTACAAACCTCAGTCAATCTTATACCTGACAGCCACACTCAGTATTTCCAATAACAATAGTACAGCCAGCGCTGTTAAGATACTGTATATTACTAGATTAAAGAAAGCACCAAAACCAAGTACATTAGCAACAGCTGACAATATCTTTACAGGTATTTCGAAAGCATTTACCATTAGCTTAATGATATTAAGCGCTGTACGACCCAAAATACTCATGAGATCTATTCCTTCACTTATACTAGGATCAACGTTGACATCGTTTATTTTATCGACTGACGAATAAGCAAACTCCGACACATCAGTAAACGTCTCGTTCATTTCATTGTTAAACTCTTGCAGCTTGCTGTCATCAGCAGAATCAAAACTTTTTTGTGTCAATGATGAAAACTCCATTATTACCGAATAAGAAACCAATGAAAATAGCACCATTATTATAGAGGACATCAATATATTCTTTATCATTTAACCATCCCCACCCTTACAGCTAACATATAAAGCATGACAAGAACAGCAGCAATCACAAAGTATACCAAATAACTAAGCGCATCACTCATCGCATACTCCACCCATTTAAGTGAATCTGACACATAAGTTAGCCCCATGCTATTAAACTCGGTACGTACGGCTGACACGAAATGCGTATTAACGAAATAAGCTAGTAACACTATCAGCAACGTAAATATCAAATACTTGAACATCTCAAGCATATCATCATTAATAAATTAGTAAGAACTAGTTTATATTAATATCTTTCATTAACAAAAGTAGATAAAGCCGTGGCTTAATAGCCACAGCTTTAGATATGGTGGTGGTCTGTGATTCTAGAGGCTCAAATATTATTTACACAGTAATAGTATTTAAATCTTTCTCTTGTTTTGTAAGTTCCTCTGTTATTTTCAATGGATAAGTAATGTAGTCATCACCGACGACTCTTTTGTTCAGAGCACTTTTAAGACTCCTCTTTCTTTCAACCACATCACAGAAATACATATCTCTACGCATTGCTTCGAAAAAGCCAACCATTGTATAAAAACTAGTCTCGAAGTGTGAAAAATCACCGTTCAAAGCTTTTTCGTAAGCTTCAAACGTGAGTTCTGAGGTGTCAAAACCTTTACCTTTAAGTTTAGTGTCACCATCTTTGGTAATAACCGCATAAGTTTTAGGAGCCAGAAAAATACCTTCTTTTATCTCGTACTCAAGCTTCAAACCCCCGAGATCATCCGAAGTATCAAGTTTAACATCAGTAACAACACTATCTGTGTCACAGTAATAAACATTACCACCTTTTTTAACAATTTCCTCGAATATTGAGAAGAGTTTGAGTCTAGCATAAGCTGTGACGAAAGCACCCCAGTGAATAAAAGAATAATTACGTTTATCTTTCACTTTTTTCAAGTACAACATATTCTCATTAGAAAGAGTAATACAGTCAACCAATTCATCATGCTTCGCATCAAAAACTATATCGTAAAATTCGCGTCTTTGCGCCAGCTTACCATAACAAGAGTTCATTATTAGTTTAGCGATTTCCCTTTCAGGTCCAGTGGAGTTTTTCTTGATATTATAATATTTATTAACGAATGGTTTAAACACGTTTTCTGAACTCAAAAATATATAACCATCATGTATCTTTACCTTATACCCAAGCATTAAAGCTTTGGCCACTTCAGGAGAAGTATACCAACCTGTAAATTTACCTACAGGAAATAACAGCTTACCACGTAACCTATAAGGTAACAATGGATAAAACACTTTATCGTTTATCTCTACAGTTACTTTATAGATACCTAGTTTATCTTCTAAATACCCAGTAGTACTAACTACATAACCTGTTGGATACTCTTTAGAATACATAACGTAAGGATACATACTATTAACGTCATAGTAATATAGGTTTTTACCTTTCATCCGAAAAACATCAACTCTTCCGCCGTAATAAGCTTCCCTGAAAACAGGATCATACTTAGCTTTGATAGGATGATATGAATAATCTATGTACTCCCTCAGTTTTCTAAAACTTAGTGTTGGTATAGAGACAGGTAACTTTTTAATAGATTTGAAGCCGTTTTTACTAGCAAAGCTAACAATAGCTTTATACAGTATTCGGCAATCTGATGCAACGTATTCGAGTAGTTCTTTTGCGCTAAGTAAATCTATTTTAGACCTATCCACCTCCATTTTTCTTTCATCAGTAAAACTTTCAGCTATTCTAGCCAGTGAGAGACCACCAAATATGAATCTACTATCTCGCATTTCCACATTCTCCAATTTTATACTGGCTAAATCTGTACTTATAAGTCTAAATTTTTTATTATTCTCTTCTAGTACATATTCAAGCAAAAACTTAAAATCGAATTTAGAAGCATAATGCGCATAGAAAATACCACCTAACTCTTTAATTTTATCATACAACTCTTCAGCAGTATCAGCGTAATAATAATTTTGGCCATCAAATATACAGCCTAGCTTAAACTTATTACCGAAGTACTCACCAACAGCTTCTATGTCAAAAGTACGTAATTCATCTTTTATAGACTTTGACACGCCTAATATACCCCTTTTTTCTCTTAATTATATATGTCAACTCGTTACCGTCAAATAACGTTTTATGAAATACATAGACAACGCCAGTAGTTTTTAAGTATGAATCATCGTACTGATCGATCAACAAGTTAATTTTTTCTTTAACAATTATTGGTAACCTATCGAAATAAGAAAGAAGCTTATGTTCAGTTCTAGCTGTATATGTATTACCACTTTTAGTCATAAATTCTACATCTAAGTAAGTAGTATACTGTTTACTTGCCAGTTCGAACAATTGATTAAGTTTTTTAAGTCTCTTTTTGCTAAGCTTTCTATCACCTTTTATAACATACCTTATATGTCTATCAGAGACACCCAGCATTTTAGCAAGTTTTCTTTGCGTATAGATATAGCTAAGAACTAACACTTTTCTACCAGATTTCAATCTCGGCACTGCTCTACTTTCAAGTTTTTTTACCTCAAATTCTTTTCCACCTGTAAAAAGAATAGAACTATCATCTTTACTAACACTTACCATCTCCAGAGGTTTAACAGTTTCAATGACTACAACTTTTTTAGGTACGTGTTTAGCAGCGCTCGATTTTTTATCAGTTTTAACTTTTTTAGGTACGCGTTTAGCAGCGCTCGATTTTTTATCAGTTTTAACTTTTTTAGGTACGCGTTTAGCAGCACCTCCTTTTTCAAGAGACTTCACTTTTTTATTAGGATTTCGATTCCTCCTTTTCTTCATTTTCATCATCCCATGCTTTATTCATCACATCTATTACAAGCATACGTAGAGTAACACCGCGTTTTGCGGCCAAAATCCTTATCTTTCTATACAAGTCTTGAGGAATTCTTACATACAACCATTTCGAATTATTCATAGTCATCACCTTACTAGTTTACATTAATAAAAAGTAAAAGATAAAACTCAGGTATTTATATGAAAGAATACCTAACGTTACCATCTCTGGATAACTCCTTGATAGCCACCACTTTCTTTCCTATTAGTTCTTTTAAGCTTCTACAACCCTTAGAAAGCAAGTACTCGTTTAGCTTACTTCTAGCTACCAATCTACCGTCGTAGACGCGTAGATTAAACACTCTAACCAATTCGAAGCCATCGATTTCAGCTATAACAAGTACAGCGTCACCGTATCGGCCATCGTATGGTTTTATCTCTTTTATACGACCCTCCTTTCCGACGATGCTTTCGTCTAGACCTTTTTTAGCTTCGACACTGAAGATATCCAGCGTCATCTGCTTTCCACTTGGTATCTTACTTTCCTCTGCGTTTGTTTCAGTTTTCTTTTTTTCCTCCATATTTCACACCTCTTTTTCTATTTGATAGATATATATACAATAACATATATAAACCTTTCTTTAAAAGATCTTAAAAACAACACAACATTATAAAATATTTGGCTTGAATCACATACAAATAAGTTAATAATTATTTCAGAATCTGAGAGCTAGAGTCGTAGGTGTGAGTAGGTTACTAGCACGGGTAGCAGAGCATCACGGTAGCACGGGTACCAGAGCAGCACGCTTTGTGACTAGCTCACTTGCAGTACACCACTCAAACTAAACGATAGCTTTTTATTACTTTCTGATTATATATTATACCAGACCCCCAAAACCACTGCGAGTTTTGGGGGAGTGTGAACCCTAACCTATTATTATTGTTGTTGTTATCAACTACACAT
>FWWL01006140.1_pt1 | contig 17786 bp, 14 predicted proteins | sample 2228331 | NCBI WGS metagenome assembly FWWL01 (sample SAMEA103939775, study PRJEB20133) | metagenome
GGAAAGGAGAACCAGGTCCGCATCCACGGGGCCTCCGGAGGTGATCACGCGGCGCACCCTGCCCTCGCCGTCTCCCTCCAGGCCCTCCACCCTTTCGCCCAGATGGAGCCGGACACCGTTTTTCTCCAGGTGTTCCCCCAGCTTCGCCGCCAGGTCGGCGTCCATCGGGGGCAGGACGTGATCCAGCAGTTCCACCAGGTGGACTTCCATCTCCAGGCGCCGCAGGGCCTCGCACATCTCCAGGCCGACGGCTCCGCCGCCCACGATCACCGCCCGGTGCGGGGCTTTCAGGTCGATGAATGACTTCATCTCCAGGGCGTGGGTCAGCGAGCGCAGGACGAATACGCCTTCCAGCTCCCGTCCGGGCAGGGGGGGCACGAAAGGAGCGGCTCCAGTGGCTATGATCACTACGTCGTATTCTATGGACAGTTCACTCACCCCCTCCAGGTCCACCACCCGGATGAGTTTGTTGGCGGGGTCGATGGCGTTCACCCTGTGGCGTAGGAAGACGCGGATGTTCTGTTTTTTCTCGAATTCGTCCGGGGTGCGGGCCAGGAGTTTGCGCCAGTTGGGGGAATGCCCTCCGATGAAATAGGGGAGCCCGCATCCAGCGTAGGAGATGAACTCGTCCTGGTCGTAGATCTCGATCTCCGCGTCGGGGCAGCAGCGGCGCGCCTTGGAGGCGGCGGTGGCTCCGCCCGCCACGCCGCCGATCACCACCAGCCTGCGCAGCTTTTCCATCTTGTGTTCCTCCCTCCGTTCCATCCCTCGCGCGTCGGGCTAGGGACCGCATGCCATACGCCTGGCCCCTCCAGAAGCCATGGGCTCACGGCCAAGGCGCCGGGACGTTCGGTGGGACCGAGGCCCTCTCATCCGTCCCCGCACCCGCGGCGGTAAAAAACGAGAATGAAAACATTAATATGATTCCCCCCTGGCGCCGTGCGTTAACCGCGCAGCACGGGCCAGGCTCCCGCAAGAAGAGATGTCTCGCAAGGGCATCCTGTGTCATTCCGGGGCTGCTTCCTCCCGACGTGCCTCGACCACGGGGAACAAAGTGGAAGGCCGGTGGGGGGAGGAATCCCCGGTCAGCCCGCGACGAGGGGCTCATGATATATTCTTACCCGGGATCATTCTTACCCAGGATCCTTTGCGGCCCCCCGGCGGCTTCGGAGTGCGGACGTGAAAGACATGGAGGTGAGGGGCACGAAAGAGGTGTATATCGCCGGCGTGGCCATGGCCGAGGTGGGCAGGCACTTCCTTGACCCTCATGAGCTGGGTTCCCGGGTGTGCGCTGAGGCCCTGCGGGATGCGGAACTTCTGCCCCGCGAGGTGGAGGGCATCGCCGCCACCCCCCACGGGTACATGGCAGACTTCCGCCGTTTCCCCAGCCAGAGGATGGCCGATTACCTGGGCATAACCGCGGGCTTCATGATGGACGTGGACAGCGGGGGTAACTCCAGTGCCGCCGCCATGCAGGCCGCCTGCGACCGCATCCGACTGGGGAAGGTGCGTTCCTGCCTGGTCTTCGCCGCCCAGAGGGAGATCCCCAAGAAAGAGGTCCAGAAGGACGTGGTGGGTCACTTCCACCTCATCAGGTCCGCCAACTCCCTTTACGACTCCTACCAGGCGGCCTACGGGGTAATAAGCCCCCTTCCCTTCTACGCCATGGCCGTGCAGAGGTACATGTACAGGTACGGCGTGCCTCCCGAGGACGTGGCCCGGGTGGCCGTCCTTTTGCGTGAGCACGCCCTTCGTCATCCCCAGGCCGCCTACAGGCGACCCCTGACCCTGGAGGAGGTCCTCTCCAGTCCCCTGGTCTCCCCTCCCATCCACCGCCTGGAAAGCTCGGAGATGCACGACGGCGCCGCCGCCGTGGTCCTGGTCGCGGAGGAACTCCTGCGGGACAGGGAACGGGCCGTGCGGGTGGCCGCCGTGGCTGAAGCGCATGACCCCACCAGCTTTATCCCCTACCGGGGTGAGATAGACGAGTTCCCCTGCGTGGAGCGCGCCGCAAAGGCAGCCCTTGCGGAGAGCGGTTACCGCATCGAGGATGTCGACGTGGCCGAAGTCTACGGGGCCTTCGCCGGCCTGGAGCTCATCATGTACGAGAGACTGGGCTTCTTTCCGCGGGGGGAGGCGCCGGCGGCGGTCAGGGAGGGCAGGACCACCCACGGCGGGGAGGTGCTCCTCAACCCCAGCGGGGGACGGCTGTCCCTGGGGCACCCAGCCTACGTGACCCCTCTCCTGGAGATCGTGGAGGTAGTGCGCCAGCTCCGGGGGGAGGCGGGGGAGCGGCAGAGGCCGGGGGCCGCGGTGGGGCTGGTGCACACGGAGCAGGGCTTCATCAACGGTTCCATAGTGATGGTCCTGGACAGGGAGGTGCGGGGCGGCGCCGGTTGAGGATGCCCGTGTCGGTGAACGGCGGGATACGGCCTGACGGGCTCGATGGTGATAGCCGGATGCCTGCCGAAAGTCCGGAAAACGGACGGTGCGGCTCAAGATCGAGGTGATGTGGCGTCTGGGTTGTGGGAGCCTGTTCGGAGGTGGGACGAAGTGGACACCAGGCCCTATATGCAGGACCGCGCGGCGGAGGGGTTCTTCTCCCGGCTCGCGGAAGGAAAGTTTCAGAGTACGCGCTGCACCGCCTGCGGGAGGACCCATTACCCGCCCCGCGTGGTCTGCCCGGAATGCCTGGGAGAGGACCTGGAGTGGGTGGACCTCCCTCGCGAGGGGACCCTCCTGGCATTCACCTGGCAGGAGGCGGCCATACGCTGCCGTAAGCCGGATGTGCTGGGCCTGGTGGAACTGGAAGGGGTGGGCAACGTCTTCACCCGCATCGACGCGCCCTACGAGAGCCTGCGCATCGGACAGCGGGTGGTCTTCGATATCTGGACCTCTCCGGACGGCATGGTCCTTCATCAGTTCCGTCCCACCGAATGAGCGCCGCCCCTGGACGTACGTTCTCCTCCTCCGGGATGGGAACGGGAAGACCATGCGGCGAGGTCGGGCAGCCTCGTTTCGGGGAGGAGCCTTGAAACTTGACAAAACATTCTCGAACGTGATTAATTACTCCGGAGATTAAAGCTTGATGCTTCTGTCTTATTGCGGACCTCAAAGGCGAGGTCCGGGAAAGGCCGTAGCTTTTCCGGTTGTTTTCATTCGAGCCGAGGCGCCCGGTGTGCGGCAAAGGTGCGGTAAGGCGGCGCAAAATAATGGCAGATCAGGTGGGATGAACACTTTTCCGGTATATGGTAAAATATGGTAAATAAGATTCTATAAGGGCGCCAGAAAGCGCGGATATGTTTGCATTCATCATGTTCGGACGAGGCAACACGGAAAGTGCGGTTGTTTTGACGTAGAGAGGAGAGCGTACCCCGAAAAAGGATGCCGGGGGCGCTTAAGGTCGCAGCTACAGAGGAAAACGCGCATGGAAGGCGGGATAACCCGTGAGAAGCGGGTAAATGAGCAGGTCGTTCTGCCCGGGGAGGGGCGGGTAGCGGTTTCCCACCGTACGATCTCAGGAACCCCCCACTTTCCTAGGTCGATCCGCCCTCTCCGGGCATTTTTTCATAGATCTCAGGTTTTATCTCTGTCGTAGCTCGACGGGAGTCATTCAGGAGGTGAAGGCTTAGTGGAAAGGAAGGGTGTGACCAGGCGCCAGTTCTTGAAATATGCCGGCGCCACCGCTGCCCTGCTGGGGCTGAGCGAGTCCCTGGTCCCGGAGATCGCCCGCGCCCTGGAGGAGCTCACTTCCGGGAAGCCCCCGGTGCTCTGGATCCAGGGTCAGAACTGCACGGGGTGCTCCATCTCGTTCCTCAACACCAACTATCCCATGGCCGCGGAAATCGTGCTGGACAAGCTCTCCGTGCGCTATCACCCCAACGTGATGGCCGCGGCTGGGGACAAGGCCTTCGGCGTGCTGGAGGAGACGGCCAAGGAACTGGCCGGAAAGTACGTGCTGGTGGTGGAAGGGCCGGTGCCCACCGCCGAGGGCGGCGAGTACTGCACCTTCGGCCTGGAGAAGGAGACGGCTCCGTTCAACGGCTATCAGCGCCGTAAGGACAAGCCCATGACCGCCTGGATGGAGGAGCTGGTCCCCGGCGCCGCCGCCGTCGTGGCCCTGGGCAACTGCGCCTCCTTCGGAGGCATCCCGGCGGCCAACGCCTCGGTCACCGGGACCAAGCCGGTGCAGGAGATCGTCAAGGAGATCGACAAGAACAAGCCGGTGATCAACATCGGCGGTTGCCCGTCCCACCCCGACTGGTTCGTGGGTACCGTCCTGGATTACCTGATCAACAAGAGGGTCCCGGAGCTGGACAAGCACAACCGCCCCAAGATGTTCTTCGGCAAGCTCATCCACGAGAACTGTGAGCGGCGGGCGTCCTTCGACGCCGGGCTCTTCCTGGAGGACTGGAACGACGACAACCCGGACATGAAGCTCTGCCTCTTCAAACTGGGCTGCAAGGGGCCGGTCACCTACGCCGATTGCCCCACCCGCCGCTGGAACTCGGGGGTCAACTGGTGCGTGGGGGCCAACGCCCCCTGCCACGGATGTGCCGAGCCGGCTTTCTACAAGGATCTCTCGCCCCTTTACGAGCCCCTGCCGGAGGTCCATTTCGCCGGCCTCAGCACCACGGTGGACACCCTGGGCTGGATCGCCGCCGGAGCAACCGCTGTGGGTATCGGTGCCCATTACCTGTTCAAGCAACTGGGCAAGAAAGAGCCCGAGGGAGGTGAGTCCTGATGGCCCAGCTAATCAGCATAGACCCGGTAACCCGCATCGAAGGACACCTCCGCATAGACGTGGAAGTGGAGAACGGGGTGGTCAAGGACGCCTGGTCCTCGGGGACCATGTTCCGGGGCATCGAGATGCTCCTCAAAGGAAAGCACCCCTTCGATGCCCAGCAGGTCACGGAGCGTATCTGCGGCGTATGCCCCCTGGTGCACGGGACCGCCGCGTCCTACAACCTGGACGACGCCCTGGGCGTGGACCTTCCGGACAACGCCCGCATCATCCGTAACCTGTGCCTGGGGGCCAACTTCATCCAGTCCCACATCCTGCACTTCTATCACCTGGCGGCCCTGGACTACGTGGACGTCACGGCGGTGGCCAAATACACCGGGAATGACCCGGCGCTGGCGGCGCTACGGGACAAGGTGGCCGCCCTGGCCAAGGCGGGGGACGTCTATCCCTTCCTGCCCCGCTACGAATCCGACGACTACGTGAGCGACCCCGAGCTGGCGGCCATCCTGGTCAGCCACTACGTGCAGGCCCTGGAGATGCGCAAGAAGGCGCAGGAGATGCTCTCCATCTTCTACGGCCGTATGCCCAGCTTCGTGGGGACGGTGCCCGGCGGGGTGACCGTGCATCCCACGGTGTCCAACATCGCCGCCTTCCGGGCTCGCCTCTCCGAGCTGCGCGTGTGGATAGACAACGTCTACATCCAGGACATCCTCACCGTGGCCGGGGTCTCCGCCTATGCCCCCTTCCTGACCGCGGGTGACTCCGGCGGGAACTACCTGGCCTACGGAGGTTTCGACCAGGATTCCAAGGGCGCGGAGAAGTTCCTGCCCCGCGGGTTCATCACCGGGAACAACGTGGCCGCGGTGGGAGAACTCGACGAGGACAAGATCACCGAGTCGGTTAAGTACTCCTGGTACAAGGACGAGACCGACTGGCTGCATCCCCGGGAGGGGATGACCGAGCCCGACTTGCACAAGGAGGGGGCTTATTCCTTCCTCAAGGCTCCGCGCTACGATGGCAAGCCCATGGAGGTGGGCCCCATGGCCCGCATGCTGGTGCTGGCCGGGCTGGAGCTCTCCGGGAAGAGGAAGGAGAAGAAGCTCATGCCCCTGGTGGAGAAACTGGGGCTGGCCTCGGCGGTGGACGCCTGCGTGAAGGCCGGGAAGTTCGGGATCCTGCCGCGCCATGCCATGCGCGCCCTGGAGTGCAAGCTCCTGGCCGATGAGATGGACAAGTGGCTGGACGAGCTGAAACCGGGCGAGAAGATATGGGACAAGAAGGACATCCCGGGCGAATCCCAAGGCCGGGGGTTGGTGGAGGGGCCGCGCGGGGCCCTGGGACACTGGATCCACATCAAGAACAAGCGCATCGAGAACTACCAGTGCATCGTGCCCACCACCTGGAACGCGGCGCCGCGGGACAAGAACGGCAACCGGGGACCCATCGAGACGGCCCTCATCGGTCTGCCGGTCCCCGACCCGGAGAACCCCATCAACGTGGTGCGCTGCGTGCGGTCCTTTGACCCGTGTCTGGCCTGCGCCATCCATGTCATCCACCCCGAGCACAACGGCGTGAAGGAATTCCGCGTCGTCTGAGAGGGGGGGGTACCATGAAGGAGAAGATAAAGGTACCGGGCCCGGCAAAGGCCATGTACGCCGTCTACCTGAGCGCGCTGGCGGTGTCCATTTACGCCGGGTTCAACAACTTCCACCCCTTCCTCTCGGGATGGAAATACCCATGGCAGATGGGTATCGCCAGGAGTCTGGGTCTGGCTTCCATCTGGACGGTGGCGCTCACCGCCGGGGTATATCTCTACTATTCCACCCTGGGCAGGCCCAAGGGATGGAATGAGCCGCTGGGGCTCTTCCGGGCCCTCCTGGCCCTCCTGGCCATATGGTATTTCCTGGTAAGCTTCGCCGTATACGACCCCAACGGGTGGTTGAAGGGCCTGGTCGGCGGCCTGGGCGGCATAGCCGGCACCTGGAAGGTATATTCCCTATTCCTGTGGATAGTGCTTCTCCTCAACGTGATCTATCTGTACGCCCGTTGGGCCAAGTCGGAGCGCTTCCCCCGCCTGCGGGCGGTGAGCGGCGGAGAGGGGGTGAAGTGATGTCCGGAAAAGCCGCCTACAAGACGTTCAAGGGAGGCATCCACCCCACCTACAACAAGGAGCTGTCCTCGGGGAAGGCCATCAGCCGGGCGCCGGTGCCCGCGGAGGTGTTCATCCCCCTCCAGCAGCACATCGGCGCCCCCAACGAACCCCTGGTGAACCCCGGCGACCGGGTGGAGCTGGGGCAGAAGATCGGCGCCAGCGAGGCGTTCGTGTCCGCTCCCGTGCACGCTTCGGTGGCGGGGACGGTGAAGGAAATTTCCGAGATCACCGGCTTCACCGGAGCCAAGGTGAAGTGCGTGGTGATCACCCCGGACGCCGAGCAGCCGGAGTTCGCCAAGCAGGATCGGGACATCACCGCCCTCTCCGACCAGGAGATAAGGGACATCGCCCGCGAGGCGGGTCTGGTGGGCATGGGAGGGGCCGCCTTCCCCACCCACGTCAAACTCACTCCGCCCAAGGACAAGCCGGTGGACACGGTGATCATCAACGCCTGCGAGTGCGAGCCGTACCTCACCTGCGACCACCGGGTGATGCTGGAGCGGCCTCATGACCTGGTGCAGGGACTCAAGCTGCTCATGAAGGCGGTGAACGCCAAGCGGGGTATCATCGGGATCGAGGCCAACAAGATGGACGCCGTGGACGCCGTGCGCGGGGCGGCCAAAGGCGAGGCAGGCATCGAGGTGGAGATCCTGGAGGTCAAATACCCCGAGGGGGCGGAGAAGATGCTCATCTTCGCCCTCACCGGGCGCAAGGTGCCTCCGGGCAAGCTCCCCTCCGAGGTGGGGTGCCTGGTGCAGAACGTGGGCACCGCGGTGGCCCTCTACGAGGCCGCGGCTTGGGGCAAGCCCCTGTACGAGCGGGTGGTCACCGTCACCGGGCAGGGGATAAAAGAGCCGGCCAACCTGCTGGCCAGGGTGGGAACGCCCATCTCCACCCTCATCGAGGCCTGCGGAGGGTTCGCGGGTGACCCGGGAAAGGTGATCATGGGCGGCCCCATGACCGGCTGGGCGCAGCCGGACACTTCCGCCCCCGTGGTCAAGGGGACCTCGGGCGTCGTGGTCCTCACCTCCGACCTGGTGGACGTGGGGACGGAGGAGGAATGCGTGCGGTGCGGGAAGTGCGTGGACGTCTGCCCCATGTTCCTGCTCCCCAACTTCATCGTCCAGGCGGTGAAGAAGGAGCAGTGGGACCGGGCGGAGATGTGGGGAGCCCTGGACTGCTTCGAATGCGGATGCTGCTCCTTCACCTGCCCCGCCTACATCCCGCACGTCCAGTACGTGCGCAAGGCAAAGGCCGAGATCGCGGCCCTGAAGAGGAGATAGGGGGTGATGAAAGTGGCGGACAAGATGCTGGTCACCGTCTCTCCTCACCTGCACAAGAAGGACGAGACCATACAGCGCGCCATGAAGGACGTGCTCATCGCGCTGACCCCGGCCGCGGTCTGGGCACTGGTGGTCTTCGGGTTCAACGTGGTGTACATCCTGGCCGTGAGCTGCATCACCGCGGCACTGTCCGAGGTGGTCATGCGCAAGATCATGCGGCGCAAGCCCACCCTCAAGGACTACAGCGCCATGGTCACCGCGGTGCTCTTCGCCTTTCTCCTGCCGCCCACCACTCCTCTGTGGGTGGTGGCCATCGGCGCCTTCCTGGCGGTGGGCGTCGGCAAAGAGCTCTTCGGCGGCCTGGGCAAGAACATATTCAACCCGGCCATCTTCGCCCGTGTGTTGCTCTGGTTCTCGCCCCTGGCAGTGTACACCACCAAATTCGTCGAGCCCTTCTACTGGAAGACCTCCGGGTTCTTCACTCCCATCGCCACCAGCATCAACGAGGGGGCGGTGGGCAGGGTGGTGTACAAGACCCTTGCCGGAAACCCGGTGGACATAGCCACCGCGGCCACGCCGCTCTCCCTGCTCAAATCGGGAAAGTGGCTACCGGACATGGTCAGCGGCCCCACCCCGGTGGGAGCCACCTGGGTGAACTCGGGCGGCAAACCCTCCTTCTGGTCCCTGTTCCTGGGGCTGAAGAGCGGATGCATAGGGGAGGTGTGCATCCTGGCCCTGATTCTCGGCGGGGCCTACCTCCTCTGGCGACGCACCATAGACTGGCGCATCCCGGCGGGGATCATCGGCTCCCTGTTCCTCCTCACCCTGCTCACCTGGCACCACCCCGTATACAACCTCCTCTCGGGAGGCCTGTTCCTGGGGGCCTTCTTCATGGCCACCGACTGGGTGACCAGCCCGGTGACCAAGAGGGGGAAGTGGATCTTCGCCATCGGAATCGGGGTCACCGTGTTCATCATGAGGTTCTGGAGCCTGAGGCCGGAGGGCGTGGCCCTGGCTATCTTCCTCTGGAACATAGGCACCCTGGTCATCGACCGCTACATCGCGGTGCCCAAGTTCGGAGAGGTTGGGGCCAGGGTCTTCAACCAACTCCCCGTCCTCCCCGAACCGGCTCCGGAGCCGGCCAAGAAATAAGAGGAAAGGACCCCCGGGGAAATCCCGGGGGTCCTTTTTTTCATGGGGTCGGGTCTTGAATATCCACGAGGGTATAGCAGATGGGCGGTCATCGGGTAGAGGACGCATCGACAGGTTTCCGGCCGTGGGGTGGCCGACCCTCGCTCAGGCGCGAATGGAGCTCGCGCCTCTCTCCCATCAGGCTGTCGCCCGGCCTGACCCAGATGGGGCGGTCGGTTCTATGTGCAGGGGGAAAACCTGAGGCGTCTTTCGACTTCGGGGAAGGAAAGGGCGGCGGGGACGGTCGCCTTCTCTCCTCGAAGCGTTGGTTCGAGTCTCCCGGTTAAGAGCATTCCTCGGGGAGGGCGGGAGGTCCCGTGGCAGGTTGCGTGGTCATAGGAATAGGGAATCCGCTCCACGGGGATGATGGGGTGGGTATCCATGCCGTCCGACTTTTAAGGGACAGGCTCCACGGGGAGGTGGAGCTGGTGGAGGGCGGGGTCATGGGCCTGGACCTGCTCCCCTGCCTGGAAGGAAAGGATAAGGCCGTCTTCATCGACGCCGTGGATGCCGGCGCGGAGCCGGGGGCCGTTTTTCGGTTCTCCCCCGATGAGGTGCCTCGGATGCCCGCCCCACCTCCGGTGTCCCTTCACGACCTCGGCCTCTATGAACTGATCGGCGCCGCTCGGTTACTGGGACAGTGTCCCCGCGAGATAATAATCATCGCCGTGCAGGTAAAGGACCTGAGCCCGGGGGAACGCCTTTCCCCGGATGTGGAGGCGGCTCTTCCCGCCGTCCTTCGCCTGGTGGAGGAGGAGCTGGGAGAACCCGCATGATCCCGCCTCGGGAGCGGCGATGGCGCATCGCCGCCGCCCGTTTTCGGTCCCGTGGAGGGTGCAGGGCGTGTCGTCCGTCGCCGGGATGCGGTAGCCCTGGCGGCGGACCGGTGAGCAGCGGTGCGCCCGCGAAGGAGTGCGGGCCCCGGGGTCCCGCCGGTGGAGGCGAAAGGCCCGCGGGAAGAGGATGCGGATCGAGCTGAAGGCCGAGGCCTCGGGACAACGTCCGGTGAGGGACGGGATGGGCGACGTGAAGGCGCTGAGCATAGAGGTCAGGGGCATCGTCCAGGGCGTGGGTTTCCGGCCTTTCATCTACCGCCTGGCCCGCGAGCGTGGGCTGGCGGGGTGGGTGGAGAACGCGCCGGAGGGAGCCCGGGTGCTCGCCTGCGGGGAGGCGGACGAGCTGGACCGTTTCCTCGAGGAGATGACCCGGAAAGCGCCCCCCGCAGCGGTGATCGAGGATATCCGCGTGGAGGAGGTCCCCGTGGAAGAAGACCTTCTCCTCGACGGGTTCCGTATCCGCGAGAGCTCGCGGACCGGCGAGAAGGTGGCCCTTGTTTCTCCCGACCTGGCCACCTGCGCGGACTGCCGCCGGGAACTCTTCGACCCCGCCGACCGGCGGTATCGTTACCCCTTCATCAACTGCACCAACTGCGGACCCCGTTTCACCATCATCTCGGACATACCCTACGACCGGCCCATGACCACCATGGCCAAGTTCGTCATGTGTCCCCAATGCCGGAAGGAATACGACGACCCCGCCGACCGTCGCTACCACGCCCAGCCCAACGCCTGCCCCGCCTGCGGGCCGCACCTGTGGCTGGAGGACGGAATGGGAAGGGTGGTCGCCGGGGACCCAGTCGCCCGGGCGGCGGAGGCGCTGCGCGAGGGGAAGATCGTGGCCGTTAAGGGCCTGGGAGGTTTCCAGCTCGCGTGCGACGCCACCAGTGACCGGGCGGTCGCCCGGCTGCGGGAACGCAAGAGACGTTACGCCAAGCCGCTGGCGGTGATGGTGAGGAGCATGGAGGAGGCGGAGAGATATTGCCTGGTAAGTGAGGCGGAACGCGGGTTGCTCGCTTCCCCTCGGGCGCCCATCGTCCTCCTCCGGGAGAAGGAGGGGTCCCCGATCTCGCGGGAGGTGGCCCCGGGGCTGAGGGACCAGGGGATCTTCCTCCCCTATACCCCCCTGCACCACCTCCTCCTCGAGGAGGCGAAGATCCCCCTGGTGATGACCAGCGGGAACATCAGCGAGGAGCCCATCGCCAAGGAAAACGAGGAGGCACGATGCCGCCTGGCGGGCATCGCCGACTATTTCCTATTTCACGACCGGGATATCCTGGTGAGGTACGACGACTCGGTGAGCTCCGTTCTCCTGGGAGGGGAGTACATATTGCGGCGGGCTCGAGGTTATGCCCCCTATCCGGTGATCCTGCCCGGGGAAAGTCCGGTGGAGGTGCTGGCCCTGGGAGGGGAGCTAAAGAACACCTTCTGTTTCCTGCGCGGAAGGCACGCCTTTTTAAGTCAGCATATAGGGGACCTGGACAACGCGGAGACACTCCGCCACTTCGAGGAGGCCCTGGAAGCCATGCGGCGCCTCTTCTCCCTCCGGCCGGAACTGGTGGCCCATGACCTGCACCCCGACTACCTCTCCACTCAGCTCGCCGCGGGATTCGGCCTGCCTCTCGAGGCGGTCCAGCATCACCATGCCCATATCGTGAGCTGCCTGGCGGACAACGGGGAGACGGGAGAGGTGATAGGTGTCTCCTGGGACGGAACGGGTTACGGGACCGACGGCACCGTGTGGGGCGGGGAGTTCCTCCTCTGCGACGAGAGGGAGTTCACCCGGGCGGCGCACCTTTTCCCCTTCCCCATGCCGGGCGGGGACGCATGCACGCGAGACCTCCTCCGCATGGCCTTCGGCGTGTTGTGGGCGACGTGGGGGGAGGAGGAGGCCCCGGACCTGTTCACCAGGATTTTCCGGGAGGGAGGGCCCCGCACGGGCTCGAGGGCCGCGGCGCACGGCCTCGAAGATTCCCCATCGGATGGAGAGGGGAAGGAAAGCGGCTTTCAGGCGGGGGTGCCGGCCGGGACGCGGGCCATAGGTCACGCCCACGAAGGCCGGCGCCGTGCGGAGAGGGCGAAGGCGCTGGCCGCCCAGTTGAAAAGCGGGATAAACGTGCCCTATACCTCCAGCGCCGGACGCCTCTTCGATGCCGTGGCCGCGCTCCTGGGGGTGAGGACGGAGGCTTCTTACGAGGGACAGGCGGCCTGCGAGCTGGAGGCGGCCGCATCTCCTTACGCCTCCCCCTGTCCTTGCGCCTCCCCCTATCCGGTGGAGCTCCTGACCGAAAGGCGGCCTTACGTGTGGGACACCCGGCCCCTGGTCCGGGCCGTTCTGGAAGACCTGCGGAGGGGGTCGGATGTCTCCCTCATCGCGGGGAGGTTCCATGTCGCTCTGGCCCGGGGTATCGTGGCGGTGTGCCGGACGCTGAGGGAGGAGACCGGGATAAACAGGGTGGCCTTGAGCGGAGGGGTGTTCCAGAACCGCCTGCTCACCCCCCTGGCGGTGCAAGGGCTGAAGGAGGAAGGTTTTTCCATCCTGCTGCACCGGCGCGTGCCGTGCAACGACGGGGGCCTTTCCCTGGGTCAGGCGGTGGTGGCGGCACACCGTCGAGGGGATTCCCGGAAGAGGATATAATATCGGGAGCGGTTTCCCGTAGCCGGGGTGGATTCGGTGACGGGGGAGAGCCGGTGACCGGGCCCGGCCCGGATGAGGTGCGGATGGACGTGCGGATGTAGAAAAACGTCGGCCGGGAGGAGGAAGGGTGGCGGAGGGTGGCCGACCTCGATGGGCGCTTTGAGGCGGGACCCCCGAGGTCCAGTTCAGGATTTGAGCGTGCGAGAGTCTGACGGAAGGCGGAAAGGACCAGTCCCGATGGCGACCGGGGAGGAATTCCATGTGTCTGGCGGTTCCCGCTGAGGTGGTCGAGCTCCTGGAGAACGAGACGGTGCTTGTGGAGATCGGCGGCGTGCGCAAGGTGGTGAGCACCATGCTTTTGGACGGCGTGGAGGTGGGCGATTACGTCCTGGTCCATGCCGGCTTCGCCATAGAGAAGGTGGACCGCGAGGAGGCTGAGAGGACCCTGGCCATCCTCGAGGAAGCCGCGCAGTTCGGACCTCTGTACGAGTAGCCGTGCGCCGGGGACGGAAGGCGGTGGGATGAAGTTCCTCGACGAATACCGCGCGCCGCGTTTACTGAAGGGGCAACTCAGGGAGATCCGGTCCCTGTCTCTGCAGGCCACCCTGATGGAGGTCTGCGGCACCCACACCATGGCCATATCCCGTGCGGGACTGCGCTCACTGCTGGCGCCCCAGGTGGACCTGGTCTCCGGACCGGGTTGTCCGGTGTGCGTGACCTCGGAGCGGGATATGGGGAGGGCCATCGCGCTGGCGGGATGCGAAGGGGTGATGCTGGCCACCTTCGGCGACATGATGCGTGTGCCGGGACCACAGGGGACCCTTATGGAAGCGGCATCCAGGGGCGGCGAGGTGAAAGTGGTCTATTCGCCGTTGGAAGCTCTCCGTCTGGCCGAGGAGCATCCCGACAGGAAGGTGGTTTTCCTGGGGGTGGGGTTTGAGACCACCGCTCCCACGGTGGCCGCCGCGGTGCTGCAGGCCGATGCGCGCGGGCTGAGGAACTTCTACGTGCTCAGCCTGCACAAGCTCATCCCGCCCGCCCTGCGTGCCCTGGTGGAGATGGATGATTTTTCCATAGACGGGTTCCTGCTCCCCGGCCACGTCAGCGTGATACTGGGTTCCGGCGCCTACGCCTTCCTGCCCCGCGAACACGGTATCCCCTGTGTCATCTCCGGCTTCGAGCCGGCGGATATCCTGCGCGCCGTCTACCTCCTCATGCGCATGAAACAGGAGGGGAGGCCGGAGGTGGTCATCGAGTACTCGCGAGCCGTGCGACCGGAGGGAAACCGCAAGGCTCAGGAGGTCATGTACCGCGTCTTCAAGCCTGGAGACGCGGAGTGGAGGGGGCTGGGGACCATCCCCGGAAGCGGACTCGTGCTGCGGGACGAGTTCGCCTCCTTCGACGCCGGGACCTGGGATGTGGAGGTCCCCGATCCGAAGCCGAGCACGGGGTGTCGCTGCGGGGACGTGCTCTGCGGGAAGATAAAACCCGTGGAATGTCCGCTTTTCTCCCGATCCTGCACGCCGGAGAACCCTCTCGGACCCTGCATGGTCTCCACCGAGGGGACCTGCGCCTCCTACTATCTTTATGAGAACATCGGTTGAGCGGGCAGGTCGACCAACGGTCTTACGGGACGAAATCCCGGGTTTGAAGGAGGCGGGCCACCTTTTGCGCGGAGGTGGACGGTGAGGATATACTTCTTCAAAAGTCAGAAAAAGGTCTTTGTTGAATTTATCGGCCCTGTTTACTAGGGCGGTGTCCCGTCCCGGAGAGAAGGCATGCAAAGATCAAGACCTGACCCCAGGATGATCACCATGGCGCACGGCGGCGGGGGTTCTCGCATGCTCGAACTCCTGGAGGAGGTGGTCTTCCCCGCCCTGGGGGAGGAGATCCTCCTCCACGCCGAAGACGCCGCCGACCTCCCCCTCCCCGTTGACGTTCCGGGTTCCCGCCTGGCTCTCACCACCGATTCCTTCGTGGTCAAGCCGCTTTTTTTCCCCGGCGGGGACATCGGGAAACTGGCGGTTTGCGGGACGGTCAACGACCTGTGCATGCGGGGTGCCGAACCGCTTTATCTCACCCTGGGCCTCATCCTGGAGGAAGGGCTTCCCTTCGAGGTCCTGGAGCGGGTGCTGGCCTCGGTGAGGCGCTGGGCGGATGAAGCCGGGGTGCGTATCGTCGCCGGCGACACCAAAGTGGTGGATAGGGGAGCAGAGGACGGTGTGGGAATGATCCATGAGGGCAGGGAAGTGTCCATAAGGAGCGCCCGACCCGGAGACCTTCTCCTGGTGAACGGCTTCGTGGGCGACCACGAGACGGCGGTGTTGAGCCGGAGGGAGGGATTCGATTTCCGGGTGGAGGTGGAATCCGATTGTGCGCCGCTGAACGGGCTGGTGAAAGCCGTCCTGGAGGCGGGCGAGGTCCACGCCCTGCGGGACCCCACGCGCGGCGGACTGGCCGCTTCCCTCAAGGAGATGGCCCTGTCCTCCGGGGTTGCCCTGGAAGTGGTGGAGGAGGATATACCGGTGAGGGAGGAGGTGCGGGCCTTCTGCGAGGTCCTGGGCCTGGACCCCCTTCTTCTGGCCAACGAGGGGAAGCTACTGGCCGCGGTTCCCGAGAAATCCGCCCCGGACGTGCTCGCCGCCATGCGCGCACATCCCCTGGGACGGCAAGCCGCGGTCATCGGCCGCGTCCTGGAGGGACGGAGCGGAGAGGTATCGGTCATCACTCCACTGGGGTCCCACCGCCTGCTGCGCATGCCCTCCGGCGAACATTTCCCCCGTATCTGCTGAGTCGTATTCCGCGACCCTTTGCATATCGTATCGGCGTCTTTCCTGCCCGGGAATCCTCGCCGGAAATACCCGGCCGTGGCCGTATCCGAGCGGCTTGTTTTACGCCAATACTTGCTCCCCACGTCGTTCCACCTCGAAAGCCCGGTGGGTGGGAAGGAGCCCCGGGGGCATCGCGGGGGCTGTAGAATGCGCCTCGCCCCGGCGTAATGGCTGACTGAGTCCATCGCCAATCCATTTTTGCGGGGAAGCACGGCCGGGGATCTTCGTCAGGGTTAAAAATCCTCGAAGCGGTCGTATTCCACGCCTTTCGCCTCCAGGACCTCGCGAAGGCGCTCGCTTTCCGACGCCAGATGGCGGAGGCATACCCCGCAGTCCGAGCTCAGGTGGCGGGGGATGGGGATCAGCCTGACCGCCAGGCCGGCCTCGGCGGCCTCCTTTTCCGCCCTGATGGCGTGGTGGGCGGAATAGAACAGGGCCACCCGGGTGGGCCGGTCACCGAAGGGATCCCGTTTCTTCCTGGCCTTCACGCGGAAACGCTCCTCTTACGGCTCGGCACCCGACAAACGCTCCCCCATGAAGATGCATTCCTCACAGACCTGGGCATGAAACGCTCCTCTTACGGCTCGGCACCCGACAAACGCCGGATCTAACCCCGGTGTTCCCTCCCGGCCTTCAAGCGGAAACGTCCGTCGATCCGAGGACGCCGGGAGACCGGGCAAAGCGGCGGCCTCCCTTTGCGCGCCTCTATACCCGTGCCGTTCCGCGCCGATCCTCTCTATGATGCTTCGAGCCGGGCGTTGGGTAAGGGAACGCGTCCACTCATCAGGTAATCTATACCATGTGCCTGAATCCGCATTTCCATGCGTCCCCGTCCGCCTGACCGGTGACCTCTCAAGCCTTGGTTATGGTCAGCAGGAACTCCCCCTCCCTGACTTCCGCCACCTCCACGGAGCACCCTTCCCTGGCCGCCAGGCGCGACACGTTGTCCCTGGCCGTCCCCGTGTCCACCAGCACCTCGAGCTTTTCCCCGCTGGTAAGAATTGCCAGGCGTCTTCGGGTCTCCACGACCGGCAGCGGGCAGGAGAGTCCTCGGCAGTCAAGGCGTTCCATCTGTCCAGACCTCCGTCGATGATCCGTTGCCGTCCGGCGCCTCAAGTCCTCAGGCCCGTGCGGCCGAGCGGTCGCGCATCACCAGCCCGATCACCACGCAGAAAACCAGGCCGACGATTATGGCCGCCGGCCCCCATCCCCAGTTGGCCGGGTTGTTGGGCCAAGGGGTCCCGGCGGTCCCGAAGTTGTGGGCGAAAGCCGCCCCCACGATCATGCCCAGCACGAAGACCGCCGCGTCGCCGTCTCCTTCGCCGGAGAGGAAGAGCTGCCGTCCGGGGCAGCCTCCGGCCAGGGCGAAGGCCAGGCCGGCCAGGAGCATGCCGCCGAAATTGAGCAACTGGTTGGTGTGGGCCACGGGCTGGCCGGCGAAACCCCAGTGGGCCTGTCCGTAGATGAGGTTCATGATGAAGGCGCCCGCCAGGAAGGCCGCCACCCCGCTCATGAGGTGGAAGTCCCGCATGAGGATGACGTCCCTTATGGCGCCCATGGTGCAGAACCTGGTCCGCTGGGCGATGAATCCTATGACCACGGCGATGCCCAGCGCCACCAGGTAGTTGGCGCGCTGGGACCCCGGACCCTCGGTGCTGAAGAAGGGGGCTCCCGTGGAGAGCACCGGTTTTACGATCAGGAGGAGAAGGAGCCCCAGCATGATGAGGGGCATGATCGCGCCCACCGCCGGATTGGTCCTGTGGCTGCGGCCGAGGTTGTAGCCGTTCTTGATGAAGAGGACGCCGATCCCTACGCCGCAGGCCAGGCCCACCAGGGCGAGGATGGCGTTCCCGTCCCCGCCCGCCAGGCGGAGTAGCGCCCTCCAGGGGCATCCCAGGAAGGCCAGGGCACCCACCATGGCGAAGAAGCCGAGCATGAAACGGACGATGGGCGCCGATCCCGCCCGTGCCCGGTATTCCCGGAAAAGGAGGGCGGCGATCAAGGCCCCGAAGACGAAGCCGATGATCTCCGGCCTTATATATTGGACTACCTGGGCGCGGTGGAGGCCGAGGGAGCCGGCGATGTCCCTCTCGAAGCAGGCCACGCAGATG
>FWWL01006142.1_pt1 | contig 17775 bp, 13 predicted proteins | sample 2228331 | NCBI WGS metagenome assembly FWWL01 (sample SAMEA103939775, study PRJEB20133) | metagenome
GCGATACTGCCGTGGGCGGTCCAACTCCCGTGAACGAGGTCACCTGCTGCGAAAACGGAAGGGATGGAAGTTTGTTGCCACTCGTTCACAACAACGGCACCGTTCGGATGCATGGCTATGCCCAACTCGGCTAAGCCGTTACTATTCGCTTTCCGCCCCACAGCGCAGACGACTGTCTCTGCTTCCCACCTTTCTCCGCTTTCAGTGATGACAAGGGCTTTCCCATCCTTGTTGGCAACTTGGCAAACGCGAGTGTCGGTGCGGATGGTGACACCTTGGTTTTCCAGTGCATGCTGCAAACCTTTGGCAACTTCCTCGTCCATCGTGGGCAGAAGGCGCGGGAGCATTTCCACCAAGGTCACCTTTGCTCCCAAAGCGTTGAACAGCCAAGCCAACTCCACCCCCGAAGCGCCCCCGCCGACAACGATAACGCTGCTGGGCAAGCGAGGAAGGAACAGCGCTTCTTCCTCAGTAACAACGGGTGCATTTTTCGCTCGCGGCAAAGAGATGGGAGAAGAGCCCATCGCTAAGACCAGAGCGGCAGCCGACACGGTTTCCTCCCCTTCCGATTGCCTGATGTGCACGGTGGTAGGTGACAGTATGGTGGCTTCGCCTTTTTTGACCGTAACACCGTGATGGCGAAGGAGCGACTGCAGTCCCCGACGCAGTGTTTGGACAACTCGCATCGCCCATTGCTGCATACCGTCCCAGTCAAAGTGCGGGTTCTCTACCACTACGCCAAACGAACCGGCTGCCTTGACAGTTCGCCACACTTTTGCACAGTGAATGAGAGCCTTTGAAGGAATGCAACCCCGGTTCAGGCAAGTGCCACCCAGTTCCCCCCGCTCCACCAGCAAAACCCGCAACCCTTTTTGGCGCGCTCGGATGGCTGCAGCGTAACCTGCTGGTCCGCCGCCGATAACAATCACATCCCACGCTTCACCCGTCACGCTACTTCCTCCTTCACTGCTTTGGAGTTTGAGTTTCCGATAACAATTGGCGCAAGCGTTCCATGTGCCGCTTGGCTATTGGGTCATCGGGATAACGCTTCAACTTGTTTTCCCACACCCCTAAGGCATCTCTTAGACGCCCTGCTCGTTCGTAAGCGTGAGCAAGAGTGTGCTCAATGATGGGGGGATGCGGGAAACGAACCGCCTTTTCCAGCCACGGAATGGCTTCCGCCGGTTGCTTCTGCCAGTGATAGTAGAACCAGCCGATTTCGTAGTAAGGTTCGTAACGGTTCGGATTGGCTTGCAAGTAGCGCTTGAGCAACGCTAACGCCTCGTCTTTTCGGTTGTAACTAACCAACAACCATGCAGCGTTTTCGTAGGCTTCGCCGAAAGAAGGGTCCAACTCAACGCACGCTTTCTGGATGCGAATGAGTTGGAAGTGGAAACCCTCGTGCCAGCAGAAATCACCGATGCCCAACAAGATGCTGATCGCGTTGTCCACCACTTCGGCGTCTTTGTGGGTGCGGTGGTGTTCAAAAAACGAAGGCGTCAAGCCCCAAACAAAGTGCGGATGTGTCGGATACGGCGGTTGAGCCCTTTGAACGCTCAGCAAAACGAGAACGCCCAGAACCGAAAGCACCACGAAACCCTTTCGCATGGTCATCCCTCCAACTCGCTAATTATGGCAAGGGATGCGTTCTTTTGTCGGAACCCTCTCTTCTGTGCCTTGCTTCGCTTCAGGGCGCAAAATTTGAAGGGGCAAAGCAACCGACGATAGGAGGGACAGGAAATGCGAGACGAGGTGCAACGCTTGGCAGAGTTCATTTTGGGCGTATCCGAAGCGGATGAAACGGAGGTGGTCATCTCTGGTGGCGAGGAAGCGTTGACTCGGTTTGCGGAAAATGTCATCCACCAAAATGTCGCCCGCACGGATTTGACCGTCACCGTCCGCGCCTTCGTGGGCAAAAAGATGGCGGAAGCAGTCACCAATCGCTTGGACGAAGAAAGTTTGCGTGAAACGGTCAAACGAGCCGTGGAGGCAGCAAAGCAAATGCCTGACGACGAAAACCTCCTTCCCCGCTTGGGACCGCAAACCTACCAACCGGTCAATGCGGTGGACAATGCCGTTTTAACCCTTTCGCCTAAAGAGCGAGCCGAGTTAGTTGCAGAAGTGGTGGGACGGTGCAAAGCAATGGGGACAAAAGCCGCAGGCGCATTGAGCAACGGTTTCAGTGTCTTCGCCATCGCGAATTCTAACGGGCTGTTTGCCTACTACGAGCGCACTAATTTTGCGTTTAGCATCACCGTTGCCACTGACGAAGGGACGGGATGGGCATCCGCCAGCAGTTTTCGGAAGGACGAAGTGGATGTGATAGCCGTTGGCGAGCGCGCCTTGAACAAAGCCTTGCTTAACCGCAACCCTCGCGAGTTGCCACCTGGGGCTTATCGCGTTGTGTTAGAGCCACCCGCTGTTGCCGACCTGCTTTTATTCATGGCGTTGGGGTTCAACGCCTTAGCGGTGGACGAGGGGCGCAGTTGGCTCACAGGCAAAGTGGGGCAAAAAGTGGTCGGCGACAACATCACTCTCGTCAGCGATGTTTACCACCCGCTGCACCAAGGCTGCCCTTTTGACGCCGAGGGCTACCCAACGCAACGGGTGGTGCTCATTGACAAAGGTGTCGCAGCAGGGTTGGTTTACGACCGCGTGACCGCTCAAAAGCACGGCGTCAGACCAACAGGGCACAGCGTTGATCCAACAGGTGCGTTCGGCGCCTTCCCCCGAGGGTTGGTCATGGAAGGGGAGGAAAAGTCGCTGCAAGAGTTGATTGCCGAAACTGACCGAGGATTGCTCATCACGCGACTGTGGTATATCCGCACCGTTGACCCCATGAAAGTGCTGCTGACGGGAATGACCCGTGACGGCGTTTTCTTGATTGAAAACGGGCAAATCGTCAGCGCAGTGAAAAACTTCCGCTTCAACGAGAGCGTGGTAGAGATGCTCAACAAGGTAGAAGCAATGAGTCGTCCCGAACGCGCTGGTGCCCCCGAATGGGAATGGGCAGAAGTGGTGCCTGCCCTGCGGGTGAGCGAGTTTCACTTCACCGATGTCACGGTGTTCGCTGGCTAAAACAGCACTATTGAGGCGGTCGGAAAGTGAACAGCACCAGCACCCCCAACGCAAACACGACGCCGGAAACCGTGTAGAGAGCAGCAACGGCTGCAAGCCGAGGCAAGGGACGATGGATGTAGTCCAACAAGACAGTGCGCATGCCCCAAACGCCATGACTGAGCGCCAATACCATCAGGAGCAGGTCGTAAACGCGCCAGAAAGGCGAAGCGAAGCGTTGGGCAATGAAGTCAAAGTTGATGCGGCTAACCCCACCGTCCATGAGGTGCATAATGAACAAATGCCCTAAGACGAGGAAGACAATCAACACACCTGAAAGGCGGATGTAAAGCCAGCCATAAAACTCCAATCCGCCAGCAGGGCGAGGGGACACCTGCTTTTGGGGTAGGTAAAGGGTTGGTGCGTAGGCAGCGCTGACACCCAAAGCGGCTGCCAACGCTGGTAGCCACGCCCGCCATTCGTTCAGAAGGTTGGCGCCACTGTGCAACTGCAAACTCTGCAACATGCCGTGAAACATTATCGCTGCCGCAGGCACAAACAAAACCACGAAGGCAATCACCACGCCCACAAGTAATTGCCGATGGTAAAGGACGGCTGCTGGAGCAAAATCCATCACGATGACACGCAACCCATTCAACCCATGAAAGAGCACGGCGCCGACGAGCAGGATTTCGCCGAGGCGAAAAACGGGATGGTGGTAAAGCACCACTAACTTGTTGAAAAGGTCGGGACCCCAGCCGATGAGCGAGATGTCCACGATGTGCACCAGCAGGAAGAGGAAAATGCCGATGCCCGCCAGCCGGTGCAACAGCCATGCCCACATGCTTGGGTCACCGCGATAGCGCCAATACATGTGGAAGCACCTCCAACTGAGCGTTTGCACACAGGAAGATTTTAGCCCATTCAGAAAAGCGGAGTTGATGTTAAACAAACTGACCCAGAGCAGCACCTTGCTGAGTGGGATTGTTCAAAGCAGTGCTATCTGCCAGTGCTTCCTTAGGGACTGTTGGAGTCTTGTGTCTTCTTTCTCGCTCTTCCTTTAGTGGTCAACTACCGCGCAAGAACCACGCACAACCAACTCTGGGGTCAGGATTTCTGTGCCTTCGGGCATTTGTTCCTTCTGCAACGCTTCGCAGAGTTTGCGCACGGCTCGCTTCCCAATCTCTTCCACAGGCTGGCGGACGGTGGTCAGGGGAGGATCCAAGAAAGCGACGGCGGGAGGATCGTCAAAACCAACCAGAGAAATCTGCTGAGGGATTTGAAGCCCGCGTTCTTTGAGGGCTTTGAAGGTGGCGAGGGTCATTTCGTAATCAGCGCCGAAGATGGCTGTGGGCAAGGGCACCGCTTCTAACCACTGACGGACAACGGTTTCCATCTCCACGCACCAGCGGTTGGGGAACAAAAGTGCCCAGCGGGGGTCAATAGCGTAACCCGCCTCTCCCATCAACCGACGAAAGGCTTCCCAACGCTGGTGCAAATCCGTCTGCCGTAAATCCAAGTTCACGATGGCAATCCGCCGATGTCCCAGCGACCATAAGTGCTCCAATGCCTGCTGCACGCCAGAAAAATTGTCTATGCCTACGCAAGGCAGGCTTTTGTCTTCGTAAATGGAGGAAGTGGCGACAAAAGGAATGCGATGGGCTTTCAGTTTCTGCAATACCAACTCGTCGTCCACCATCGGAGCTAACACGATAAGCCCGTTCACACGCGATTCTCGGAAGAAATCTTGGAAGAAATCGGGGCTCATCTGGCGAAATTGCAACTGAATGTTCAACTCGCTGGAAGCATGGGCAATCCCCCGTAGCAGCGGTCCCCAGTAGATGTTTTGTTGGTCGCCGATGTCTTTGTGGGACCAAACAACGGCAAAAGTCATCGTTGCTGCTGCGGAACGGCTATTTGGGTAAGCGACAAAAGTGCCTTTCCCTTTGATGGCAATGAGCCACCCTTCCTGTATCAACTCCCGAATTGCCCGATCCACTGTCAAACGGTTCGCCCCAAACATCTGGCAGAGTCGCACACGCCCCGGCAGCGGCTCACCCGGCTTCAACTCCCCCCGCTCAATGCTATCGCGGAGCGCCTCTTTAACTTGCAAGTAAATCAACTTGCTGGTGCCACGCTCTACCTTTTGGCGAATTCTCAAGGGCATTTGCGTCCACCTCGCCCATACATTTTGTCGCATGACCTATCTGTGTCAACGCTTGCCTACTCCATGTTCCCACCTCTTTGACTGTTTTGCCTCTCTCAGCCAAAACAACTGACCGAAAGCCCCGAAACGGGGAAAACCCTGCAGTTAGGATAGCAACCTTTTCCGATTTTGTCAAGATAATGACAATTGAGGCGCTAACCAGTCCAGTTGAAAGATGTGCCAAACTTGTGATTGCCATGTTGGGGCTGACACATCGGCTGCGTCAGGCAGAAGCCGTCCATCGCCTGCAACGGGCGGTGCGAACCCGCCAACCGTTGCGGGTTGAAGGGGGGTCTTTTTCTGCTTGGGTGGCACTCCTCGCTGCCGCTCTCTACGATTGGCAACACCCAACGCTAATTTTGGTTCCCCGAACGGAACGCTTAACCACCCTTGCTGCTGATTTGGAAACGCTTCTGCAGCAACCGAACCGCCTCTTTCCTTTCCCTGCTCACCCCACGCTGTTGGCAGGCGACACCGATTTGGCTGTGACGCGGGACCGACTTGCTGCTATAGACGCCCTTCACCGTCACCGCAATCCAATTGTGCTTGCCACACCTACAGCCCTTTGCCAACTGAGTGTGCTACCTGACCTTTACGAAAGCAGTGCGCTGAAAGTTCGGGTCGGCGATACGGTGAGCCGAGAAGCCCTTATTGAGCACCTGCTTGCCGGTGGCTACGAACGGGTGCCGCAAGTGGAAGCGCCCGGTCAGTTCGCCGTTCGGGGAGACATCGTAGATTTTTACTCCCCTGCTCACGACCTTCCCGTTCGCATTGAACTGTTCGGCGATGAGGTGGAATCCATCCGCCCCTTTGAGATAGAGACGCAACGCTCCACCGAACGATGGCAGGAGTGCGTTTTGCTCCCCGCTCGCGAGTTTCTTCTCAAGGATGAAGAAATGCGACAGAAGATGTTGACAGCAATTGAGCAAGCATTAGTGCAAGAGGAGCGCCGTCTCCAACAAGAAGGCAAATCGCAGCAAGCCCGTCTTCTCCGCCAGCAAGTAGAGCACGACATGGAACGGTTAGCCGACGGACGCTACTTTGACGGTTGCGATTGGTATGCGCCGTTTGCTTACAAGCGCCTTCCGACTCTCGTTGACCACTTGCCACCTGATACATTGGTGGTGTGGCTGGAGCCCGCTGAACTGGAAGCAGATGCGGCTGCGTTGGAGGAGCGATGGCAAAAAATTGTCGCTGAGTTGATTGACCCAGGCGACTTGCTTCGTCCACCCCGACCCCCATTTGAAGCGTGGGCAAGTGAAGACTACCCTGACCGCACCATTAAAGCGCACCTCACCGCTTTCCCCTCGCTGCTTTTCACTGCGGAAGTTCGAGAGAACGAGAAAACGAGTGATGCAGTTTCCCCCGCAACCTACACCTTGGCAGCCCACCGTGTAGAAGCCTTCTTGAGCGATGTGCGGCGCTTCTTAGCGCGCGTGGATGAATGGCGGCAACGCCACTACACTGTCGTGATTGCCACTCGTTATCCCGAACGAGTTAGTGATTGGCTGAGGGAACCTGCTGCTGCGACTCAAATTCCAGTGGTCCGATTGGAGCCTTCCGATTTCCCTCACCCTGACCGCATCAACATTGTTCCCGTGCCTCTTAGCGCAGGCTTTGTGCTGGCGGATGAACGATTGGTAGTGGTGACAGACACAGAGTTGTTCAACGCTCCTTATAAACCGCGCAAGAAGCGCTGGCGTGGCACTGCTGCGGTCAAGTCGCCCTCCGACTTGCGAGAAGGCGACTATGTCGTCCATATCCATCACGGCATTGGCATCTACCGTGGCGTTGTTCGCCAGACCGTTTTGGGCAAGGAAAGCGACTACCTCGTCATTGAGTATGCGGAAGGCGAGCGGCTGTATGTTCCTGTCCACCAAATTGACCGAGTCCGCAAGTATGTGGCAGTGGACGGGGGCGAACCGCCCCTTTCATCGCTCTCCAACAACAAGCGCTGGCTTCGGCTCAGGCAGAAAGCCAAAGAGAACGCTGAGCAGGTTGCAAAGGAGTTATTGGAACTTTATGCCCGCCGGCAGGTGGCGGAAGGGTTCGCTTTCTCTCCCGACTCGCCTTGGCAGCGGGAGTTGGAGGATGCGTTCCCTTACGAAGAAACCGAAGACCAGTTTCGGGCGATAGAAGAAGTCAAGGCAGACATGGAAGCACCTAAGCCCATGAACCGTTTGGTTTGCGGCGATGTGGGATTTGGCAAAACGGAGATTGCCCTGAGGGCAGCATTCAAAGCCGTCATGGATGGCAAGCAAGTGGCAATGTTGGTGCCCACAACCGTGTTAGCCCTTCAGCATTACCGAACTTTCGCCGAACGCCTCTCCCCTTACCCTGTCAGGGTCGCTATGCTTAGCCGGTTGCAGTCGCCGAAGGAGCAGAAGGAAGTGATTTCAGGGTTGCGCACGGGTGCTATTGACATTGTCATCGGCACCCATCGGCTGCTCTCCAACGATGTTCAGTTCAAAGACTTGGGCTTGCTCATCATAGACGAAGAGCAGCGGTTCGGTGTGCGGCAAAAGGAGAGGTTGAAAGCGCTGCAAATTGGAGCGGATGTGCTCATCCTCACGGCAACGCCCATCCCCCGCACTTTGCACATGGCGTTGGGTGGTCTGCTGGACATGAGCCTTGTCAACACCCCACCCGAAGGGCGCCGCCCTGTCAAAACCTACTTGAGCCTTTACGACCCAGAGTTGGTGCGCTTCGCCATCCGCCGAGAATTGGAACGGGGTGGGCAAGTGTTCTATGTGCACAACCGAGTGCAAGGCATTGAGCATGTGGCGGAAAAAGTCAAGAGCCTTGTCCCCGAAGCACGCGTTGCCATCGCTCACGGGCAAATGCCTGAAGAAGAGTTGGAACGGGTGATGTTGGAGTTCGCTGAGGGCAAGTGGGATGTTCTGGTGTGCACCACCATCATTGAGAACGGGCTGGATGTGCCAAACGCTAACACCCTCATCGTGGAGCATTGCGAGCGGTTTGGCTTGGCGCAGTTGTATCAACTGCGAGGGCGCGTTGGGCGCAGCGAGCGTCAGGCTTACGCCTACTTCTTCCACGACCACCCCAAGCGGCTCAACGAAGCCGCCCGCAAGCGCTTGGAAGCCATCCGCGAGTTCACCGATTTGGGCAGCGGTTTCCGCTTAGCCCTCCGCGATTTGGAAATTCGCGGGGCAGGGAACTTGCTGGGAACAGAGCAACACGGCTTCATTAACGAGGTGGGCTTTGACCTTTACTTGGACATGCTGTCAGAAGCGGTGCGGAAATTGCAAGGGGAGCCAGTGACTCCGAAGACCGAGTTGCCCGAAGCGGACTTGCCCGTCAAAGCCTTCATCCCCGAAACCTATGTGGAGGACTTGGAGCAGCGCCTTTACCTGTATCGCAAAATGGCGGGCGTGCAAACGGAGGACGACATCGCTCAGATTGAAGCCGAAATGCGCGACCGTTACGGCGAGTTGCCCCAGCCTGTTCGCAACATCCTCAGCGTCCTGCGCATCCGCGTGCGGGCTGCGAAAGCGAGGGTGGTTGCAATTACCCACGACAGGCGGACGGTCACCGTTCGGTGCACGGTGAACTTGAACCTGAGCAACGCAGCCCTCATTCGCCTTTACAGTCGGCTGCGGGAGACCCAATCGCCGGCGGTGCTCCGCTCCGTCCGTTACGAACGCGACCGCTTCCTGATTGACTGGACGGAGTTATCGCCCCCGCAACTTCTGTCTCTTTTGGAAGACCTCCTGGCGGTCCTGCCTGAATTCTTGCCCTCAGAAGAGCAGGCAGAGTAAGGCGTAACGGGGAGAATCTGCGATGATACCTTCAACCTCACTCAATGTCTCTTTCGCTGCTCCTTTTCCGTCCCGTTCACTAATGGCGAAAAGGTCGCCCACCGAAAAATTTGGCTTCTTCCTCCGCAAGCCGCACTTTCAACTGGTAAACGATCAGCACTTCCTCTATGGAACGGAAGAGGACCCGATGGCGTATCGCGTGGAATGGCTCTTCCCGCAAGCACTTTTCAAGCAGACCTTGTTTAGCGCTATCCGCAATGATGTAGAAGGTTGTGTCAAAGTTGCGCAACTGATACAGCCTTAAGAGAGCGCGGCGAAAATTTGGGGTCGTCTCCACTTCAAAAGCAAACTTGGGGAACGGGTTAGGTTTGCGCTCAAACCACAGCACATCTATTTGGCGCACTTGCGCCAGCACTTCGGGGAAAGTGAAAGGTGGCAGTTCTTTGAGCGTGGCAATAGCCGCCAACGGCTTGCCATCAAAAACCTTGTGAGCGTCAGCGGTGTAAGTGTCGTAACCGTAAGAGTTGCCCAGTTCCACTAACATCCCTTCAATGTCGGTGTGGGTAAGGCGGTGCCGTTGGATTTCCTCCCTGCGGATGATGCGTTGGAAAAGGCGTTGCTTTGGCACCGCATCTTTCAAAGCGAAGACGCCTAATCCCACCCGCACAATGTTCCCTCTTTGCTGCATCTCCCGATACAGGATCCCCCGCAGGGTTGCCTTCCACTCCCTGTTAGTCGTCACATCGCGATGCTTGGGAATGTCCCGATAAAGCACATCCAAACTTGCCATACCCCCGTTGTCCCGCAGCACCTGTTCAATTGCCTCGCGCCACGACAGTTGCCTCATTTCCTTCACACCTCAGCCATTGCTGTGGTCTTCCGCAACCGTCTGCATAGATGCATTGACTGTGTCGGGCGAATTATATTTTGGCTTCCGAAGGAGAGGACTTGTAGCGGGGAAGTGTCAAGGCTGTATCGTCCAAACGATGTCTTTTCCACCGTCTTTTAAGTCTGAGCCGATGCTCCAGATGCGGAGGGCGCCGTTCTCCCACCGATACCGCAGTGGCTGACCGTCAAAGGGGTCTTTAGGCACAGCAGGCAAGTAGCGGGGCACCAACGCTTCCAAGTTGTTGGGAAACTGACCGCGCTCGTGCCGATACAGGTAGGCGGCAAGGACAACTTGCAGGATGCGTTGGTGGGCTTTCATCGTCGCAGTGGTGCGGAATAAAAAGCCTGAACGAGGAACAGCATCCTCGCTGACAAGCCCTTCAACACGCAAAAACATTCCCGCAATCTCTAACGGTCGGAAGGCGAAACTGCCCAAGGTGACGCCTTGTTTTGTTATGCGTTTTGCTGCTTCGTCCATTGCTTCAAACACCTGCCAATCGTAAGGCTCTCCCTTTTGAGCAATTTGCACCAACTGCCGATAATGGCGCAGCACGAGTAACTGGTTCACCGTCAATTGGCGGTTAAGGGGCAACACCCAGCCCGCTAAGTTAGCGCCGGTGATAATGTTGCAACCTTCAATCCGAATCGTTGCAACCCTTCGCGCCCACTTCGGGTTAGCACGCAGCCATTCAAAGAAACCTATCCCTATTCCAAGCCGTTCTAAGCGAAGGCTTTGGAGGAGCAATCGGTCACCGTCCGACTCTCCCAAGAGATGCAGCAACTCGCGGGCTCGTGACGGCATAATGCCTTGTCGGGCAGGGATGGCACAAACGATGTTGCGCACCATAATGAAAAGGGCGCAAATGTTCATCGCATGCACTGCAAAAGGTTCTTGGCTCAATTGCTTCATCATCCGCAGCAAAACCGCTACATTGTCCCATGCACCATCGGTGTTCCCCATGTGCAAGTGATACATCGCTTCCGTTGATAGCAGGCGGGCAAGAGTGCGAATTTTTGAGGTGTGATCAAATCGCGTGGAGAGAAAATCAGGCTCCAGACGCACCAACCGCAGGTGCGGGTAACGACTGGCTCGTTTTGCCAGAAGGAGCACAAAGCGATAGCGAGCCAAGAGTTTTCTGACTTGCTCGGGGTCAGTAATCTGCCTGTAATTCGCGTCTATTTGCATCGTCTCTGCGTCCGTCAACTTGGCGGTGGCTTTGAACGCTTGCTCGTAAATGGGGGCAGCGTTCAGGTTGGGTGGGACGGGAGGGACAATGTCTTCGTAGCGCAAGGGCTCTCCTGCCTTCCGCAGTGCTTGCAGTTCTCTTGCTAACTCCGCGTAAGGTGCCTGCCATGCCCTCCACAGCCACCAACTAACAGCAATGAGAAGAAGTGCTGCAAGCATTACTTTGAGCCAGCGCTTCACGGCGCATCACCACTGCCGTTATGCCACAGTCCGCGAGCACCCTAACACTGTTGACGCTTCTAAGGCGAAGATGCCAAACTGGAAGTGCAGGCAAAGAAAGGAGGGCAAGGAGCGATGCTGAAACGGTTGGTGGCTTTTGCGACGGCTTCCCTTGTCGTGCTGGGGCTTTGGGGGCAGCCGAAGGACTCGGTGCTTCTGTCGTATGTTTGGCGCGATGACGGCGCTTTCCAGTGGGTGAAGGAAGACGAAACCAAAACGCCTGTGGGCGTGACCCTGCATGAACTGCGGCTCACCTCTCAACGGTGGAAGGACATTCTTTGGCAGCACACTTTACTCATTGCGCAACCGCAAAAGGTAACGACGGACACAGCGGTGTTGGTCATTTCGGGGGGCACCACAGGGAGCCGAGGCGACAACACTACCCGTTTGTTGGTGACAACGCTGGCTTCCCAACTGCAAGCGTTGATCGCTGTCCTGTTCGCTGTGCCCAACCAACCCCTCTTTGACGGTCTGACCGAAGACGATTTAATCGCCCACACCTTCGTCAAAGTATTGGAAACAGGCGATAAGGAATGGGCGTGTCTGTTGCCGATGACTAAAAGCGCTGTCCGTGCTATGGATGCTGTCCAGCAATTTGCCGAAAGGGAACTGAACACGAAAGTGACAGGCTTCATGGTCACGGGAGCATCCAAGCGGGGTTGGACAACTTGGCTGACGGCAGTGGCTGATCCCAAGCGCGTCAAAGGGATTGCCCCCATCGTTTACGACAACCTGAACATCCCCGCGCAAATGCGCCATCAGCGAGAAGTGTTTGGTGGCTACAGTGAGCAAATCAGAGAGTATGTGGAGCGAGGGTTGACAGATTTGGTTGTGGCAGAAGGAGAAAAGGTTCGCCCGTTGGTGGAACTGATAGACCCCTACTTTTACCGTGAGCGCCTGACCATGCCCAAACTCATCATCAACGGCACGAACGACCGCTATTGGGCACTGGACGCAGCGAACTTCTACTTCTACGACTTGCTGGGCGAAAAGCACATCTTGTATGTGCCCAACGCAGGGCACGGATTGGAAGGCGGTTTGGATCGGGTGCTGCGAACCCTTTCCGCCTTCTTCCATCGGGTGGCGGGGCGCATGACATTGCCCGAACTGAAATGGCAATGGCAAGGGAGCGAGAGGGGCGCCTTTGTCCTCTCCGTCACCTCAACCCCCGTTCCCAAAGAAGCCTTTGTTTGGACGGCGCAAGCGCCAGCGAAGGACTTTCGGGATGCTAAGTGGTCCTCGCAGCCTGTCCCTACAACGGGCACTGCGTTCCGACACGAGTATCGGCTGGAGGCACCGGAGCAAGGCTATAGAGCAGCGTTCATGGAACTCGTTTACGAGATGAATGGACGCACCTTCTCCTTGTGCACCACGGTGCGCATTGCGGGCAAAGAGGGAGGCTCTTGACAATCATTGCGGATAGGGAGCGACGAAGGTGTGTGGCGTTTTTATCGTGACCTGTGGCGACAGGAGCCCAACTTGAAGCGCCTGCTGGCGGTCTCGCTTTTAGCGGACATCGCCTTTGGCGCCCTCATTCCGTTCGTCAACTTTTACCTGAGTGACGAGTTGAAAGCCCCGCCCCATGTGACGGGGTTTGCTTTTGCTGGCTACTTAGCGGTGGAAGCCTTTTTCAAAGCCCCTTTCGGGGCACTGAGTGACCGATGGGGAAGAAAAGCGGTCTTGGTGTTGGGATTGCTTGTAACCATCGCTGCTACCTTGCTATTGGCGTCGGTTCGCGCCCACTACGCGATCATGCTTTTGTTCCCGCTGGCAGGGATAGGCTTTGCCGCCTTTTTCCCCACAATGGCTGCTTTCATTGCTGACCACGCTCCCGAAGAGCACCGAAGCGGGATGCTGAGCATCCTCAACCTCAGTTACCTAACAGGCATTGGGGTGAGCGCTGCCATCGGGTTTTTCTTGCACTATCACGCAGGCACTTATCGCTACGCCTTTTTCGTTACCGCTGTTTTGTTGGCAACAGCGTTAGTGTTGGCACTTGTTTTGCTCCCTCTGACGCCTCGCGCGAAAAGTGCACCTAAAGGCTTCAAGAAGCGCCTTTTGTTGCGCCCGCGCTTTGTGCGGCTCCCCGCTCTTTCGCGCCCCGTCTTTCTGCTCGCCATCATTTTCGCCATCGGTCAAATGGCAGCCTCCATGCAGGTGCCTACTATTGTGCCCTACGCTAAACAGGTGCTGAAGTTGACGGACTTGGAATTGGGTTTGGGTGTAGCGGTTGCTGCCGGGGCGTTAGCAATGTTATCCGTTCCCATCGGACGCCTTGCCGACGATATTGGGCGGGAGACTGCTTTACGCATCGCTTTATGCTGTGCCGCTTTTGCCCTTGCAGCCTTTCCTTTTGCCCGAAGCGTTCTCTTTCTCGCAGCGTTGGGGTTGCTCATTGGGTTTGCTTGGCTGTTAGCCTTCCCCGCGGCTTTAGCATTGGTGAGCGATGTGGTCACGGAACAGGAGCGGGGCGCTGCCGTTGGGCTCATCTACGGCGGACAAGGCATTGGCGCGATTGTGGGTGCCCCGTTGGGAGGTATCTTGGCGGAAGTGGTCATGCGCATCACTCAAAGCAAGGTTTGGGGGTTGCGTTTCCCCTTCTTCACAGGCGCTGCTGCCTTGACCGTTGCCCTTCTGCTCACTTTTTGGCTCAGTCATGAGTTGGCGAACCGACCAGTGGAAGTGGATGATGAGGCGTGATGCGTAATGCGTGATGCGTGAAAAAGTAAGTGGGTTGCGTGAAGGAATATGGGGGAAGTGCTGAGCCAGCGATGGCAAACGGTGCTGATCACTGATGTGACAACATGGGAGCAGTGGCGGTCGGCGTGGATGGATTTAGTCACCCACAGCACTGCCTTTGAAGCGCGCCTGTTTCTCAGTTATGAGTGGCTGGCGACTTGGTGGCAGTTTTTAGGGCGGGGGAAGTTGCTGGTCATCGGGGTAAGGGAGGGTAACTGCCTTCTGGCGGCGGCACCTTTGTTCGTTGCTCCTTCGTCCCTTTTGCCTTTTGCGCGGTTGGTGCGCTTTGTGGGAAACGGTAATTCGGACTACGGTGATTTCTTGGTTCGGCAAGGCTGCGAGGAAGCGGCAACGCTTTTGTGGCACTGGCTATTTCAGCATCGCTCTTTGTGGGACGCTATTGCCCTGCACGAGTTGCCTGAAACCAGTGCAGCGTTGCGCGCCCTTCGTTCCTTGCAGGAACCGCCCAACATCGGAATTGCCCTTCTTTGTGGCGAAGCCTGCCATCGTCTTCCCCTTGACGCAAAGAATGGGCATTGGCGCCAACGCACTCGCAAAAGTTTGCGACAGCAACTCCAACGGCGGGAGCGACAACTTAGCCGCCTGTTTACCGTTGAGTTCCGCGCTGCTAACACTCCTGAAGAAGTTGCACAAAGCATGAAAGAACTGTTCACTTTGCACCGTTTGAGATGGGGGCAACTGGGACAGACGGGTGTCTTCTTCTTGCCAAAAGTGCGCCAGTTTCACCTCGCTTTCGCGCAAGAAGCACTTCGGCAAGGGTGGCTGCGTTTGCATCGGTTGGTCCTTGATGGAAAAACTGCTGCCGTTTACTACGCCTTTTGCTGGAACGGCTACGCTGGCTTTTACTCGTGTGGTTTCCACCCCGCTTTCGCTCGCTACAGCGTGGGAAAAGTGTTGCTGGCGAAAGTGATTGACGAAGCGGAAGCGAACAGCGCGCGCTGTTTTGACTTCATGCGGGGCAACGAGACTTACAAAGCCGACTTCGGCACTGTTGTGGCTCACAATCGCCACCTGTTTGTCTGGCAAACGGACAAACCACTTTCTCGTTTAGCAGCAGCGCTTCACCGCTTGGCAACGAAACTCTCGTTGGGATTGAAGGAATCGCTGCAACGGTAGCGGCGGCTTTCATGCTGCCTCTGTCAGCCACGCTTAGCGGAAGATTTCGGTGCAAATCCGACAAAGGCAATGGTCATCAGGAGCACGGACAGCCACTGGGGATAAGTGAGTCCAAAAGCAGCAACCTTTGTTCCCTCGCGCCAAAACTCGGTGAGGAAACGCAAAGCGCCATAGCCGCCCAGCCAAAGGAAGAATCGCTCGCCTATTCTGTGCGACTTCCAGCGAGACAATAGGGCAAAGAGCCCTAAAAGCCCCAATGCTTCGTAAAGTTGGGTGGGATGGCGAGGCAAATCGTCGGGGCAGAAGACACGGTTGCGATTTCGGATTGCCCAAGGCATGCTGGTCGGCTTGCCATAGCAGCAACCGTTAAGGAAGCACCCCATGCGTCCGACGGCGTGCCCAAGGGGTGCGGCAGGGGCGAAGGTGTCCAGCAGCAGCATCGTAGGCATGTTGAAGCGCTTTGCTGCCCACCAGACGCCAGCGATGCTGCCCAACATCGCCCCGTGAAAACTCATCCCCGGTCGCCATCGCCAGATGAGAGCGTGAAGGGAGTTGTAGTCGCTCCAGTGGGCAGCAACATGTAGCAGCCTTGCTCCCAAGAGAGCGCAAAGGGCAACAGAGGGAATCAACCGCCAGAGCCATTGCAAAGGTAACTGCTGGCGCCGAAACTCCTGCCACGCCCACGCGAAACCGACCACTAACCCCAACGCGCTGAACACCGCGTAACTGTAAACGGGCACGCGCCCTATCCAAAACAAGACGGGGCGCATCGTTGTTCCCTCTCTTTGCTCGTTCTCATGGACCGTGCTATTGGAAAGCGCACAACCCCATCTGCAATTTTTGCAAGCAGTGGTTCCTTTCGCAATGGCTGGGTTTTGGCACAAGTTCGGCATTGGTGCATGGGAAACTTACGAGCAATCGGCGCCAAAAGATAAAAACCCGCCGCCTTTCGGCGGCGGGCCGGGAGGGGCGGCGAGGCGGGGAGGGAGGCGTTGCTCTATCGGGTGGGCGATGCGGCGAGAGGTGAAGGGGCAGGCGTCTCGCTTCCCAACGCTTCACCTCTAACCGCTCGCTCCACTGCCTTCCACTGCATTTAGACACCTGCAGGGCGAAAAAGGTTGCAGACTCAGGGTTCAAATATACCCACCAGAATTAGCCTGTTTGCCGCCAAAATTCGGAATTTTGTGCACTGAGGGCAAGTAGGGACGAGAGAAGGGCAACTGAAAGTTTTTGCCCACCGTTGATCACAAAGGGGAAAGAAAGTTAGGGCTGGCGACCATAGCCAGCCCTTTGCTTAAGCGTCCTTCCGATTTAGTGCTTAGCCTTCCACTTTCACCTCAATCCGCTTCGCCTGCTTGGGGGCTACTTTGGGAAGGTGGATGGTGAGGACGCCGTCGCGATAGTTGGCTTCTGCCCTCTCTATGTCCACAGGGACATTCAGGGTGAAACTTCGCTCAAACTCGCCGTAAGTCCGTTCCAGCAGGTGGTAGGTGGCGCTTTCCTCGCTCACTCGTTCCCGCTTCCCCCGAACGGTCAGCCGTTCGTCAGTCAGTTCAATCTGGATGTCCTCGCGCTTGACACCTGGCAACTCCGCTTGGATAACGAGTTCCGTCGGGGTCTCGTAAATGTCCACGGCAGGGGTCCATCCACGAGTAGGAGCCCGCTCCTCACCGAAGAACTCGCGGAAGAGCCGATCTACCTCACGGCGGAATGCTTCCAACTCGCTGAACGGCGACCAACGCCGAATCTGGGGCATCGCCCGTCACCTCCTTGCCAAAATTGAATTGTAACAGCATTGCAGGAGAGAAGGGGCTGGGGGCGAACCCCAGCCCCCACAGGCTTCAGTCGGTCTTCACCTCAATGCGGCGGGGCTTGCTCTCCTCGCTCTTGGGCAGGCGAACTTCCAAAACGCCGTTCTTGTAGGAGGCTTCAATTGCCTCCGTCTTCACATCCGCAGGCAGCAGGAGGGAGCGAGTGAATTCGCCATACGCCCGCTCCACCAAGTGGTAGGTTTCGCCCTTCTGCTCGGTGGAGCGCTCCCGCTTCCCGCGGATGGTCAGAAGGTTATCCTGCACCGTCACCTCAAGGTCCTCGGGCTTCACGCCCGGAACCTCTGCGCGGACGATGTAAGCGTCAGCGGTTTCAGCGATGTCCATCGCGGGAGCCCATGTCGTCCAGCGTGGCTCCAACCCCCAGAACTCCCGCTCCCAGTCGCGGAAGAAGCGATCCAGCATTCGGTCAAATAGTCGGTCCATGCGGTCCAACCAGCGTTCCACTTCTGTGATAGGTTGCCAGCGTGCCAACTTTGCCATCTTGCCTCACCTCCTTAGAGGCTTGGCTTTTAGGTGGCTGCCTTTGGGGCAGCCATTGATATTATTCCACGCAAGGTTTATTTGTAAACATCCCGTCGTCCTAAAAACCCCACCAGAATTCCTGTTTTTACCGTCAAAATCATGCAAATTTTTGCGTTGGGATTATCACAACACACAAACCAGATAACCTTG
>FWWL01005639.1_pt1 | contig 17774 bp, 19 predicted proteins | sample 2228331 | NCBI WGS metagenome assembly FWWL01 (sample SAMEA103939775, study PRJEB20133) | metagenome
TTTATCGTAATCTCAAAGGACTTCTCTTTCCTTTCTATTTGAGAAATTCCTTGAGAAAAATAGTAACCCCCTAAAAAGAAAAAAGCTAAAAACAAACTCAACCAAGTTAGCCAATATCTTTTATTCAGGAAAAGAAAAAAGGAAAGCCCTAAAGGAAGGGTAAAAATTAAAGGAAAGTGATAAAAAGCCAAAAAAAGGGCTAAAAGAAAAGAGGAGGAGAAGAGAAAGAGGGGAGTAGTTGTCACTTTCTCGGACCAAAAAGCAAAGTCCCTATCCTAACAATGGTTGCTCCTTCTTCTATGGCTATAAAAAAGTCATTACTGGTGCCCATAGAGAGCTCCTTAAAAGAGTCTCCGAAAAGAGGTTTTACCTTTTCAAAGAGTTCTCGCATTTTAACGAAAAAGGGTCTTAGCTTTTCAGGATCCTCAAAATAGGGAGGAAGGCCCATTAATCCACAAACCTCAAGGCAGGAAATCTCTCTGATTCTTTCACAGAAAGAGTAAATTTCAGAGGGTTTAACTCCTCCCTTGGTTGGCTCTTCTCCAATATTTACCTCAATAAAGACAGGAAAGACCTTTCCCAAAGGCTTAAGCCTTTTTTCAAGCTCAACTACTAAGTCCCAGCGATCTATACTTTCAATAATTTGAAAAATCTGAAGAGCCTTTTTTACTTTATTAGTTTGCAGCCTTCCAATAAAATGCCATTCCAAAGGCAAATCTTTCAATTCCTTAATCTTCTTTTCAGCTGATTGAACATAGTTTTCCCCGAAAAGCTTTATTCCATACTCATAAAGAAGACGAATCTTTTCCGGAGACTGACCTTTACTAGCACCAAGAATTTTGACCTCACCTTTTTTTCTTGAAGCCCGCTCTAAAGCCCTCTCTATTTTTTCTTGAATTCCTTCTAAATTTCTTTTTAAAATTTCTCTTAAAGTGTTTTCCATCTTTATTATAAAGGCAAAGAATTGGATAGACTCCCCTTTACTTTCCCTTCCCTAAAAAAGGGGTCAAAAGAACCTCTCTCTGGACTGGCGACTCCTCTTTAGAAGGATAAAGAACTTACCACTCTGAGTCACGAAGTTAATATTATACTTAAAAAACCTTCTTCTGTCAAGATAAAATCTACCTTTTGATCCCAGGGTTCCAAAAGAAGGGATTCCACAACTTGAAAGGAAAAGGCTATCCCTATTTTAAAGGCCTTGGTTTGGCCAAGCACTCTATCATAAAAACCTCCTCCATAACCTAATCTTCCTCCCCTTTTATCAAAGGCTAACCCAGGAACCAAAATAAGGTCTAAATTAGAAGGAGAAAGGGAAGGATTGATAAAAGGTGGCTCATAAATTCCCAAGGCACTCTTTTTCAGTTCCTTTAAGGAAAAAATTCTATGAAAGGTTAGCTTCTTTTCCTTGATATGGGTTATAGGTAAGTAAATTTCTTTTTCTTCTAAAGCTTTATCTAAAATCGGATAAATATTAACTTCTTTATTAAAGGGACAAAAAAGTGCTATCCTTTTAGCTTTAAAATAAAAAGGGGAGTGAAGAAAAATTTGACAGATTTTTTCGGATTTTTCAAGCTGTTCCTCCTCTGAGAGAGATCCTCTTAGGTTTTTAAAATATGTTCTTAAGCAAGCTTTTTCTTTAATTAAAGCCAATTTTAGGGTCTATTTTATTAAATTCCCGATTCTTTTAAATCTTATAAAACCCCTATCTCCATCCCAAGAAAAATAGATAATTAGGGCTTTCCCTTTTAGAGAGTGGATAGGCACAAAGCCCCAAAATCTACTATCATAACTTTGGTCTCGGTTATCTCCTAACACAAAAATATGCCCCTCTGGAACCTTTACCGGTCCATAGTTATCTCTAGGACTAATATCTTTGGGATACACCTCTCGATCTGTAAATTGGACATAAGGTTCCTTTAAAGGTTTACCATTTACAAAAACCTGTTTATTAATTATTTCCACTGTATCTCCCGGAAGCCCAATAACTCTCTTAATAAAATCCAGTTTTGGATCTACTGGATAAGTAAAAACTACTATTTCTTGGTATTTAGGGTAACCCCAAGGATAAATAAAATCATCTTTAACAGGATTTCTTATTCCGAAGGAAAGTTTATTTACTAAGAGATAATCTCCCACTAAAAGGGTGGGTATCATTGAACCTGAAGGAATTTTATAAGCTTGGACGATAAAAGTTCGAATAAATAAAGCTAAAATAAGGGCTATGAGAATGCTTTTAGTCCATTCCCAAATTTTGGGTGCCATTGATCTTCTCCTTAAGAAGATTTTAGATCTTTAAAACCGCTAAAAAGGCCTCCTGAGGTATTTCTACTTCTCCTATGGATTTTAATCTCTTTTTTCCTTCTTTTTGTTTTTCCAAAAGTTTTTTCTTTCTTGTAACGTCTCCACCGTAACACTTAGCCAAAACATCCTTCCTTAAAGGAGGAATCCTTTCGCGAGCTATAACTTTACTTCCTATAGCTGCTTGGATTATAACCTCAAAAAGCTGGCGGGGAATAACCTCTTTTAATTTGCTAACAAGCTCTCTTCCCCTATAGTAAGCTTTATCTTTATGCACAATAAGAGAAAGAGCATCTACAGGATGTTTATTAATTAAGATATCCATCTTTACAAGCTCAGAAGAACGATAACCGATAAATTGATAATCTAAGGAGGCATAACCCTTAGAATAACTCTTTAACTTATCATAAAAATCAAGAACCACTTCGCTAAAAGGCAACTCATAAACTAAGACCACCCTTTCAGGAGTAAGAAACTTAATTTCCTTTTGAAGACCCCGCTTTTCTTCACATAGATTTATAAGGGCTCCTAAATATTCCTTAGGAGTGTATATTTCAGCTTTTATATAAGGCTCATAGACCTCTTCAATCATACTAGGATCCGGCCATTGGGCTGGGTTCTCAATCTCAATTACCTTTCCGTTACGCAATTTAATTTGATATTTTACTGAGGGAGAAGTGGAGATAAGATTTAATTTAAACTCCCGTTCTAATCTCTCTTGAACGATTTCCATATGAAGAAGCCCTTGAAATCCACATCTAAAGCCAAAACCAAGGGCCGCTGAGTTTTCTACTTCATAATAAAAGGCTGGATCGTTGAGCCAAAGTTTTTCAATAGCGCTTTTAAGTTCAGAAAAATCATTACTATCTACTGGAAAAATTCCAGCAAAGACAACGGGCTTAATTTCTCTAAAACCAGGAAGAGGCTCTACCTCAGCCTCAGCTAAGGTTATAGTATCCCCAATTTTAGCATCCCTAACCTCTTTAATACCGGCAGCTATAAAACCTACCTCACCGGCGTAAAGAGCAGGCAAAGTTTCAGCCTCAGGGGCAAAGACCCCTACCTTAGTTATCTCAAAAACCTTTCCTGTAGAGAGAAATTTTATCTTTTGTCCTACACTAATTTTACCATCCACAACCCTTATTAAAGCTACTACACCCAAATAGGGATCATACCAAGAATCAAAAACTAAAGCCCTTAAAGGACCCTCTCTCTTACCTTGGGGAGGGGGAATTTTTTCTATAATAGCTGACAAAACTTTATCTATCCCTATTCCCAACTTGGCACTTATTAAAATAGCCTCCTCAGCCGAAAGCCCTATAATTTCCTCTATCTCTTTTTTAGTCCTTTCTACATCAGCTTGAGGTAAATCAATCTTATTAATTACAGGGATTATTTCCAGATTATTTTCTAAAGCTAAATAAACATTGGCTAAGGTTTGAGCCTCTACCCCTTGCGAGGCATCTACCACTAAAAGGGCTCCTTCACAAGCGGAAAGGGCACGAGATACCTCATAGTTAAAATCCACATGCCCAGGAGTATCAATAAGGTTTAATTGATAAACCTCTCCATCGGAGGTCTCATAGTATAAACGAACAGCTTGAGATTTTATTGTAATTCCTCTCTCCCTTTCCAGATCCAATCTATCCAAATACTGCTCTCTCATTTCTCGAGCCGAAACAGCTCCTGTAATCTCCAATAGACGATCCGCTAAAGTAGACTTTCCATGATCAATATGAGCAATAATACTAAAATTTCTAATTCTTTCTTGAGGAATAATCTTTTTATCTTTCATAACTTTGACCATCTATAAAATAATCAACTTCTATTAAAAAACAAGCCTACTAAACTAAGAAAGGGAACTTAAAGAGGTTGCAAAAGGGCAATATTGGCAATCTACGTTTAACCCTTTTAATATCGCCTTGAATGTTTAAAAGATTCTAAGAAGTGGCTTCAGAGACTCTGAAGATAATAAAAGGACATTACCTCTTAAAAAGATTGTAAACTCCTCTAAAAGATCCCCTCCCCTTTAAAAGATCTATTTGACTCTTAAAAATTTTGAATTAAATTTAAAGTATGCCTATTTATGAGTTTAAGTGTGAATATTGCGGGCAAATTTTTGAAGTCTTCCTTAAATCTGATGAAGGCTCTCCTTCCTGCCTTTTTTGTAAATCCGAAAATGTTGTTAAAATCTTCTCCATCTTTGGCTTCCAAGATAAAGGAGCCTATCAGAAGGAAAGGGAAAGAAATATTATAAAACGAGTTAGAGATTATGTGATGGATGGGAAAATAGATTCCGCTAAAAATTTTATGGAAAAAGCCAAGGAATTTCATCCCACTGATAGAATCAAAAGGTTATCCGAAGCCCTTCACCGTCCCAAAAGAAAAGCTCGTGAAGTTTATATAGGTAAGCCGGAATTAGTTATCTTTAAAAAGAAGGGGTGAGGATTATGGATTGGGACAAAGATTTTTGCCATTTAATTAATTTTAATACTTTTTTACTTTCTCTTAATACAGCAGCTTTAGTTCATTTAGGAGAACTTCCCGATCCTATTACCAATATAAAGAAACCTAACCTCCTTTTAGCCAGACACACTATTGAAACTTTGGAAATGTTGAAAGAAAAAACTAAGGGCAATCTAACTTATGAGGAAGAAAAACTCTTAGAAAGCATTCTTTATGAATTGAAACTTAAGTATGTAAAACTTTGCTCTTAAATTAATGTCTTCTCTTTTTTGTCTTTCTCCGGCTAAAATTAATCTTACCCTTCAAGTTTTAGAAAAAAGAAAAGATAATTATCATAATATCTACACTATCTTTCAAAAAGTTACCCTCTTTGATGAAATAGAAATAATTCCGCAACAAGAGAGATTTGAATTAGAATGGCAAGGTGAGGAAGTAATTTCTTGGGAAAAAAATTTAATCTTTCAAGCTTGGAAACTTTTTAAAGAGACCTTTGGTATAAAGGAGGAACTTAAAATAAAAGTAAAAAAGAGAATTCCCTTGGGAGCCGGATTAGGGGGAGGAAGCAGCAACAGTGGAACTTTTTTAAAGATCCTCTCCCAACTTTACGGAAGGGATAAAAAAGAAGTTTTTCCCTTGGCTTTAAAATTAGGAGCCGATGTTCCCTTTTTTTTAGAAGATTTTCCCTCGGCTCAAGGAGAGGGAATCGGAGAGATTTTAACGCCCTTTCCTTCTTTTTCGACTTATTATCTTTTAATTTACCCAGGATTCAAAGTAGAAACAGCCTGGGCCTATCAAAGTTTAAACTTGACGAAAAGAAAAAAGGCTTTTAAATATTCTCCTTCCCTTCCTCCCTGGAAAGAGAAAAGGGGATTAATAAATGATTTTAAAGAACTTTTATTTCAAAAATATCCTATTTACAGAGAAATAGAAAAAATGTTATTAGAAGAGGGGGCAGAAGCTGTAAATATAACTGGGACGGGTTCTACAATTTTTGGAGTTTTTGAAGAAATCTCTTTTTCTACCTTTTTAAGGGTAAAAAATTTTTTAAAAGGTGGTAAAATATTTTTAGTTAAAAATTTAGAGGGGTAGGAGGCGGTTGAAAATGTTCCCTAATTCTCTTAAGATTTTTTCAGGTTCGGCCAACAGGGCTTTAGCCGAAAAAATTTGTAATTACTTAGCTTGCCCTTTAGGGAAAAGTTCTCTCAAAAGATTTAGTGATGGGGAACTCTTTGTAGAGATTGAAGAGAATATCCGGGGAGCTGATGTTTTTATAGTACAACCTACCTGCCCACCGGTAAATGAAAATTTAATAGAACTTCTTATTATGGTTGATGCCGCCAGAAGAGCCTCGGCTAGAAGAATTACAGCTGTTATTCCCTATTACGGATATGCCCGTCAAGATAGGAAAACTGCTCCCAGAACCCCCATTACAGCTAAATTAGTAGCTAATCTTATTGTAGTTGCTGGAGCCAGACGTATGTTAACAATGGATCTCCATGCTGGACAAATTCAAGGATTTTTTGACATCCCTGTAGATCATCTCTATGCTATGCCAGTATTTCTCCAATATATTAAAGAAAATTTCAATTTAGAAGAGATTATAATTGTTTCTCCTGATGCCGGAGGTGTAGAGAGGGCTCGGGAATATGCTAAGCGGTTAAATTGCGGTATAGCTATTGTAGATAAAAGAAGACCCCGGGCTAATGAATCCGAGGTAATGAATATAATCGGAGATGTAAAAGACAAAAAAGCCCTTATTATTGATGATATGATAGACACTGCCGGAACTATATGTAAAGCTGCTTCAGCTCTTATGGAGAAAGGAGCTAAAGAAGTTTATGCCATTGCTACCCATCCAGTCCTTTCAGGAAAAGCTGTAGAAAGGGTGGCCAATTCACCCTTAAAGGCTTTAATAGTAAGTGATACTATCCCTTTAGGGGAGGATGCTAAACACTTAGATAAAATTAAAGTCTTAAGTGTAGGGGAACTTTTAGGAGAAGCCATAAGAAGAATCCATACTGATGATTCTATAAGTTCTCTCTTTATATAAAAAAATTTTTAAAAAAGGAGGGCCTTATGAGAGAAGAAACTTTACAGGTCTTTAAGAGAGAAAAATCAGGAAAGGAAGCTTCCAAAAAACTAAGAAAGAAGGGTTATATACCGGCTATCATCTACGGTAAAGGAATGGAAAATCTTCCTATTCAAGTAATATACTCGGATTTTGAAAAAATTTATAATCGCCATAAGGAAGAGACCGTTCTTTTTAATCTAATTTTAGAAAATGGTTCTGAAAAAAAGATACAAGCTATTCTTAAAGACGTTCAAAGACATCCGGTAACCGACCGATTTATTCATCTTGATTTCCAATACCTTGAAGTCAATAGACCAATTGAAATTAAGGTGCCTTTAAAATTTGTAGGAAAACCTGTAGGTATCACCAAAGGTGGAGTTCTTGAAATAATTTTACATGAAATTACCTTAGAATGTCTTCCTAAGGACATTCCGGACAAGATTGTGATAGATCTCAGTGCCTTAGATGTTAATCAAAGTCTCCATATAAGGGATATTAAGGTCCCGGAAGGAGTAAGAATTGTTGATGATCCTCAAGAAACGGTTGTAACCGTAGTAGCTGAAGAAGAAACTTCAAAAGGAAGCTCGGGGGAGACACCTTAAAAAAGGTTTAATTTCTGGTGTGGCTCTATTGCGGTTTAGGAAATCCCGGAAAGGAATATGAAAAGACAAGGCATAATTTTGGCTTTTTAGTCCTTTCAGCTTTAGCGGAAAAACATAATCTTTCCTTCCAATATTATACTAAATTAGAAGGAGAGATAGCCTTTTATAAGAATAAAGCCCTTCTTTTAAAGCCTATGACCTATATGAATCTTTCTGGTAGAGCTGTTAAAAAAACCCTTATTGAATATAAAATTCCTTATGAAAATCTCTTAGTAATTTATGATGATATGGATCTCCCTTTGGGAAAGATAAAACTTCTACCTAAGGGAGGTAGCGGAGGACATAAAGGGATGCTCTCTCTTATTAATTCCTTAGAGACTAAAGACTTTCCCCGACTTAAATTAGGAATAGGAAAGCCCGAAAAAGGAAACCCTAAGGATTATGTTCTTTCTCCTTTCACTAAGGAAGAATGGATTGTAGTTGAAGAAGTAATTCAAAAGATTATAATAGCATTAGAGGAGCTTCCTTCCTTAGGGTTACTAAAAACTATGACTAAGGTTAATTCTAATGCCTAAAGAGGAAAAATCTTTTCAATTCAAGATAAAGGTCCGGGAATTTCTTATTAGTTTAGAAGAATACCTTTACTACTTAATAGCCTTAGGCTTAATAATCGGCTTTATCCTTGTAATGATAGATGGCATTATCCTTTTAATGGGGCTTTCTTATGAAAAAGAGAATATTAGTATTAAATTTTTGGATAAGGTTTTATTAGCTTTAATCTTTCTTGAAATTTTTTATACGGTTTTAGTGGCCCTTTTAGAGGATAGTATGTTAAAGTGTGTAGAGCCTTTTATTTTAGTAGCTATTACAGCTTTAATCCGAAGATTATTAATCCTTTCTTTTGAAATTTCCCATATTACCATCTTTGAGGCTGAAAGAATGAAATATTTTCTTATTGAACTAACTTTGGTAGGATTTTTAGTGATTCTTTTTATTTTTTCTTTAATTCTCTTTAGGAGAACTAAAAAAGAAAATGGAAAAGGTAGATAGAATTTTAGTGCTTGATTTTGGATCTCAAACCACTCAGCTTATCGCTAGAAGAATCCGAGAGTTTTCGGTTTATTCAGAGATTAAGGCTTGCTTTGTTAGTTTAAAGGAAATTCTGGAATTTCGCCCTAAGGGAATTATTTTATCTGGAGGTCCGGCTAGTGTCTATGATGAAGATTCTCCTAAGGTAGATATAGAGCTTTTTGAGTTAGGTATTCCTATTCTGGGAATCTGCTATGGTGCTCAATTAATGAGTTATTTGTTAGGAGGGATTGTAGAGAGAAGTTTAAAAAGGGAGTTCGGTTTTGCAGAAATAGAGTTTTTAGAAGAATCTCCCCTTTTTAAGGGTCTTGATAGCAAAAGGAAATATCAAGTTTGGATGAGCCATAGTGACAAAATAACTACTCTTCCACCTCAATTTTTTCCTTTAGCTAAGACAGAGTATTCTCCTAATGCCGCCTTTACCCATAAAGAAAAACCTCTTTACGGGGTTCAATTTCATCCGGAGGTAATTCATACCGTAATTGGCCAAGAACTTCTTAAAAATTTCGTTTTTGAAATTTGTCAAGCTCAATCTTCCTGGACGATGCCTTCTTTTATTGAACACACTATCTCTGAACTTAAAAGAAAAATTAAACCTGAAGAGAAGGTAATTTGTGCCCTCTCAGGAGGAATTGATTCTACCGTCACAGCTCTTCTTGTCCATCGAGCTATTGGAAATAGGCTAATTCCTGTTTTTGTGAATAACGGGTTTTTAAGAAAAGGTGAGCCTGAAGAAGTGCAAGCTCTTATGAAGAGTTTGGGTCTAAATTTAGTTTATATAGAGGCCAAGGAAATTTTCTTAGAGCGATTAAAGGGAGTTATAGATCCTGAGGAAAAAAGAAAGATAATTGGAGAAACCTTTATTGAAATCTTTGAAAAGAAAGCTAAGGAATTGGAAGGAGTTAAATATTTAGCCCAAGGGACTCTCTATCCGGATGTAATTGAATCTTGTTCCTTCAGAGGACCTTCAGCCAGGATTAAGAGTCATCATAATGTAGGCGGTCTTCCTGAAAGAATGCATCTCCAATTAATTGAACCCTTAAGAGAACTCTTTAAAGATGAGGTTAGAAAAATTGCCGAACTTCTTGGACTTCCTAAAAAGATTATTTGGAGACAACCTTTTCCAGGTCCAGGGTTGGCTATAAGAATTTTAGGTGAGGTGGATGAAGAAAAGTTAGAAATTCTAAGAGAAGCTGATGCCATAGTTATTGAGGAGATGCTAAATTCAGAATGGTATTATAGGGTTTGGCAGAGCTTTGCCATTCTCCTACCTGTAAAAACAGTTGGAGTAATGGGAGATAGAAGAACTTATGAATATGTAATAGCCTTAAGGATAGTAGATAGTCAAGATGCTATGACTGCGGATTGGGTAAGACTTCCCTATGATCTACTTTCTCGCATCTCTAATAGAATTATTAACGAAGTCCCCGGAGTAAATAGGGTAGTCTACGATGTATCCTCAAAACCACCAGCTACTATTGAATGGGAATAAACTGGGAACGTAAAGTTTTCCACCTCCTTTTCTCCCTTCTCCTCTTTTTCCTTTTGCAAACTCTTTCGGAAAAGGCCTTTAAATTTTTTTTAGGAGTCTTGCTTTTAGGAGAAATTCTTTGGGAAATTTTAAGACTGAAATATCCTAAAAAGGTTCCCTTTTCCTATCTTTGGGAAAAATTACTCAAGGAAAGGGAGAAAAAGGAATTAAGTGATGCCTTTTTCTTTCTTTTAGGAATTTTCCTAAGCTCTTTTTTAATCACAAAGCACTATTTAGCTCTAACCCTCTTAATCTTAGGAATAGCTGACCCTTTAGCCAACATAGGAGGACATCTATTCCTAAGTAAACCCCTTTTTAGAGAAAAAACCTTATCAGGCTCTTTAACCTTTTTTATAGCCTCTCTTTTAATTGCTATTTTCTTTTTTACAACCCTTGATTTTAGAATTATAAATTATATCCTTTTTTTAACCCTGTTAGAGCTTCTTTCTAAAAGAGATAATCTCTGGCTTCCCTTAGGAAGTGCCCTCTATTTAAAAATTTTTTTGGAGAAAGGATAAAGAGTCTTTTCTTGTAAAAATGGAAAAATAAGGTATGGTTAAAAACAAAAAATCTTTAAAAAGGGGGAGGTATGCAGCTTGAAGTTGAAGAGATAACTCCGGTAGAAAAGCTTCTTAAAATTGAAGTGCCTTCCGAAGAAGTTAAAAAGGTGGTAGAGGAAATTACTTTACAAGTTCAGAAAAAGGCTAAATTAAAAGGATTCAGAGAAGGTAAGGTTCCTCTTTATTTAGTAAAGAAATTTTTTAGAGAAGAAATAGAACAGAAAAGTATAGAAACCTTAATTGAAAAAACCTTACCTAAGGCCTTAGAGGAAAAAAATCTTCAGCCCCTTTTAAGACCTAAGGTAGAAAGTATAGAAACCTTTTCTGAAGATGGATTCTTTAAATATAATGTTTTAGTAGAAATTCGCCCGGAAATTGAACTAAAAAGAGAAGATTATATAGATCTTGAGATAGAGAGAAACAAGGATGAAGTAAGTGAGGAGGAAGTAGAAAGAGTTCTTGAAGAGCTCAGGTTTTCCTTTTCTGAATTAAAAGAAGCGGAAGATCCAATAGAGGAAAGGTTTGCTGTAGTAATTGCCTTTTCAGCCTTTGATGAAGAAAAATTAATTCCCGGACATTTTGCAGAAAATCTTTTTATAGATGTAGGAACAGGGGAGTTTAACTCTATCATAGAAAAAGAACTAATTGGAAAAAAGAAGGGTGATAAATTGACAGTTGAGGTTAGTTATCCTGAAGAAGCCCTTAATCCCTTGTTAGCCGGAAAAAAGGTGCGCTATGAAATTGAGATTAAAGAGGTTTATAAAAGGGAACTCAAAGAGCTTAATGAAGATTTTATAAAGAATCTTAATTTAGGGGTAGATAACTTAGAAAAATTAAAAGATTCTATCAGAAAAAGGCTTCTGGAGGAAAAGAAAAGACGTAATGAAAATTCTTATAGAGAAAGACTTTTGGAAAAAATTCTCCAGAGGGTGGATTTTGCTGTTCCTAAAAGGTATAGGGAAATAAAATTTTATCAGCTGGTAGATCAGTTAAAAGACTCCTTAGAAAAAGAGGGTTTAAGTTTAGAAAAAATGAATATTTCCTTAGATAGTTTAAGAAATAGGCTCTATCCCTTGGCTGAAAAAATGGCTAAGGAAGAACTTCTCTTAGAAAAGATTGCCGAATTAGAGAATATTGCTATTTCGGAAGAAGAGACTGAAAAACTTATTAGAGATATTCAGCAGAGTTTAAAGGTCCCCCTTGAATCAGCTCAACAGATTGTTTATTATAATATTTTACCCAAACTTTTAGCTGAAAGGGTTCTAAGATTTTTAGAGGAAAATTCTAAACCCCTTTATAAGGAGAGTTAATTTATGAGTCTTTATATTCCTATTGTAATTGAACAAACAGGACGCACTGAGAGAGCCTATGATATTTATTCAAGACTTCTTAAAGAGCGAATTATTTTTATTGGAAGTGCCATAGATGATAGAATAGCAGATTTAGTGATAGCTCAACTTCTTTTTTTAGAAGCGGAAGATCCTGAGAAGGATATTATGATTTATATCAATTCTCCGGGAGGAATAGTTACAGCTGGGTTAGCTATCTATGATACTATGCAATATATAAAACCGGATATTTGCACCATTTGCCTTGGACAAGCTGCTAGTATGGCTGCTATTTTATTAGCTGCTGGAAGTAAAGGTAAGAGATATGCCCTTAAACATTCTCGTATTATGCTTCATCAGCCCATAGGGGCCTTCCAAGGGCAAGCTACAGAAGTAGAAATTCAAGCTAAGGAAATCCTTCGGCTCAGAGAAATACTTAATAAAATTTTAGCCTTCCATACTGAACAGGATATAAAAAAAATTAGGCAAGACACAGAAAGGGATTTTTATATGTCTCCTGAAGAGGCTTTAGCCTACGGTATAATAGATAAAATTTTAACAAAAAGAGGAGCTGAAGAAAATGGCTAAAAATGAACCTAAGTGTTCCTTTTGTGGCAAAACTCAAAAAGAGGTTATGAAACTGATTGCTGGTTCTTCAGCTTATATATGTAATGAGTGTGTAGAACTTTGCAATGAGATCTTAGAGCAAGAATATGAAAGGGCAGAAGAAGCTTCTGAAGAAAAGGATTTACCAAAACCTTCAGAAATTAAAGCTTACTTAGATCAATATGTCATCGGGCAGGAGAGAGCTAAAAAAATCTTAGCTGTGGCTGTCTACAATCATTACAAGAGAATAAAAAAACAAAAGGTAACCTTGAAAAAGAAAGAGGACATAGAGATTCAGAAAACTAATATCCTTCTCATTGGACCAACTGGTTCTGGAAAAACCCTTCTTGCTCAAACCTTAGCCAAATTTTTAGCTGTGCCTTTTACTATTGCCGATGCTACTCCCTTAACCGAAGCGGGATATGTGGGAGAAGATGTAGAAAATATTCTTCTCTATCTCTTACAAACGGCTAATTTTGATGTAGAGCTTGCTCAAAGAGGAATTGTCTATATTGATGAGATTGACAAAATTGCCAGAAAAAGTGAGAGTCCTTCTATTACCAGGGATGTTTCTGGAGAAGGAGTTCAACAAGCCCTTTTAAAGATCTTAGAAGGAACAATAGCTAACATCCCTCCCAAAGGGGGAAGAAAACATCCTCAACAGGAATATATCAAGTTAGATACTACTAATATCTTATTTATTTGTGGAGGTGCCTTTGTTGGATTAGAGGAAATTATAAAAAGACGATTAGGAAGAGGTTCTATTGGCTTTGGAGCTGAGATAAAAAAAACTACAGATCTTACCTTAGGAGAAATTCTTTCTTATGTAGAGCCTGAAGACCTTATTAAATTCGGATTTATCCCGGAATTTGTAGGAAGACTTCCGGTCATAGCTACCTTAGATGAATTAAATGTGGAAGATCTATGTAAAATATTAGTTGAACCTAAAAATGCGGTTATTAAACAATATCAAGCCTTAATGGAATTAGAGGGGGTGGAACTTAAATTCACTGATGAAGCCATTCGGTCTATAGCAGAAACAGCCTATAAAAGAAAAACTGGAGCCCGGGGATTAAGAGCAATTTTAGAAGAAATTATGGTAGATGTGATGTATGAGATTCCCTCCTTAGGAAATGTAAAAGAATGTGTAATTACCCAAGAGGTTGTCTTGAAAAAAGAAAAACCTATCTTAATTTTAAATAGTAAACAGAAAGTTAAGGAGGGATAGAATACTTTATGAGGAATATTTTAACAGAAAAAAAAGAAATAACCGCACCTTTATTACCTTTAAGGGAACTCGTTATCTTTCCCCATACAGCGGTCCCTCTTTTTATAGGACGACCGAAGAGTATTTTGGCTATTGAAAAGGCTTATAAACAGGATAAATTAATTTTTCTTGCAGCCCAAAAGGATCCTAAAATAGATCAACCCTTGGAAGAGGATATCTATAATGTAGGAACTCTTGCTAAAATAGTGCAAATGCTTAAACTTCCTGATGGTTCTATAAAGATTTTAGTAGAAGGGCTCTATAGAGGAAGAATTCTCCGTTTCCTTCCCAATCCAGATTATTTTTTGGTTGAGGTGGAGGTAAAAACGGAGATTTTAGAATCCGATATAGAGACCTTAGCCCTTGTTAAACTCTGTAAAGAAGCTTTTGAGGAATATGCTCATTTTAACAAAAAACTTAATCCTGATACTGTTTCAGCCCTTCTTAATATAGAGGATCCTTCAGAACTTGCGGATAGAATATCAGCTTTATTATCCCTACCCCTTCCCCAAAAACAAAGATTACTAGAAACTATTAGTACTAAAAAAAGATTAGACTTTTTATTACAATACTTAAGAGGGGAATTGGAAATAATCAAAACAGAAGCTCGTATCCGAGAGCGGGTGAAAAGACAAATTGAAAAACATCAGAAAGATTACTATATCCAGGAACAAATTAAGGCTCTTCAAAAGGAATTAGGAGAAAAAGAAGAAGGAAGGGGAGAATTAGATGAACTTAAGAAAAGAATCCAAAAGAAGAAACTTCCCAAGAAAGTAGCTGAGGTAGTATGGAAAGAGTATAAAAAACTTTCTTTAATGCCTCTGATGTCAGCTGAGGCTACTGTTTCAAGAAATTATATAGATTGGATTTTAAGTCTTCCCTGGTATGAAAAGACTAAGGATGATATTAATATTATTAAAACAGAAGAACTACTTAATAAAGAGCATTACGGGCTTGAGAAACCTAAGCAAAGAATTATAGAACACTTAGCTGTGCAAAAGTTGGTAGATAGGATTAAAGGTCCAATTTTATGTTTTGTCGGACCTCCTGGTGTAGGAAAAACATCCTTAGCCAAGTCTATTGCCAAGGCCTTGGGTAGAAATTTTGTTCGGATCTCCTTAGGTGGTGTTAGGGATGAAGCTGAGATTCGGGGTCATAGAAGAACCTATGTAGGAGCCTTACCAGGAAAGATTATTCAAGGAATGAAAAAGGCTGGCACTATTAATCCGGTTTTTTGCTTAGATGAGGTAGATAAAATTGGAACCGATTTCAGAGGGGATCCGGCTGCTGCTCTTTTAGAAGTCCTTGACCCAGAACAAAACTCTTCTTTCCAAGATCATTATTTGGAATTAGAATATGATCTTTCTAATGTCCTTTTTATTACTACTGCTAACAGTCTCTATACCATCCCTGCCCCCTTACTGGATAGAATGGAAATTATTGAACTTCCAGGTTATACAGAGGAAGAAAAATTAGAAATTGCTAAGCATTATCTCCTTCCTCGCCAACTTTCAGCCCATGGACTAAAGCCTGAATGGGCTCCTATCAGTGATAAAATACTTCTTGAGATTATTAGAAGATATACCAGAGAAGCTGGGGTAAGAAATCTTGAAAGAGAGTTAGCTACCATTTGCAGAAAAATTGCTAAGGAGGTAGCTAAGGATCCTCCAACCTTTAAACCGCTAAAACTCACTTTTTCTACCTTAGAAAAATTCTTAGGGGTACCTCGGTATAGATATGGAGTAGCCGAAGAAAAACCTCAAGTAGGTATATCCACGGGATTAGCCTGGACAGAAACTGGTGGAGCCCTTCTTCAAATTGAAGCGGTAATTATGCCTGGAACAGGTAATCTTAAAACTACAGGAAAACTCGGAGAGGTAATGCAAGAATCCGTTCAAGCTGCTGTGAGTTATGTAAGGTCTCGGGCCTTACAATTAGGGCTTCCTCTGGATTTCTATAAAAAAATAGATATCCATATCCATGTGCCTGAAGGTGCCACACCTAAAGATGGTCCCAGTGCCGGAATCACCATAGCTACAGCTATAGTATCAGCCTTAATGAAAATTCCAGTTAAAAATACGGTAGCTATGACCGGAGAAATTACTTTAAGAGGAAGGGTCCTACCTATCGGAGGACTTAAAGAAAAACTTTTAGCTGCTATAAGAGGAGGTATTCAAACAGTAATCCTACCCCAAGAGAACGAAAAGGATTTAAAAGATATAAACCCCAAAATTCTAAAGGCCCTAAATATTATTTTTGTAGAAAATATGGATGAAGTTTTAAAAATAGCCTTAGATATAGAAAATCCAGAAGAACTCTTTAAAGAGGCTCCTTATCTTGATGTTTGGGAATTAGTCAACCTTCAAGAAAAGCTTGAGAAAAAAGAAAAATATCCCATAGAACACTAAAGTCTCTTGCCACAGGGGGAATTTCTCCCCTATGTGCCCTTTACTCCGACTCTGAGAAATACTTCTTTACAACTTAACTCAAAGGGAAATCAAAGGCTCTGCTTGAAAAAGCTTGTCTTAAAATTAAAAATAGAGAGTATCCTCTTTGTGAGGACAAGGAAGATCCTCTTTTTCTATCTGGATAGTAGTATGTTTTATTCCATACTCCTTAGCTATTTTATTAACCTCTTCTATCGCCTGTTCATAATCTTTTAAATCTTTTACAACTATGTGGAGAGTCAAGATGTAATGTTTCGGAGTTAAAGACCAAAGATGAACATCATGAACATCCTTTACCCAAGGAGTTTTCCTAATTTTAGTTTCTAATTCTTTAAGGGAAATATTAGAAGGTGCTATTTGTAAAAAGATTTCTACAGATTGTTTTAAAAGATTATAGATTTGAGGAAGAATTAAAAGAACCAGTCCTAAACTTATAATAGAATCTACAAAGTAGTAATTAGTAAAAAAGATAATAATACTGGCTAAAAGGGATGAAAGAGAGCCTAAGGTGTCCAAAAGCACATGTAAATAAGCAGATTTTATATTTAAATTTTCATGAGAAGGCTTAGAAAGCAAAAAAATTATAATAAGGTTTATTAAAAGACCTAAAAGGGCTATGATAAACATAGGAAAGGCTAAAATAGGGGTAGGATGATAATATCTTAAAAGGGCATTATAAACGATATAACCTATTAAAAAAATAAGTAAAAGGGCATTTATAAAGCCAGCTAAGACCTCAACTCTCTTTAATCCATAAGTCATCCTGGAAGTAGCTTTAAGAGAGGCAACTTTGAGGGCAATTAGACTAATAAACAGTGCCATACTGTCAGTAACCATATGCCCGGCATCCGAAAGAAGAGATAAACTTTTGGTATAAAATCCACCTAAAAGCTCTATAGAAGCAAAGGTTATTACTAAAAAAAAGGATAAACTTAAAACTTTCCTTTCTTCCATTTTTCCCTTTACCTACCCTAAATCCCTTCCTCTATATTTTTTATTTTACCACATATATTTTTTATTTTACCACACCGCTACATAACCAGTCACCAATTTAAGAGCCTAACAGCCTCCTTCTCGCCCCCCTAAATCCCTAAAAAAAATATGAATTTTAAAGTCTCAACTTGCTCCTCTTCTTTTTTTGAAAGAACAAAAGCCAAAATTTTAAAAAAGATAATTTCCTTCTCCTTAGCTTTTCAACCTTAATACTCTCTATCAATTAAAGCTTTTGAAAGTTAGAAATTTTGAGATCAAAAAGGGGGGAAGAAGATGCAATTACCCTCTTCTAATTTTGAAGAACTAATTGTTCAAGTTATGAAGTCCAAGATGAGTAAACTTTTGGAAGAGTATATTAAGGAGAGAGTAATAAGGGTGGAGGAGGAGCTTAAAGCTTTGAAACAACAATGTTATGGAATTATATAGACCCTCTTGACAAAATCAAACTAATTATTATAAATTTAATTTAAAATCGTTCTAAAAAAGAACTCTTTTATGAGTAATTATATTAAAGAT
>FWWL01000714.1_pt1 | contig 17770 bp, 20 predicted proteins | sample 2228331 | NCBI WGS metagenome assembly FWWL01 (sample SAMEA103939775, study PRJEB20133) | metagenome
AACCGGTTCCTTTTTCCTTCGTTGTATAAAAGGGTTCTCCTAATCTCTCAATAGATTCTGCAGGAATACCGCAACCTTGGTCAATGATACGAAAGATTAGCCAATCGGGTTGTTGGTTTGTAACGTCAATCAAGATTTCTCCCCCATCTGGCATAGCTTCAACTGCATTTTTAATAAAATTGATAAACACTTGTTTTAATTGATTTTCATCACATGTCATCATAGTATGTTCGGTGTTATACTTGGTAATGATTTTAACATTATTCATAATCGCCTGGGTGCCTAGAAGTGCAGTAACTTGAGTTAATAAAACCCGAATATCCTTACGTTCCATTTTTAAATCTTGCGGCTTGGCGAGTATCAATAGCTCAGAAAGAATAAGCTCTATTCGATTTAGCTCGGAAAAGATAATGTGATAATACGCCTTGTTTTTACTAAGATCAGGCTGCAATAGGTGAATAAAACCCTTGATAGCTGTTAACGAGTTTCGAATCTCGTGGCAAATCCCAGCAGCCAGTTGCCCAGCGACTGAAAGCTTCTCAGATTGTTGTAGTAGTTTCTGAGTTCTTTTTCTATCCGTAATGTCCCTTATAAGAACATGGCGAGCCGGTTTATCTTCATAGGAAGCTGGGGACCTAACAACTTCTACATCAATCATGTGTCCATCAAAGCGGATGATCTTCATTTCCTCGACATCCGCAGTCTGCCCCCTTTCCTCAATAGCTTTTATTCGTTCCTTTACCATATCATGATCATTGGGGTGGATGAAATCAAAGATGGATCTGTTCATGATATCCTCTTTATGATTAACCCCAAACAGTTCTACAGCCATTTCATTAACATAAACGCATTTGTCATCCTGTCCGATCATCAGTGCTTCAGGTAGATTTTCAACCAAATTGCGATATTTTTCTTCACTTTTATTCATATCATCTTCAATTCTTTTGTTATTCGTAATATCTTGAAACTGGGAGATAAAGTACAACGGCTCACCATCTTCATCTCGAACAAAGGAAACACTTAATAACGCCCATACAACGTGTCCGTGCTTATGAATGTATCGTTTTTCCATTTTGTAAGTATTCATTTTACCTGCTAGTATGTGCTGGATATATTCGATATCTTTTTCTAAATCCTCTGGAAAAGAAAAAGCTTGAAACGTCGTACTTAACAAATCCTGCTCAGGATAACCCAAAAATGTACATAAAGAGGGGTTTGCTTTCAGCCATTGCCCATCCGGTGCAATTATGGCCATTCCGATCAATGCATATTCAAAGGCATGACTAAATAACGATTTGCTCTCTAGTAAAAACTGACTCACCTCATCACCTTCTCTCTTTCTTTCATAGAAAAGGCCTAAATAGATTCATTCCCTATCTATTTCGGTTCATGATTCGGCTCTGATCGTCTCGCTCGACTCAAATTCGGCTCATTATTTGAATGGAATATACCAATATTTAGTTTAAATAATTTCTTGTTAATATGCAACAACTAACATGGAACGTTTTCAATTAGGTGGGTAAATCTTCAAGGGTGTGAATTCTAATTTTCTAAAAAGCAATGATCTGTTTTCGGTATAACGAAGACCGGTCTCTTTTTAACTTAATATTTTAGAGCTTCATCTGGCACAATGAGTTGTACTAACTTAGCAAAAGGTTTACAGAAAGGAAGGAGTGCAACGGAACAAATAATATTAAAGATCGTCTGAGCATGGGCGATTTGTGCCTGTGGAACATCGGTTAAAGCAGTAACAATGGATGCCAGCCAATGAATAAGCGGATAAAACACGATTACCCCTAATATATTGACAAGAATATGAGCACAAGCAACCTGTTTCGAAGCTCTAATCCCGCCAATCGCAGCAATAATGGCTGTAAAACATGTTCCGATGTTAGCACCAAGTACAATTGCAATAGCAATCGGAAGAGTGAAATATTGATCAGACATAAAGCTCATCGCCATCGCTGTCGTTGCGCTGCTGCTTTGAATGACGGCTGTGAGGACAGTTCCGACAACTATACCGATCCACAGTTTTTCGGATGCCATAATAAAAAGGTTATGAACAAAATCAGAGTTTTCTACTGCATATTTGATCATCGACATCGCTTCCATACCTAAAAAAATGCAGCCGAAGCCTGCAAATGTAAGACCGATACAACGTAACAAATGTATGTTCGTTAGCCAAAGAATGGCTCCGATTCCGACCATTGGCATGGCCAACAGCCCAACGTCTAATACAATCAATTCTGTCGTAAAGCATGTTCCAATGTTTGCCCCTAATATGATTCCAATCGTTTGAGGAAACTTAATGACACGAGCATTGGTTAATCCGATCGTAATAACAGTAACTGCGCTGCTACTCTGCATGAACATTGTCGTGATTAAGCCAGTTAGAAAGGCGTGATAAGGAGTTTGCGTAAAACGATACAAAATATCTTGAAGCTGGTTACCTGCAAAGTTGCTAAGCCCGATTCTCATGACCTGCATTCCAAATATAAATAGCGTTAGTCCTACAGCAAACGGTATAATAACTTCTCTCATTCACTCCACTCCTGAACATCTTGTTCTCACATTTTATGTTCAATGATGGCCAAGCATGACAAGCGTTATTATTAGATTCAGAAAGTATAAGTTTTATAGTACAAAAGTAGCATTTTTTGTCGAATTATAAAATATAATTTCAAAAAAGCAAAATTTTTGTAGAAATTAAATGAAATATTTGGTAGTCTTCTAATTAGAAGTTTCTTTTTATAGGTTATTTCACTCGGGAGCGATTCATAATGTCCAATCAGGAATTAAAGCTAGAATTAGAGAAAAGATTTCGATTGCTACGTAACGTTCAAGGCGCTCATGTTGATTTTGATGAAGCTGGTGACGTTCATGCAATAGGTGTTTTTAGTGATGGAACAAGACCTCCTAAGGAGATTAAACGCGATGTCGAAGAAACGTTTCGTAACGTTTTCGGCTACCGTGTTAATCATAATAAGATTAGTATTGTTGAACAGTCTTTTGATTTCGAAGAACAAGCAGCCCTATCACGTGTTCGCTTTTTAACGGCCTATCAAATTCAAAGGGCACATGGTGTCGTTGAAGGTGTAGTCCAATTGGAGTACCAGGGTATGGTCATATCGGAAAGTGTTGAAGCTCATCACTTCGAAATGCAGCTAGAATACATCGTTGCTAATGCAACGGCACAAGCATTGATGAGAGTTTTAACCGATTACAACATTCGTGTTGATCGAATTCGCATTATTGATATGGGCGATAATGACATCGTTTGTACTACATTGTCGATCGTCAACCGCAATTCTGGAGCCAACAATATGTATGTTGGTGCAGCTATCAGGTCCAAAGATCTCTTATCTTCTGTAGCGAAAGCGACACTAGATGCGTTAAATCGCAAAATGGACAACATGAACTAGTTTACACGTTTGCATAGCATAACGAACGAGCCGAGATGAAAATGAGATGAGCCGAACTTGAATGTAAGAATTTTGTTGTGTTTTGAAACAAACAAATTTTCTAATTTAAGGGAGGTCATCTGTTCATGAAAAATTTATTATTAGCTATTACATCTACTTTTTCTGTAGTTGCGAATGTTATGTTTGGCGACTGTGTACATTGGGGATAAAATAATAAATTTCGTTATGCTATGCAATTAATTTTTGGAGATGAGATGAACAATATGAAATTAAAAATATTCCTTTTTATTATCTACAGTGCATTAGTACTATTAGTTTTACATTCTTCCATCTCGTTATTTACTTCTGTTACTCAAGAATTAAAATTTATCATTATTACGATATCGTTAGCATTGTTGTATAAATTTTTAAACTCTGACATTATTAAGGATATTCATAGTTCTGGTTCTGTGTTATTTTCAATTGTTTTACCGATATTTATTCCGGCTATTATTTTTCTTCCTACACATCAGGCAATATTATGTGTTGCACTTTCATCTTATATGGTATTGAAAAAAGAAATAGCTTTTCATAAAAGGCTTTTTAATATATCTTCACTTGGAATCGCTGCTTATTTGACTTCGATTACTATAAATCACTTTGAACTAGATGTTTCACAACAACTATATGAACCTACTTTTTTCTTATTGATTATTCTAACCGGTGTAATTTTTAATTTAACGAACTCAATCTTAGTTTATTTTGCAATTTCGATTGAAAAAAATAAGTTCGATGTTAATACTTTTCTAGCTATCATGTCAACAATAAAGACAATTGCAGGTTCACTCTTCCTTGCTGTTATTAATGTCGTTGTTTTTGCTTACGCGAATGTTATTGGGGTAGCTATAACCTCATTTATATTTGTCTTCTTAAAACCAGCTCTTACATACCATCAAATATTTAACAACGAACTTATAGTTTATACTAATTTTGTTCTCGGTCTATTAAAAAAGAAAGATCCAATCACACATCTACACTCCGAAAGGGTTAAATATTGGACAGTTATGCTAGCAAAGCAGATGAAGATGTCTAAACACGATATTCGCGACTTGTCCTTGGCAGCTTCATGGCATGATATTGGTAAAATTGATCTTCCTGAGGATTTGCTTACTAAGCCCGGTCGGTTGACTGTAGAAGAATATGATCTAATCAAGACCCATCCAGAAGTTGGGTATGAAATGGTTAAAGACATTCACTTTTTCAAAAAATTTCTCCCTGTTATTCGTCACCATCATGAAAGCTATGATGGTTCAGGTTATCCGCTCGGTTTGAAAAATAATGAGATAACGCTACATGCACGTATCATGTGTATTACAGATTCATTCGATGCGATGACAGCAGACCGTCCGTATCGCAGTGGGATGCATATGAGAGACGCTGTTGCAGAGCTCATTCGATGTAAACAGAAGCAATTCGATCCGAAGCTTGTTGACGTCTTTATAGAAGCATTAAAGAAGAATTTCGGAAATGAGTTCGAACGTTGGGACGAAGAAAAAGAGAAAATTCTATCTGCTTCATAGTAGATATTAAGCCTGCTGACTTTTGTGGGCTTTTTATATATGATAATATGGAAAAAATGACAAAAAAGGTGAACGCTTACGAAGTGTTTTTTCTTCGAAAAATTGGTAAACGCTTTCGATGTATTTTTGCATCGCAAAAATTTAAGGAGGTTGATTATGGAGGATTGTATTTTTTGTAAGATCGTAAATGGTGACATTCCTTGCACAAAAGTATACGAAGACGATGAAATTTTAGCCTTTCAAGATATTCAACCAATTGCACCCGTACATATTCTCGTTATTCCAAAGGAACATATAAGCTCCATCATGGAATTTACAAAGGAAAACATGTCTCTTACTATGTCTATTCATAAAGCTATTCAAAAAGTTTCGAAAAACTTGGGATTAGATCAATCAGGGTTCCGTGTCATTAATAATTACGGAGAACACGGACAACAAACCGTTCATCACATTCATTATCACGTGATTGGTGGACGTCAACTTCAATGGCCCCCAGGCTAAGGTTGACATAGGGAAAACCGATGACATATAATTGATTGTGAGCAACTTTGGGTTTAATTCTTTGTTGTTTGGATGGTTAGTTGTGGAGGGAGGGAAAACTGGTGTCAGAAACTCGAATTCGTAAAAACGAAACTATAGATAGTGCTCTTCGCCGCTTCAAAAAGAACGTTGCTAAAGATGGTCTATTAGCGGAAGTGAAGAAACGTAAACATTACGAAAAGCCAAGTGTCCGTCGCAAGAAAAAGTCGGAGGCAGCACGTAAGCGTAAGTTCTAGGGGGTTTATAAAGCGTGACAATCGTTAAGAGATTAACCGATGATATGAAGCAAGCGATGAAAAACAAAGACAGGCTAAAACTTTCTGTTGTTCAAATGGTTCGTGCTGCGATTAAAAACGCTGAAATAAATGCTCGTAAAGACTTGAATGATGAAGAAGTGCTTGAAGTAATTTCACGCGAGCTTAAACAACGTCGCGACTCCCTCCAAGAATTTAAAAATGCAGGCCGCGCTGACTTAATAGAAACAGTTGAAGCGGAGATTGCTATTCTTATTGATTATTTACCAGAGCAACTATCTGAAGAAGAAGTTCACACCATCGTAGCTGATACAGTTAAAGAGGTTGGTGCTTCTTCCAAAGCGGATATGGGTAAAGTTATGTCTGCGTTAATGCCTAGAGTAAAGGGTAAAGCAGACGGGAAGCTTGTTAATCAAATCGTTCAACAATATTTAAATTAATATTGGATAGGATATTAAGCACCTTGTATATACAAGGTGTTTTTTAATTTAGAAAATGATGGATAATAGAATAATAAATATGTAACAATGTGAAACCTTTTAAAACGTTTTTCGTAATACAATGAATGAATGATTACTTTAACGTGAGGGGGTGAAATGAATGGATAAGAGAAATGGAAATCGATTTTTAGGTATTAGCTTGTTACTCGTACTTATCGCTACATTATTATTACCGTTATCGATGGTATCTGCTAATGGAACGGGGTTAGTTTATATCGTCCCAGTAGAGGAGACGATAGAAAGAGGATTGTATTCGTTCTTAGAACGTTCTATAACGGAAGCGAATGAAGTTGGAGCAAACCATATTATTCTTGAAGTTAACACATTAGGAGGATCGGTTACCGATGCGCTTGATATCGGCAAAATCATACGTGAGTCTAATGTTCCCGTAACCGCATTTATTCGTGGTTCGGCGATATCAGCAGGTGCGTACATATCCTTAAATGCTGATACAATCTTAATGACTGAAGGAAGTACGATAGGAGCTTCTGCTGTTCGTGACCTTGGCGGTGACGAAGTGGATCCAAAAGCAACTTCCGCTTGGCGTAAAAGCATGAGGTCAGCAGCAGAAGCAAACGGAAGAAATGGAACCATTGCCGAAGCGATGGTTGACCCGAAAGTACAAGTCGATGTTAAAGGTGTAACGAAAGATCCAAACGAGCCTTTGTCGTTATCATCTCAAGAAGCAGTTCAATCGGGCATAGCAGACAAAGTAGTTATGACGAGAGAAGAAGCCCTCGCCTTTTTAAATGTTTCTAATGCTGATGTTGTCGTACAGGAACTATCTATAGCTGAGAAAATAGCAAGAATCGTCACCAATCCTTATGTAATTCCTGTTCTGTTTGTTATCGGATTGTTAGGGATTGCGATAGAACTGTTTGTTCCGGGTTTTGGAATTGCTGGAGTTATTGGTGTTGCTGCATTTGGACTTTATTTCTTTGGACATTATATAGCCGGTTTTGCTAATATGGAGGAAATCTTTCTCTTTATTGCAGGAATCGTCTTAATGATTGTGGAAATCTTTGTACCGGGATTTGGGATTTTTGGGGCTTTAGGCATTGTATCCTTGTTTACGGGTGTTGGACTTGCTGCGTATGATACTACCCATGGTCTCGTCTCACTCGGAATAGCATTCTTGATCGCTACGATAGTCGTCGTCGTGCTCTTCCGTGTATTCGGTGTAAAAGGGGTATGGGAACGGTTCATCCTGAGAGATGAACTGAATGCCGAAGCCGGTTATAACTCAGCCACTGACTACCGTTCGATCTTAGGAGAGAAAGGAAAGACGTTAACTCCATTACGTCCTGCTGGAGCAGCAGAAATCTTAGGAAAGAGATATGACGTCGTTTCCGACGGAACATTTTTACACGTAGATCAACGAGTTGAAGTAGTAAGAGTAGAAGGTACTCGCATCGTTGTACGTGCTTTACAAGATGAATAAACGCCTATGAAAAATCATTAGTAACCGCTTACGAAGTATGTTTTTCTTCGAAAATCATTAGTAACCGCTTACGAAGTATGTTTTTCTTCAAAAAACATTTTAGGAGGTTTCAGAATGACGGAAGGTTTACTCAGTATAATTTTGATTGCTGTGTTAGCGATTATCGTATTGTCTGTATTTTTTACTTTTGTCCCTGTTATGCTATGGATATCAGCACTCGCTTCTGGTGTAAGAGTCGGAATCTTTACACTTATTGGAATGCGCTTACGACGTGTTATTCCTCATCGTATCGTTAATCCACTCATTAAAGCAAGAAAAGCAGGACTTGTGGTAACGAATAACCAGTTAGAAAGTCATTACTTAGCGGGTGGAAATGTAGACCGCGTCGTAAACGCCCTCATTGCTGCTCACAGAGCGAACATTGATTTAATGTTTGAACGTGCGGCGGCAATCGATTTGGCCGGACGTGACGTCTTACAAGCTGTTCAAATGAGCGTTAATCCGAAAGTAATAGAAACGCCGATGGTTTCGGCAGTAGCGAAAGATGGTATCGAAGTGAAAGTACGTGCTAGAATTACCGTTCGTGCTAATATTGAGCGACTCGTCGGTGGTGCAGGTGAAGAAACGATCATTGCCCGTGTCGGTGAAGGAATTGTTACGACAAACGGTAGTGCCGAGTCGCATAAAGTGATACTCGAAAATCCGGATCTCATTTCAAAAACTGTTCTTGCAAAAGGTCTAGACACGGGAACTGCTTTCGAAATTCTTTCGATTGATATTGCGGATGTAGATATCGGTAAAAACATCGGTGCGATTTTACAAACAGACCAAGCAGAAGCAGATAAACGAATTGCCCAAGCAAAAGCAGAAGAACGCCGTGCTATGGCTGTTGCTTATGAACAAGAAATGAAGGCACGTGTTGAAGAAATGAAGGCAAAAGTAGTAGAGGCTGAGGCTGAGGTGCCGATGGCGTTAGCAGCAGCTCTTCGTGAAGGTAGATTGGGTGTAATGGATTATATGAACCTTCAAAATATTGAAGCTGATACGGATATGCGTGAATCAATTGGACGCATGACGAACAATCCGAAATCAAATGATCCAAACAGCAAAAAATAATGCTGGGAGGGAATCAGTATGGAATTAATAATGGACTTCGCGTTTCCGATTATCATTTTCCTGTTTTTTCTGTTTTCAACGTTACTTAAAAAAGCATTAGGTAAAGGTAAAACATCTGGAGAGCCTGGAAATCATACTGAGCCCAGACGAAAAATGTATGATACGTGGGAAGATGTCATAGGTCGAGTAAAGGGTGAACTGAATCCGTCGGAACCAAATACTACGAACGAAATACCTTTACGTACACACGAAGGTTCAGTCCGGCAACAAAACATTGAGGTTTCTTCTACGTTTCGTTCTTCTGAGAAAGAGACTACTGTTGACGATGAAGACGGTGCTTATGCTAGATCTAACCGAACACCATACGCACGACCGACTGATGAATTAAATGGAACGGAAACTCCAATATCTATCGGTTCAAAAGCAATTGTTCAAGGGATCATTATGACGGAAGTGTTAGGGAAACCTCGTGCCTTCAAACCTTACCAATATCGCAAAAGATCATAAAAGTAGCCAAAATCCACTTACAAAGCAACATATTAGGACAGCTATTCCAAAAGGAATGGCTGTTTTTTTTACTCATAAAACTTCGATTTTTTGCATATTGGTTAATGATGGAGAGAGGAGGGCTTGAACTGATGAGGCGTTTCTCCCAACGAATGAAGAAACAGTTCGAAGCGTTATTAGATTTGCCTAAAGATGTAGTTCATGATTTACCTCGCATTACATTAGTCGGGCCTTATCAAATGTACATTGAGAATCATCGTGGTGTGAAATCATTTACGCAAAGTGAACTCCAATTGAACCTTTCTAGAGGGGTATTTAAAGTTACCGGTGACCAACTCGTCATTCGTGCAATTCATACAGAAGAAGTGTTTATTGAAGGAATGATTATATCAACCTCATTTATAGTCAAGGAGGATTAACACAATGACGAATTGGATTTTAAATCAATTAGGCGGTTTCGTTGAAGTAGAAATTATTGGAGACCGATTGGAGGAGCTAATCAATTTATGTATGAAAGAAGGAATACAAATAACAAATATTCGTCGAACAGGAGCGAGAATGTTTTATTTCTCGCTTCCTCTTTCTCATTTCAAATCCATACGTTCTATTTTACGTCGGACAAACTGTCGCTTACGAATTCGACGTAAACATGGATTTCCGTTTCTATTTCGTCGATTACGTAAACGGTCTCTTTTCGTAGTTGGTATGTTTATTTTTTTACTTCTCATCTATGCATCTAGTGCGATCATTTGGAAGGTAGAAATCAAAGGAAATGAAAGAATTCCCCAATCGATAGTCGTAGAAGCAGCTGATAAAGCAGGACTGAAGCCTGGTGCATTAAAATATAAACTTAAGAACACCGGAACAATCCAAAAAAATATGCTAAACAATGTGGATGGAGCTTTGCTTCTGTTACTTGAAATCGATGGAACAAAAGCGATTATTACAGTTGTTGAGAAGGTTCGTCCAGAGAAACCAATCGCAAAAGGACCGCAAAATATTGTTTCGTTAACGGAAGCAACCATCGTCAGCGTTCTTGCCGAACAAGGTTTGGCACAAGTGAAAAAAGGACAATTCGTTCGAAAAGGAGACGTTCTCATTTCAGGTCGAATTGGCGGAGAAGCAGGGGGAGAAGAACATACCGCCTTCGTTGAAGCAAAAGGAGTAGTAAAAGGTCTCGTCTGGATGGTGGCTGACGTCGTCATTCCGCTTAATGTACAAAAAAGTGTAATGACAGGTGAGTTTGAAAAACGTTATTTACTCGAAGTGGGTTCCACTAGAATCGGTTTGAAGCAAAAAACAAAACCGTATGAACAATATGAGACCATGACAACAGAAGTGCCATTGAAAATAGGGAAGTGGACGTTACCGCTGGCTTGGATTACGCTAAAAACTATGGCAACGGAAACGGAATCAGTCGAACGGTCGACAGAAGAAGCAACAATAATAGGATTGAAAAGCGCCCGCTCAGAAATTCGCAATCAAATTGGCGAGGAAGCAGAGATTACGGGTGAAAAAGTTTTGCACCAAACCGTAGACAATGGTAAAGTTTATATGAAGATCCAATTTGATGTCATTCGTGATATTGGAAAAGATCAACCTATTGTTCAAGGAGAAGATGCATTTGACAATTGATACACAACCGGAATCTACTCAAAAGTTAACGATAAGAAATTCCGCGGAGGGTCAGAGCTTGTTTGGCCCACACGATACGTATATAAAAATAATTGAAGAAGCAACTAGCGTAAAAACAGTGATGCGTGGGGAAGAAATAACGGTATTCGGTAATAAAGAAGGTGTTGACTCCGTTATACACCTTTTAAAAGTCCTTCTTACTTTGATTCGTAAAGGGATTGTGTTAACGGAACGCGATTTCAGATACGCGTTCGATATGGCTAAGGAAGACCGCATTGATGAACTCATTGAACTATATGAAGAGGAAATTGCGACAACGTTTAAAGGAAAACCGATACGAGTGAAAACTCTTGGACAAAGACATTATACAACCGCCGTTAAGAAACGTGATGTTGTCTTCGGAATTGGTCCTGCCGGTACAGGAAAAACGTATTTGGCTGTCGTCATGGCAGTGATGGCTTTGAAAAATGGACAAGTTAAACGAATTGTTTTAACACGCCCTGCTGTAGAGGCAGGGGAGAACCTCGGTTTTCTTCCTGGAGATTTACAAGAGAAGGTGGATCCATATTTACGACCGCTTTATGATGGCTTAAATGACGTACTCGGCCCTGAAAATGTTATCAAGTTTTTAGAACGTGGGTTGATTGAAATTGCTCCACTTGCCTACATGCGTGGAAGAACGCTGGACGAAGCATTCATTATTTTAGACGAAGCACAAAACACGACGCCAGAACAAATGAAAATGTTCTTAACACGTTTAGGATTTAATTCAAAGATGGTTATAACTGGGGACGTTACACAGATCGATTTACCAAAAGGAAGGAAATCTGGACTCCGTGAAGCGGAACGAGTCCTAAAGGGAATCGACGAAATCGGTTTTATTTATCTTTCTGAGCATGATGTCGTTAGGCACCGACTTGTCCAGAGGATAATTCAAGCGTATGCACGTGATTTAGATACTGACGCTTAGACCGTTTTTTAGATCGGAGGAGAGAATTTTGAAATGGTTTACCAATTGGCATACAAGCGTTTGGGCCAAATCGATGATCTATACGATCCTTGCTATCATGTTTTATTTAAGTCTTGTTGGTAGTGTCGTACCGAAAACATTAGATATTAAATTAGGTTCGATTGCATTAGAAAATATCGTTTCTCCAATTGAGAAAATTGATCAGAAAGCGACGGATTTAGCGAAACAGAGTGCTGTGAACAGTGTAAAGCCGCAATATGTTCGAGATGAACGTATAACCGATAGTCAAATTGAACGGTTAGATGCCATTTTTACGACGGCTAAGCGAGTCAATCGTGATACGACCTACACGGAAGAAGAGCGTATCAAGATTTTGAAGGTTGAAATACAACCGTATGATTTAAGTGAAGAGGCCTATTTGAAAATTGCACGAACCTCTCCGGATGAGTTGACTCAAATTCAATTAAGAACGAGAGAACTTGTTAAAGACATTATGATTGTAGGATTACAGGAAAATGATATTGCACGATCGAAAGATCGAATCGATGAGCAACTCGTAACGACAGATTTAAATACAAATGCTAGATTTATTGCCCGGGAATTGGCACGTCGTAGTATTACCCCTAATATTTTATTTGACGAAAATAAAACAGAACAATTGAAACAAGAAGTAAGAGACAATGTTCAACCCATCGTTATTAATAAAAATCAAGTACTCGCCTATAAAGGGGATACGATAACAGAAGAAGTATATCGGTTAGCTGGAGAGGTAGGGCTACTAAAAACAACGAAAAATCCTTGGCCATATTTAGGACTCGCTGTTTTTATATGCTTATTGGTTGCTTCACTCTATTTCTATATTGAGAGAAGCGTACAGTTGTTAAAAACGAGTAACGTTCAACTACTCATGCTTGCGATTATTATCCTCTTAAATCTGATCAGCATGAAGCTATTTAGTTTAGGGCAAAGTTTAGATTATCCGATTATTGTTTACCTAGCCCCTATTAGTTTTGGAGCGATGTTAATATCAATCTTGATTGATATGCGATTAGCGATTATTTCCGGTGTGATTATGAGCATTGCTGCAAGTATGATGTTTAACGTTGGGGATAGTATTATTTTTGATTACCGATACGGTATTATCGTCTTTTTTAGTAGCATTACTGCTGCTTTTGTTCTGTCAAAAGCGACCCATCGTACGGCTATTCTTCGAGCCGGTTTCATTGTTGCAGCTGTGCACATTTTTTCGATATCTGCTCTTTATATGATCAGTGTTGAAGACTCTAATTGGCGTGAAATGATTGAAGCTTTGCTATATGGCGTTGGAAGTGGACTTTTTGCTTCCGTGTTAACGATTGGACTACTTCCATTCTTTGAAGTATCATTTGGTATATTATCTTCAGTTAAACTAATCGAGTTATCTAATCCTAATCATCCGCTGTTACGTAAAATACTATTGGAAACACCAGGTACATACCATCACAGTGTAATCGTAGGGAATTTAGCTGAAGCGGCTTGTGAAGCGATTGGTGCGAATGGTCTGCTCGCACGGATTGGTGCCTATTATCATGACGTAGGGAAAACGAAGCGACCGAACTTTTTTATTGAGAATCAGATGAATATGGAGAATCCTCATGATCATATTGCTCCTTCGTTAAGCCGAACGATTATAATCTCCCATCCGCGAGACGGAGTAGAAATGTTAAAAGAGTACAACATTCCAAAGCCTATTCGTGATATTGCTGAACAACATCATGGCACTACCTGTTTGAAATTCTTCTATCATAAAGCATTGAAACAAGATGATGGAGGCAACGTAACGGAAGAAGAATATCGTTATCCCGGTCCGAAGGCACAGGCTAAAGAAACGGCTATCGTCGGAATAGCTGATTGTGTTGAAGCCGCTGTTCGCTCTCTTGTTCAGCCAACTCAAGAGGAAATTGAAGCAATGGTACGAAAGATTATTAAAGATCGTCTTGAAGATGGACAATTTAATGAGTGTGATATTACGATGAAAGAGCTAAACAAGGCGGCACACGCCATGTGTGAAACCCTCCATGGTATTTTTCATTCTAGAATTAAGTATCCGACTGATGAGGAAATGAAGGAAAGGGATGCTTCTAATGGGAATTGAGATCGAAATTATCAATGAGCAAGAAATAGTTCCTCTTACTGATTATTTGGACAAGCTTAAACAGGTACTACTGGAAGCAGCTACAGTAGAAAGAATTGAAATAGGCGAAGTCGTCGTCACGATCGTCACTGATGACGAAATCCACGGACTTAACCGTCAATATCGTCATATTGATCGTCCGACCGACGTCTTATCCTTTGCTATGCTAGAAGAATTGGATGATTCGATTTCGCCCATTCATCATGCCGATGTGCCAGTCATGTTAGGTGATATTATTATCTCTGCAGAAAGAGCAGTCGATCAAGCAGAAGATTATGGTCATTCGGTTGAACGAGAATTATGCTTTCTCGCCGTACATGGATTTTTACATTTAATAGGGTATGATCACGATTCCGAAGAAACGGAACAACATATGTTCCAAAAGCAAGAAATGATATTAGAACGAGTTGGAGTGACAAGGTAGGGGATTTTCGATGGTTCAATGGTTTCATCGATTATTAAAGAGTTTTCAATACGCTTTTGAAGGTATTGTATTTACCGTTAAAACGCAGCGAAATATGAAAATTCATGTTTTTGCTACTATACTCGTTGTCTTTGTATCCATCTGGCTACAAATCACAAGTCGAGATTGGGTGATTATACTAAGTACAGTTACCTTTGTTCTCGTCGCAGAAATGATAAATACAGCGATTGAAAAAATGGTGGACCTGATTACAGAAAAACCACATCCATATGCAAAAATTGCCAAAGATGTAGCAGCAGGAGCCGTGTTTCTTGCTGCTTCTTTGTCTGTTATTGTTGGAATTTTAATTTTTTACCCGTATATAAAAGAATTAATATTATAGTCTGTTTAAACCTCCTCTAATGAAAGGATTGATTATGGATGAAGCATCAACAACTAGTAGAAGAAGCAAAAAAAGCGCGGGAAACGGCTTATGTACCTTATTCCCATTTCCCTGTTGGAGCGGCATTGTTAACGAAAGAAGGTAAAGTAATTAGAGGAAGTAATATTGAAAACGCTTCTTTTGGGTTAACCAATTGTGCGGAACGGACAGCCATCTTCAAAGCCATCTCAGAAGATGACAAAGAGTTCATCGCTCTTGCTGTCGTCGCTGATACGGATGGTCCTGTGTCTCCTTGCGGGGCATGTAGACAAGTGATGGCTGAATTTTTCGCACCTAATATGCCTGTTATTCTTGCTAATCTAAAAGGAGATACTAAGGAAACAACACCAAGTGAATTGCTTCCTGGTGCATTTACAAAAGAGGACATGAAATAATTATATCTATTCAACGTAGTTCGGAGGAAATAGGGTATGAAAAAAAATGAAGATAACCATTCTAACGCTTATAAATCTGGCTTTGTCTCGATAATTGGTCGGCCGAACGTAGGGAAATCTACGTTATTAAATCATGTAATCGGACAAAAAATTGCGATTATGTCAGATAAACCACAGACGACGAGAAATAAAATTCAAGGTGTATATTCAACCGATCAGTCTCAAATCGTATTCTTGGACACACCTGGAATTCATAAGTCAACATCTAAACTTGGGGATTACATGGTTCAAATGGCGGTTGGAACGTTAAACGAAGTTGATCTAATCCTCTTTGTTGTGGACGCTGCCGAAGGATTTGGCGGTGGTGATCGCTATATTATTAATCAATTGAAAGAAATCAGTACTCCAGTATTTTTGGTCATTAATAAAATTGACCGAATTACACCGGAACAGGTTTTCGATACGATTACAAAGTATAAAGATTTATTTTCTTTTGCTGAAATTGTTCCAATATCCGCACTACAAGGAAATAATGTAACGACGTTAATTGAGCAAATATCATCGTATTTACCAGAAGGACCACAATATTATCCTACAGATCAAGTAACCGATCACCCGGAACGTTTTGTAGTGGCTGAACTGATTCGGGAAAAGGTGTTACATTTGACGCGTGAAGAAATACCTCATTCTATTGCCGTTGTTATTGAGCAAATGAAAGAACGAGAAGAAGCGCGTGAAAACGAGAACCCACCTATTTATGTCTCTGCCGTTATTTATACAGAACGCCCGTCACAGAAAGGAATTGTTATCGGTAAGAACGGTGCCATGCTGAAAGAAGTTGGGAAGAGAGCAAGAGTGGATATCGAAACATTATTGGGTTCAAAAGTATTTCTAGAGCTATGGGTAAAAGTAAAGAAAGATTGGCGAAACCAAGAAAATATGCTACGAAACTTTGGTTACAATAATGAATAATTGTTCATGACAGACATTATTTACTAAGTGTCAATTGGTATTATTTCCAAGGGATAGTCTGGGGAACATCGAGCATCCTATACGTATAGGTAAATACTTGCGAAAGGATGATACGATGCGTGACTTTTCGTGGAAGTATTTTGCAAAAACAGGTTGTGTAGAGTCTTATTTATTGTACAAAGAATGTACAAAGCCTGATTATGAAACGAACAGTGTAGAACAAGAGCACGAGGAAGCATTAGAATTATCCCCACTCTAATGTAAGAATGTAACGAAGTAGGGGATGTAGTTGATCGTAAATGTAGAAGGAATTGTTATTCGGCAAACTACGTATGGAGAAGGCAATCTCATCATTACTTTATATACCAAAGAATTAGGAAAAGTTGGTGTAATGGCGAGAGGGGCAAAAAAACCAAGAAGTCGGTATACAGCTGTCTCACAATTGTTTACTCATGGACTCTTTAATGGCTATCAAGGAAGTGGATTAATTAGTTTGAATCAAGCAGAGATTGTCGTTTCCAATCATGAGATACGTGAAGATTTATATGCAACGGCTTATGGTGTTTATTTTGTTGAACTTCTAGATAAAATAACAGAAGAAAAAGAAAGAAATCCCTATTTGTATCGATTGCTTATTTCTACATTTGAGCAATTGAAATCGGGAAAAGATAAAGAAATTATTGCAAGGCTGTATGAAATGAAAATGATGGCTTTAGCTGGTTATAAACCTCAATTAGATCGATGTGCTCATTGTGGTGCTACGACCGGAGAAATAAGATTTAGTGTGCGACAAGGTGGCTTTATTTGTGAGCAATGCTTTTATTTAGATCATGAGTCCATTCATGTTACACCTGGTACTGTTAAATTACTAAGACTGTTTCAACAAATGAATATGGATCAATTAGGAAATATTAGCGTAAAAGAAGGAACCAAAAAGCAGCTGGGACAAATAATGAAAAGTTTTATGGACGAATACATGGCAACGACACCGAAGTCAAGAGCTTTTATCGAACAGTTGTATAAATACGATATGTAAGTTAGCAGAGGATGGTTTGGGATGGAAAGATACGAAAAGGAAACAATTGAAAACAATATTAATCATGAATATGAGCATATTATTGGATTGATTGAAGGCAAGCCAAGTTCTAAGTACGAAGTATTCTCTATTGATGGAAGAGATTTATTACAGCGTGTTAAACAAGTGATTAAGCAAGCGAATGTTGTCCGAATAGCCGTTGTGAAGGAAGATAAAGTACTCATCGTACTTCCAATAGCTGTTGGTGCAGTAACGGCGGTTCTATTTCCCTACATTACGTTGTTCACTTTAATTACTTTGCTATATCGCCGGTTTACGTTAGTCATTGAAAGACGCGAACCAGAAGCGAAATAATGCTATACATGGAAAAAGGCAAGCTCTTCTTCTCAAGAGCTTGCCTTTTTC
>FWWL01002942.1_pt1 | contig 17770 bp, 18 predicted proteins | sample 2228331 | NCBI WGS metagenome assembly FWWL01 (sample SAMEA103939775, study PRJEB20133) | metagenome
CCCGTCCCCACCGGTGCAGGCGGAGAGCGCGAGCGCCGCCACGAGGGCGGCGGCCGGCGCGGCACGCCCGAGCCTCACGACGCGCCCCCGGGTCAGACCTGCTCGCGGGACGCGACCGCAGCGGCGACCCGAGCGATCGCCTCCTCGACCGGCACGCCGTTGTCCTGGCGTCCGTCGCGGTAGCGGAAGGAGACCGCGCCGGCCTCGATGTCGTCGTCGCCGGCGATCATCATGAACGGCACCTTCTGCAGCTGGGCGTTGCGGATCTTCTTCTGCATCCGGTCGTCGGAGTCGTCGACCTCGACCCGCAGGCCCTGCACCTTCATCCGGCGGGCGATGTCGTGGAGGTAGTCGTGGTGTCGCTCGGCGATCGGGATCGCCTCGACCTGCACCGGCGCCAGCCACGGGGGGAAGGCTCCGGCGTAGTGCTCGACCAGCACGCCGAAGAAGCGCTCGAGCGAGCCGAACTTCGCGGAGTGGATCATCACCGGCTGGTGCTTCGCACCGTCGGCGCCGTTGTACTCGAGCTCGAAGCGGGCCGGCTGGTTGAAGTCGTACTGGATGGTCGACATCTGCCAGGTGCGGCCGATCGCGTCGCGGGCCTGGACCGAGATCTTCGGGCCGTAGAACGCCGCCCCGCCCGGGTCCGGCACCAGCTCGAGACCGGAGGCGATCGCCACGTCCTCGAGGACCTTCGTCGCCACGGCCCAGTCCTCCTCGGACCCGACGAACTTGTCGGGCTTGGAGTCGTCGCGGGTGGAGAGCTCGAGGTAGAAGTCGTCGATCCCGAAGTCCCGCAGCAGACCGAGCACGAAGTCGAGCAGGTGCTTGATCTCGCCGGGCGCCTGCTCGGCGGTGACGTAGGAGTGGGAGTCGTCCTGGGTCAGGCCGCGCACGCGGGTCAGCCCGTGGACCACGCCGGACTTCTCGTAGCGGTAGACCGAGCCGAACTCGAAGAGCCGCAGCGGCAGCTCGCGGTAGGAGCGGCCCCGCGAGCGGTAGATCAGGTTGTGCATCGGGCAGTTCATCGGCTTGACCATGTAGTTGCTGCCCTCGAACTCCATGGGCGGGAACATGGTGTCCGCGTAGTAGGGCAGGTGCCCCGAGGTGTAGAACAGCTGGTCCTTGGTCAGGTGCGGGGTGCCGACGTACTCGAACCCCTCCTCGATGTGCCGCTGGCGGACGTAGTCCTCCATGACCCGCTTGATCACCCCGCCCTTGGGGTGGAAGACCGCCAGGCCCGAGCCGATCTCGTCGGGGAAGGAGAACAGGTCGAGGTCGCGCCCGAGCTTGCGGTGGTCGCGCCGCTCGGCCTCCTCGATCCGGTGCAGGTGCGCCTCGAGCGCCTCCTTGGACTCCCAGGCGGTGCCGTAGATGCGCTGGAGCTGCTTGTTCTTCTCGTTCCCGCGCCAGTACGCCGCCGCGGACCGCATCAGCTTGAAGGCGGGGATCCGCTTGGTGGTCGGCAGGTGCGGGCCGCGACACAGGTCGGACCAGGCGACCTCGCCGTTGCGGCGGACGTTGTCGTAGATGGTCAGCTCGCCGGCGCCGACCTCGGCGCTCGCCCCCTCGGCCGCGTCCTCGGCGTTGCCGGCACCCTTGAGCCCGATCAGCTCGATCTTGTAGGGCTCGTCCTGCAGCTCGTTGATCGCGTCGGCATCGGTGGTGACCCGGCGCTCGAAGCGCTGGCCCTCCTTGATGATCTTGCGCATCGCGGTCTCGATCTTCGCGAGGTCCTCCGGCACGAAGGGGGTCTCGACGTCGAAGTCGTAGTAGAAGCCGTCGGTGACCGGCGGGCCGATGCCGAGCTTGGCGTCGGGGTAGAGCTGCTGGACGGCCTGGGCCATCACGTGCGCGCAGGAGTGGCGCAGGATGTCGTGGCCGTCCTTGCTGTCGATGGCCACGGACTCGACCTCGTCGCCGTCGACCAGCACGTAGGAGAGGTCCTTCAGCTCGCCGGACACCCGCGCTGCGACCACCTCGGTGTCGTCGGCGAAGAGCTCCCACGCCTTGGTGCCCGTGGTGACCGTCCGGTCCTGACGCTCCCCGGCGTGGACGCGGACGATGCTCATCTCGGACACGGTGGTGCTCCTCTGCTGCTCGGGTCCCCGGCGGGGCGTCCGTGCAGGGTATCGACCGGGTCTGCTGCGCCCCCAGCCGATATCGGGTCCGGGGCGCGGCCCTGCGGTCAGCCGCGCTGGACGGTCTCGGTGACCGCGCTCGCGGGCGGCTCGACCGGGTAGCGGTCCTGGGGCCCCAGGCCGAGCGCGGAGACGGTGGCCTGGTCGCCGTTGAGCCGCTCGCGCAGGGTGATGGTGACGGTGCCGGCCTCGAGGTCCCAGGCAGCGTCGACGTCCTTGATGGTGCCGCTCATCTCGGTCTGGTTGTCCGACCACACCGCGTTGAGCGCCGGCTCGTCCCCGACCAGGGTGGACTCGACGGCGACGCGCACGTCGCGGGTCTGCCAGCGGTAGAGCACGAGCACCCGGTCGCTGGCGACCAGGTCGGGCACGTCGAGGGTCATCGTGAGCGCGTCGGCGTCGAAGGCCAGGTCCAGGCCCTCCACGACGGCGGGCTCGGGGTCGACCGACGGCTCGGCCTCGGGCTGCTCGCTCTCCTGGGGGCTCGGCTCCTCCGACGCGGGCTCGGTCGGCGTGGCCGACGGAGTGGCGCCGTCGCTCGCCACGTCCGGGCTCTCGGTACCGCACGCGACGAGCGTCAGCAGCAGGCTGACGGAGGCGACGGCGTACGACGTGGCGGTGCGGCGCATCACCTCACCATGCCAGCAATTGCAGCGAGCCGCACGCCTGTCGGAGTGCGGCTCTCGGGGGGATCCGGTTCGGATCCGGTTCGGATCTGGTGGGCGATGCTGGGTTCGAACCAGTGACCTCTTCGGTGCGACCGGCAGAGCCGCGCTACCACTCAGGTCCCAAGCGACGGTGGGCGATACTGGGTTCGAACCAGTGACCTCTTCGGTGTGAACGAAGCGCGCTACCACTGCGCCAATCGCCCGTGCGGTGGCCGACTGTAGCGCATGGCGCACCCCCGCCCCGCATCGGCGTGGAGCACCTGGAAAAACTCTGCAGGATTCCGCGTCATGGGCCGATCGGAAGGACGTCTCCCCTCCAGAGGCGACCACCAGGAGGACCCATGCCGAACCACCCCGACCCCACCCGTGGGCACCTCAGCGGCCCCGTGACGGTGCTGGTCTCCGAGGTGCGCATGGTGTGCCTGGAGGTCCCCGGCGAGCGCGGCAGCGAGGTGCCCGTGTCGCTCACCTACGACCCGCAGGACCCATACGCCGTCGCGCTGGTGTTCCACACCGGCGAGGGCGACGTGACGTGGATGGTCGCCCGGGAGCTGCTGGTCGTGGGGACCGGCAGCCCGACCGGCGACGGCGACGTCACGGTCTGGCCGGCCCTGACCCCCGAGCTGGAGGACGCGGTGGTGATCCGGCTGCAGGCTCCCGGCGGGCGGCTCGTGCTGCGGCTGGGCATGCTGGAGCTCGACGACTTCCTGGCCCGCACGTTCTCCCTGGTGCCCTGGGGCACCGAGTCCGACCACCTGGACCTGGACGCGCTGGTGGCCGACCTGCTCGACGGCGCCTGAGGCTCCTGCTCGACCAGGCGCGGGCCTCAGAAGCCCTCGGGCTCCCTGAGTGCCCACGTGCGCGCCGCCTCGAGCGTGACCGGACCGGGCTCGTCCCAGGTGCGGCCGTCCCAGCTCCGGACGGGCTGCACGTCGCGGGTCGTCGAGACCAGGAAGACCTCGGACGCGCCCGCGGCCACCTCCGCCAGCGGCGCGTCGACCTCTGCTCCCCCGCACCACTCCAGCACCAGCGCCCGGGTCACCCCGGCCAGGCAGCCGCTCGCCAACGTGGGGGTCCGCAGCTGGCCGTCGAGCACGTAGAAGACGTTGGAGCCGGTCCCCTCGCACAGGTCACCCGCGGTGTTGGCCAGCAGCGCCTCGTCCGCACCCCGCTGCTGCGCGTGGGCCAGGGCGATGACGTTCTCGGCGTACGACGTCGTCTTCAGCCCGGCGGTGGCGCCGCGCTCGTTGCGGGGCCACGGCACCGTCACGACGGCGGCCGAGGGCGCGGCCGGAGCCATGGGGACCGCGACGACCATGACGGTCTGGCCCTCGTCGCCGCGGCCGGAGCCGAGGGGGGCGGGTCCGCCGGTGACGGTGATCCGCAGCCGGCCCAGCGGCAGGTGCTTGGCGGCGAGCACAGCACGCACCCCGTCCTCGACCAGCCCCCGCTCCGGCGCCCCGAGACCGAGGCCGAGGGCGCTGCGCTCGAGGCGGTCCAGGTGCGGGCCGAGGGCGAACGGACGCCCGTCGACGACCTTGACCGACTCGAAGACGCCGTCGCCGACGGTAAGCCCGTGGTCGGTGACCCGGACCGCCGCGGCGGTCGGGTCGGAGAGCAGGGAACCGTCCACCCAGGCGTGCATGGCGGTCACTGTAAGCCGCTGGTCAGGGGCGTGTTCACGGTCCCGTCGAGGGCCCGAAACGCCGTGGTGACCCGGATTTGGCGCGGTCTGGGCCATGGGCTACTGTTTCCGTCGTTCGCCGGGGGCAACCCCGGGGAAGCAAGCGGACGTAGCTCAGTTGGTAGAGCGCAACCTTGCCAAGGTTGAGGTCGCGAGTTCGAGCCTCGTCGTCCGCTCGGAGAGGTCTCTCCATTGTTTGGCCTCCGCGGTGGGTTGGCCGAGAGGCGAGGCAACGGACTGCAAATCCGTGTACACGGGTTCAAATCCCGTACCCACCTCCAGCCCCACCACAACTCAAGACCCGGGCGATTGGCGCAGCGGTAGCGCGCTTCCTTGACACGGAAGAGGTCACTGGTTCAAACCCAGTATCGCCCACCACCTCGACAGCCCTCGCCGACCAGGCGGGGGCTTTCGTGCTCCCGGACGCCGGGGTTCGCACTCGACCGTCGCCCTGGCGGGTGGGATTGCCCGCGACGGTGCCGGGGTAACTGGCCGGTATGGCCATCATCGGATTCCTCGTGTTCGGACTCGTCGTGGGCGCTCTCGCCCGCCTGATCAAGCCCGGCAAGCAGAGCCTCGGGCTGCTGGGCACCCTCGTGCTCGGCGTCATCGGCTCACTCATCGGCGGCATCGTCGCCTCGGCCCTCGGCACCGGCGACATCTGGGAGCTCAACATCATCGGCGCCGTCGTCGCGATCATCGCGGCCGTCCTGCTCATCGGCGTCGTCGAGGGCCTCATGGGCAAGAAGGGCCACGTCCGCGCCTGAGCCCTCGCCGACCCTCGCGCTCCGGCGTCGCCGCGTGACCGGCGGCGCCGGAGCGCCTCGTTCTCCTCAGAACGTGTCGTTGATGGTGATCCGGTCGTAGCTGGCGGGCCGGTCGTCGAAGGACGTGCAGTCCAGAGTGACCTTGGTGCCGACGGCGATCTCCTCGGTGAGGCAGTCGACGGTCGCCAGCACCTCGTTGCCGGACCAGAGCTTGATCTCGACGAAGGCGCTGTCGGCGTCCTCGCGGTTGTTGGTGACCGTGAGCCCCTCGATGTCGGCGTCATCGACGAAGTCCCCGACCACCATCCACCCGGGGTCGTACTCGAACCCGGACACCTCGAAGGCCTCGCCCTCGGTGATCTCCAGCGGGTTGTCCGGGCCGCCGGGCTCGCTGTCCTCGCGCTCGATCCGCTCCACGGCCTCGTCGACCGCACCACCGACGAGCGCGACCACCGCGAGGCAGCCGCCGCCGAGCAGCAGGACCAGCACGCCGATGACGATGAGCACGATCTTCGTGGTGCTGGAGGACCCGGACGCGGGAGTGCCCGGGTAGACCGCCTGTGGGTAGCCCGCCTGTGGGTAGCCCGGCTGCGGGTATCCCTGTCCGTACCCCTGCTGGTAGCCGGCGTACCCCTGCGGGTGGGCCTGGGCGGAGGGGTCGGGGTACGTCGGCTGGCCGTCCTGGGCCTGCTGCGCGGGGCCGGGGCGGAAGTGGGCGGTCCACTGCGTGCCGTCCCAGTACCGCTCGCGGCCGTCCGGCTGCAGGTGCCACCCGGGGGGTGCTTGGCTCATGGGGCCAACCTAGGACCGCCCGGGCCCTCCCGTCCCCGCATCCGCGAACCACCGGGCCGTGCCGTACGTCGGTGGGCGTCGGTGGCCCGTGGCAGGCTCCGCCCGTGCCCCACCACGATCCCCGCCCCCGGCTGCTCCGCCTTGGCGCCGCCGGAGTGCTGCTGCTCGGGGCGGCCACAGCCGGCTGCGCCGTCCCGGCGACCGACCGTACGACGTCGGCGGACCCGGCCCCCGTGCGCGAGCTCTCCCCCGCCGACGCGCTCGACGCCCTGGGCGCGCTGACGCGGACCGATCGTGACCCGGGAGGCCCGGCGTACGACCGCGACGCCTTCGGCCCGGCCTGGTCCGACGTGGACGGGAACGGGTGCAACCAGCGCGACGACGTGCTCCTGCGCGACGCGGAGCCGGGCAGCACCACCACGACCCGCCAGGGCGGCTGCGACCACGACGTGCTGGCCGGCACCTGGGTCGACCCCTACACCGGGGCGCGGCTGGTCATGACCGACATGAAGGACCCCGCGCAGGCGCAGGCCGTGCAGATCGACCACGTCGTCCCGCTGGCCGAGGCGTGGCGCTCGGGGGCGAGCGGCTGGGGCGAGGCGCGCCGCGAGGCCTTCGCCAACGACCTCGGCGTGCTCGTCGCCTCCGACGGGCCGACCAACGCCGCCAAGGGCGACGACGACCCCGCAGCCTGGCTCCCCCGCGCGCGCTTCCAGTGCGCCTACGTGCTGCGCTGGGTGGCGGTCAAGGACGCCTGGGACCTCGGCGTCGACGACTCCGAGGACGCCGCGCTCAGGCGGGTGCTGGCGCAGTGCCCGTGACCGCAGCCTCGGAGTCAGCAGCCGGCGCCGCCGTCGGCTGACCGACCCGCAGGAACGACCCGGTGCGCTGGCGGCCCACGACGTCGGTCGGCCGACCGTCCCGGACGACCACCTGGCCGCCCACCATCACGAGCGGCACCGCGGCGTCGTTGCGGTTGACCATCCGCCGCAGCCCGCCGTAGATCTCGACGGGGGCCTCGTGGTACTCCTCCAGCGAGGCGTCGAGGTGGGCCGGATCGACCACGAGCACGTCGGCACGGTCGCCCACACGCAGGTGGCCGGCGTCGATGCCGTAGAAGTCGGCGAGCTCGCCGGTGAGACGGTGCACGGCCTGCGCGACCGTGAGGAACGGGCGACCGGCGACCTCGGCGTCACGCACGTGCTTGAGCAGGCGCAGGCCGAAGTTGTAGAAGGCCATGTTGCGCAGGTGGGCACCGGCGTCGGAGAAGCCCATCTGCACGTGCGGGCTCTGCGCCATCCGCTGCAGGACCTTCGGGCGGTGGTTGGAGATGGTGGTGCGCCAGCGCACCGCGGTGCCGTGCTCGAGCACGAGGTCGAGGAAGGCGTCGACGGGGTGCAGCCCGCCGCGCTCCAGACCGACCTGGCCGAAGGACTTGCCGACCACCGAGGCGTCGGGGCAGGCCACGATCTCGGCGTCGAAGAAGTCGCGGTGCCACACCCGGGGGCCGTACTTCGACTCGTAGTCCTTGCGGAAGGCGCGGCGGTACTCCTCGGAGCCGAAGAGCTCCTCGCGCGCGGCCTGCTCCTGCAGGTGCAGCGCGGTCGCACCGGAGCCGAACTCCTCGAAGATCACCAGGTCGATGCCGTCGGCGTACACCTCGAACGGCACCGGGAGGTGCTGCCAGCGGAAGTCGGCGCCGAGCCGGTTGACCACCCCGCCGAGCAGGTTCATCAGGTGGATGACGAAGGGGATCGCCTTGATGTCGGCGGCCGAGAGCAGGCTCGTGCGCAGCGCGGGACGGTTGCCCCAGCCGATGGAGCCCAGCGCCTGGGTGACGATGGTGTGGGGGTGGCTGGCGTCGGGGCCCGCCTGGAGCACCCGCCCGCGGCGGCGCAGCAGGGAGCGCAGGGGCCGCATCTCACGGCGCTTGGCGTACGTCGACGGCAGGGTCCGCGAGCGGCACAGGTCGCCGTCGAGCTTGTCGAAGAGCAGCTGCTGGGCCGACATGCCGACGAAGCCGGCGTCGAGGGCGTCGGCGAGCATCCGCTCCATCCGCGCCACCTCGGAGCGGCTGGGCCGGACCTCCTTGCGGGTCGCGCGGTCCAGGCCCATGACGGCGGCGCGCAGGTCGGAGTGGCCGACGAAGGCGGCCAGGTTCGGGCCGAGCGCGCGGCGCTCCAGCGCGGCGACGTACTCCCCCGGGCCGTCCCAGCCCTCGCCGGCGTCGCGGAGCCGCTGCAGGGCGCCGATCACGTGCTCGCGCGGGATCGCCTCGACGCGGCCGAAGAGGTCGCCGGCGTCGACCGGGTCGACGTGCACGGTGGAGAGCGAGCAGGAGCCCAGCAGCAGCGTGGTGATGCCGTGCCGCAGCGACTCCGAGAGCCCCGGAGCCTCGAGCACCTCGACGTCGTAGTGGGTGTGGATGTCGACCATCCCCGGCATGACCCAGCGGCCGGTGGCGTCGACGACCTCGGTGCCGGGACCCACCTCCAGCGGCTGGGCCGAGACCTCGACGACCCGCCCGTCGCGGATGCCGAGGTCACGCACGGCGGGCTCGGCGCCGGTCCCGTCGAACCAGAGGCCGCGGCGGATGACGGTGTCGTAGCTCACAGGGGAATTCAAGAGGGGTCCTAGGGGTGGGTCAAGGGCTCTGGCCGAGATTCTGACAGGAGGCCCTGCCTGACTGGACCGCTCAGTCGGTGCCCGCCTGCCGGGCGCGAGCCCGCGCGGCCTTGCCGATCGTGTCCTCGACGATGGAGTTGAGTCGGGCACCGTCGGGCCAGCCGGCGTAGTGGCACACCATGATCACGACCTCCCGCAGGGCGGCGTCGTCGAGCTCCCCGGCGGCGTAGGCCGCGGGGACCTGGATCCCCAGCACGTCGGCGTACCCCTTGCCGGCGAGCATGCCGATGAGCAGCAGCCGCCGGTCGCGGTCGGAGAGGCCCGGGCGCTGCCACACGTCGCCGAAGAGGTGGTCGGCGGTGTAGCGGAAGAAGTCGCCCTCGCCGTCGGACATCTCGAAGCCGTAGACCTGCTCCATCTTCTCCAGGCCCCGGCGCCGGGCCTCGGGCAGGTGGTCGAACTTCCCGGGCTGGTCGGTCATGGCTGCTCCTGGGAGGCGGGGTGGAGGGAGGAGTGCGGCATGCCGAGCCCCGGCGCCATCCGTTCGAGTGCGAGGCGGGCCAGCGGCACGTCGACGCCGAGCTGGTCGGCCAGCGTGGTGGCGAAGGAGAGGTCCTTCTCGCCCAGGGCGACCACGTGCTCGAGGACGCCGAACCAGAAGTCGTCGGGCGCGATGGGGGCGGTGGTCTCGCGGTGCATGATCGCGCCCGGTCCGCCGGTGATCGCGTCGGTGTGGCGCACGACGTCGCCGAGCGCACGCAGGTCCAGCCCCGCGGCCTCGGCCAGCCGCTGGGCCTCGGTGGCGGCGGTGAAGGCGACGAAGTGCATGAGGTTGCGGGCGAGCTTGAACCGCGTGCCGGCCCCGATCGGTCCGGCGTGGACGACCTTGGTGCTCATCGCGGCGAGCACCGGGTGGGCGGCGGCGAAGGCCTCGTCGGTGCCGCCGACCAGGATCGCCAACGTGCCCGCCGACGCGCCCATCCCGCCCCCGGAGACGGGGGCGTCGAGCACCTTCACCCCGTGCCGCGACGCGGTCATCTCCAGCTGGCGCGGCGTGTCCGGGGCGACGGTGGAGTGGACCACCACGGTCAGCCGGTCCCCCGCGACGCCCAGGACCTGGCCCATCACGTCCCGCACCTGGTCGTCGTCGCGCACCATCATGCACAGCACGTCGCAGCCCGCGGCCAGCTCGGCCACCGACCCGGCCACCCGGGCCCCGGCGGCGGCGAGCTCCTCGAGCGGCTCGGGCGCGACGTCGTACACGCCGAGGGACAGCCCGTCGGTCGCAGCGAGGCGCAGCGCCATCGGCCGGCCGATGTTGCCCAGGCCGACGAACCCGACCTCGAGGCTGGGGGGCACGGCGCTCACAGCCGGAAGGTCTGGCCGCCGTCGACGGCCAGGATCTGCCCGGTCACCCACGAGGCCTCGTCGGAGAGCAGGTAGAGGCAGGCGCCGACCATGTCCTCCACCCGGCCCATGCGCTTGAGGGCGAGCGAGCTGCGGACGATGTCCTTGGCGGCGTCGCCGGCCTGGATCCGGGTGGCCTCGGTGTCGGTGGGGCCCGGAGCGATGGCGTTCACCCGGATCCTCATCCCGCCGAGCTCGTGGGCCAGCTGCTGGGTCAGGCCGTTCACGCCCACCTTGGCGAGGCCGTAGAACCCGGAGTAGAGGTAGGCGGCGGTCGAGGACTGGTTGACGATCGCCCCGCCGCCACGCTGCTGCATCGAGGGGTAGACCGCACGGGTCATCACCAGCGCGCCGTCCATGTTCACGCCCATGAACCTCTTGTAGTAGTCCCAGTCGACGCTGATGAGCAGGTCGAAGGCCATCTCGCCGTAGATCGCGGCGTTGTTGACCAGCAGGTCGATCCCGCCGTACGCCGCCGTGACCGTCTCGACCATCGCGGCCGCCGACTCGTGGCTGCTGACGTCGGTGCGCACGAACATCGCCGTGCCACCGTCGGCCTCGATCTGCTTGGCCACCTGCTCGCCGGCCTCGGTGTTGAGGTCGGCGACGACGACCGTCGCGCCCTCGGACGCCAGTGCCTTCGCGTAGGCCTCGCCGATGCCCTGGGCCGCGCCCGTGACGACGGCGACCTTGTTGCTGAACCGGTTCGTGGAACTCATGCTCGCTGCTCTCTCTCAGCTCAGGCCGGGAAGGCCAGGGTCTTGGTCTCGAGGTACTCCTCGAATCCGGCCACGCCCATCTCGCGGCCGAGCCCGGACTGCTTGTAGCCGCCGAAGGGCGCGTCCGGGCTGAACCAGACCCCGCCGTTGACGGCGATGGTGCCGGTGCGGATGCGGCGTGCGACGGCGGCCGCGCGCTCGGGGTCGCCGGCGGTGACGGACCCGGAGAGGCCGAAGTCGGACTCGTTGGCGATGCGCACCGCGTCGTCGTCGCCGTCGTGCGGGATGACGACCAGGACCGGGCCGAAGATCTCCTCCTGGGCCAGCCGGCTGGTGTTGTCCAGGCCGGCGACGACGGTCGGCTCGATCCACCAGCCGCCGGCGAGCTCGCCGTCCTTCTCCTGCACACGGCCACCGGTGGCGAAGGTGCCGCCCTCCTCCTCGGCGAGGCGCAGGTAGGCCTCGACCCGGTCGCGCTGCACGCGGGAGATGACCGGGCCGCAGACGGCGGCCTCGTCGGCGGGGTCGGCGGTCCCGATCGCGGCCATCGTCTCGGCGGCCGCCTGCACGGCGACGTCGTACTGCTCGCGGGGCACCACCAGCCGGGTGGTGAGGGCGCAGCCCTGGCCGGCGTGGATGCAGACGGTGAAGGCGGTCCCCGCGGCGGCGGCGGCCACGTCGGCGTCGTCGAGCACGATCGCGGCGGACTTGCCGCCGAGCTCGAGGAAGACCTTCTTCAGCGTGGGTGCGGCCGCGGCCATGATCGCGCGCCCCGTGGCGGTGGAGCCGGTGAAGGAGACCATGTCGACGCGGGGGTCGGAGGTCAGCTGCGCGGCCACCTCGTTGGAGCGCGGCGTGACGACGTTGAGGACCCCGGCGGGCATGTCGGTGCGCTCGGCCACGAGCCTGCCCAGCTCCGCGGCGACCCAGGGGGTGTCCGGGGCCGGCTTCAGGACGACCGTGCAGCCCGCTGCCAGGGCCGGGCCGATCTTGGCGAGGTTGATCTGGGTGGGGACGTTCCACGGAGAGATCGCCGCGACCACCCCGACCGGCTCGCGGCGCACGGTGCGCCGGGTCGGGATGCCCATGGGGGCGGCCTCGCCCAGGTCGGTCTCGAACTCGTAGCCCTCGAGCAGGTCGGTGACCCACTTCAGGCCCTCGACCGGGACGTCGAACCCGGCCGCCATCATCATGAAGCCGGGCATGCCGACCTCGGCGGTGGTGAGGGTCCTGAACTCCTCGGCCTCCTCCAGCAGCGCGGCGTGCAGCTGGCGCAGGCACCGCACCCGCAGGTCGCGGTCAGTCGCCCACTCCGACTCGTCGAAGGCGCGGCGGGCCGCGGCGATGGCGGCGTCGACGTCGGTGGCCGTGCTGTCGGGGGCCACGCCGATCTGCTCGCCGGTGGCCGGGTCGAGGATCGGGTACGTCGCTGCGTCGGAGGCCCCGCTGAGCTTGCCGTCCACCAGCTGCTGCGCGGCGGGCAGGGTGATCGTCAGCCGGCTCATGCCTCGCTCCCCTGGGCCGAGACAGCCGGCTGCGTGACGTACGCGCCGGCCTCGACCGGCGGCGGCCACACCGTGGAGGGCAGATCGGCCAGGTGGTAGTGGCCCGGGACGTCGTGGCCGAAGACCTTGACCCGCTCCTTGAGCGTGTCCGGTGCCTTCCCCGAGGAGAGGATCGCCATCATCGTGTGCGCCATCGACCCGAAGTCGAACCAGTCGCGCTGCCACTCGATCTTGACCTGCCCGGCGTCCGGACCCTCGCTCGCCCGCGTGAGCCCGAACCACGAGCCGCCGAGGCCGGTGACCTCGTACTCCTGGCCGGTGGCGTCGTCGAGGATCCCGGACCTCTGCTTCCAGAGCCCGATGACCATGGCCTTCTGCTCGTCCACGACGGTGCACATGTAGTCGTAGTGCCAGCCGTCGAAGCCGTCCATCTCGATCCCGATCGCCCAGTCGCGCACCTGGTCGCGGCCCACCGCCATGAAGTGCTCGTCGGGGGTGAGCATCCAGCCGTAGGTGCAGTCCTCGGCGTACCACTCGGCCATCGGGCGCCAGTCGCCCGTGTGCTCGCAGTCGCGGTTGACCTGCAGCCAGGTCTGCCAGAACTCCTCGATCTCGGCGCGGGTCAGGTCGCTCACCGGGTCTCCTCCACTGTCGTGTCCAGCTTCTCGATGGCCAGCGCGAACGCCGGGCAGTACGTCACGGCCGCCTCCACCTGGGGACGCAGCGACTCGTCGGGGTGCTCGTCGAGGACGAGGACCACGTCGGCGTCCTCGTCGAAGCCGAAGACGCTCGGCGCCTCGGCCTGGCACATCTGGTGGCCCTGGCAGATGTCCAGGTCCGCGACCACGCGGAAGCTCATGCGCCGGCCCCCTTGGCGGTGCGCCGGCGGTAGCGCGCGCGGCAGGGCCGCTGCAGCTGGATGACCATCGTGGAGTAGTCGTCGCGGTAGGTCTCGCTGGGCTGCACCAGCTCGAACTCGTAGTCGCGCAGCAGCACCGAGAAGATGGCCTTGATCTGCATCATCGCGAAGGCGTTGCCGACGCAGCGGTGCTTGCCGGCACCGAACGGGATCCAGGTCCAGCGGTTCTGCAGGTCCTCCTGGCGGCCGTCGAGGTAGCGGCTCGGGTCGAAGGCCTCCGGGTCAGGGAAGTCCTCGGCCAGACGGTTCGAGACCCGCGGCGAGGAGGCGACGATCGTCCCCGGCGGGATGGTGCGCCCGGCCAGCTCGATCTCCTGCTGGACCAGCCGCATGAGGATGATCAGCGGCGGGTGCAGCCGCAGCGTCTCCTTGACGACCGACTCCAGCCGCGGGATCGAGCGCAGCGCCTGGAAGGAGATCTCCACGGTGCTGCCGTCTCCGGGGTCGGCGTACAGCTCGTCCAGCTCGGCCACGACCCCGGCCATCCAGTCGGGGTGGCGCATCAGCTCGATGAGCGTCCACGCGGAGGTGCCCGAGGACGTGTGGTGGCCGGCGAAGAGCATGGAGATGAAGACGCCGGTGATGTAGTCGGCGCTCATGTCCAGGGAGATGAGGACGTCGAGCAGGTCCCGCTGCTCCCGCGCGACCGTGCCGCGCTCGCGCCGCCGCTCGATGATCCCCTGGACCAGCTCCACGAGCACGGCGCGCGAGCGGTCGCGGATCTCGAAGGACTCCACGCCCTCCATGTGGGCGTCGACGTAGGCCAGCGCGTCGGTGCCTCGCTCGAGACCGTGGTAGGCCTCGGCGAAGCGGGCGTCGATCTCCTCCCGGAACGGCAGCCCGACCAGGCAGGCCGCGGTGTTGTAGATCGTGAGCTCGGCGAAGAAGTCGAGCAGGTCGACCTCGCCCTCGTCGCCCCAGTCGGCGACCATCCGGTTGATCTCGTGCTCGATGGTGCGGGCGTGGCCGCGCATCTGGTCCCCGCGCAACGCCTGGTTCTTCAGCGCCTGCTGCCGCTCCTCCGGGGAGGCGTCGAAGACCACGCCCTCGCCGAAGATCGGCGTCATGAAGGGGTACGCCGCCGCCTGGTCGAGCGTGGAGTCCGGGGCCTTGAAGAACTGCTCGTTGACCTCGGCGCCGGTGACCATGACGACGTCCTGGTCGGCCAGGCGGAACCGGCCGATCTCACCGCACTCGGCGTGGACCCGCTCCAGCAGCGCGACCGGGTCGGTGCGCAGCTCGGCCAGGTGCCCCCAGCCGTCCTCGTCCGGGACGGCGACGGAGACCTCCGGGATCGCCTCGATGGCGGCCGGGCGCTCGTGCGGCGCGCGCCAGCGCGTCGGGGCGGGCGTCGGCGTCGGGTCGTGCGTGGTCGTCACATGTCCTCCACAGGGGCTTCGGGCGAGACCTCGACGAGGTTGAGGTGGACGCCCCGAGGGGCGTCGAGGATCGCCTGGATGGCGTCGGCGTGCGGCTGGGGTGTGAGGAAGTGCGGGTGCCGGGCGTGGCCGAAGCGGCCCCAGGCGTCGAGGACCTTCGCGGCCTCGGCGGGCTCCCAGTCCATGCCCATCTCGCTCCAGGTGGGGCCGGGGCGCACGATCGAGACCCGGACCCCGGTGCCCTCGAGCTCCATCTGCATGGCGTGGGCCAGGCCCTCCAGCCCCCACTTGCCGGCGGTGTAGGCGCCCATGAACGGGCGGGCGCGCACCGCCACGTCGCTGGAGACGACCACCAGGTCGCCGCGGCGACGCTCGACCATGCCGGGCACGAAGGCCCGCACGAGCCGGTGGGTGCCGACGACGTTGACCTCGAGCTCGCGGGAGATCCGTTCGCTGTCGACCTCGTGGATCGTGCCGGGAGCCAGCTGCGCCGCACCGGACACGACCGCCTCGACCTCGCCGAGGTCGGCCACCACCTTGGCGGCGAACTCCTCCACCGAGTCGGTCGAGGCGACGTCGAGCCGGTGCCCGACCGCCTCGCCGCCCGCGTCACGGATCTCCTGGACCAGCGCCGTGAGCTTCTCCTCACGCCGCGCACCGAGCGCGACCGGGTAGCCCGCGGCCGCCAGCGTCACGGCCGTGGCGGCACCGATGCCCGAGGACGCCCCGGTCACGACGACCGGCCGGCGCTCCGGCCGGGCGTACTTCTCGCGGCCCACCTCAGCGGCCGCCCGCCGCACGAGGGGTGAGCGTGATCGGCACGTGGGCGAAGCCGCGCACGTTGGCGGAGTAGAACCGGACCGCCCGGTCGTGGTGGACCTCCAGGTCGCCCGCGCGCTCGACCAGGGCCCTCAGCACCAGCCGGGCCTCGAGCCGCGCGAGGTTGGCGCCGAGGCAGAAGTGCCGGCCGCCGCCGAAGCTGACGTGCTCGCCGAGCTCGGCGGCGCTGCGGTGCACGTCGAAGCGGCCCGGGTCGGTGAAGACCCGTTCGTCGTGGTTGGCCGCCCCGAGCGCGAGGAGGAGCTTGCTGCCGGCCGGCGCGGTCACGCCGTGCAGGGTCAGGTCGCGGGTCATCAGGCGGGCGACGTACTGGGTGGAGCCGTCGAAGCGCAGCGTCTCCTCCACCCAGGGGTCCACGAGGGAGCCTGCGGGGTCGGCGAGCACCTCGCGCAGCTGCCCGGGCTCGCGGGAGAGGTGGACGAGGGCGTTGCCGAGCAGCTTGGTGGTGGTCTCGTTGCCGGCCACGACCATGAGGAAGAGGAAGGCGGTGATCTCGGCGTCGGTCATCCGGCCGGACTCGTCCTCGGCGTTGAGCAGCGCGCTGGTGAGGTCGTCGGAGGGCCGCCTGCGGCGCTGGGCCAGCATGTCGGCGTAGTAGGCGAACAGGCTCATGCTGGCCTCGATGCCGGCGGGCGGCACGTCGCGCAGGCCGTCCTCGCGGTGGACCAGCAGGTCGGAGAGCCGTCGCACCTCCGCGCGGTCGGACTCGGGGACCCCCATGAGGTCGCTGATGACGTCCATCGGGATCCGCCCGGCGACGTCGGTGATCCAGTCGAAGGTGTCGCCCCGCTCGAGCGCGGCGTCGAGGTACGACGCGGTCAGCCGCTCCACGGTGGGGGCGAGCTCGCGGACGCGGCGCGGGGTGAAGGCCCGCGAGACCAACCGGCGCAGCCGGGTCGCCTCGGGGGCGTCCATCGCCAGGAACGACATGACCAGGTGGGCGTGCTCGTTCCACGCGCTGGCGTCGAGGGTGACGCCCATCCGGTTGGAGAAGCCCTCGTCGTCGCGGGTCGCGCGGTGGACGTCGGCGTGCCGGCTCAGCACCCAGTAGTCGTGCTCGACGTTGTGGAAGAGCGGCGCCTCGTCGCGCAGCAGGGCGTACCACGGCAGCGGGTCGTCCTGGACGGCGTGCTCGTAGATGTCGAAGGCGGCCACGTCACGCGCGGTCGCCCGGGTGTGCGTGCCCGTGGCGGTCACAGGTGGCCCTCCATGATGGCGGCGACGACGGGGTCGAGCCGGTCGGCGAGGTCGGCGTAGGCGATCAGGCCCATCCCGCTCTGGAGCAGCGCCCCGGAGAACGCCATGACCAGCGCCTCCAGGACCGGGCCGACCTGCTCCGCGGGGACGTCGTCGCCGATGGCGGCCGCGAAGCGCGCGAGGAACTCCCCGCCGATGCGCAGCCGGAGCCGCTCCACGTCGGGGTCGGAGCTCAGCAGCGCCGGGGTGACGGCGGCGGCGAGCTCGGGTGCGGCGGCCATCCGCTCGCACAGCGCGCGGGTCGTCGAGCGCAGTCGGGCCAGCGCGTCGGCACCGCTGGGCTCGGGCCGCTCGGAGTCGAGGTAGCGCGAGAAGAGCTCGGCGAAGAGGTGGTTCTTGCTGGCGACGTAGGTGTATGCCGTCGCCGGCGAGACCCCCGCGCGGGCTGCCACGGTGCGGACGGTCAGGGCCTCGTGCCCGACGGCCCGCAGCTCCTCCGCCCCGGCCTCGAGCAAGCGCTCGAGGGTCTCGGCACGACGACCGTCGACGACCTGCCGCGCAACGATGGACACTTGACTGGACACGTGTCCAAGTTAGAACCTGTTCCAGCGGGAACGCAAGCACCGTCCACCGAACGCCCGCTCGGAGCCGTCATGCCCCTCCCTCCCCGCCGCTCCCCCGCCCTGCCGGTCGCGCTCGCCACCCTGGTGGTCTCCCTGGCGCTCACCGCGTGCGGGTCCCGCATCGACGCCGGGACGATGGCCCGGATGAACGGCGAAGGCGTCGCCGTCGGGGCCGACGGCCAGCCCGTGGCCGTCGAGGACGGCACCGCCCCCGACGCCGCCACCGGCGGCTCCGACCTCGTCGGCTCCGGCACCGGCACGGGTGAGGACGGCGCGAGCAGCTCGGGCGGGGACACCGGCGACGGGCCCGCGGCCGGCGGGCCGGGCGGGGACGCACCGTCAGGCGAGGGCCCCACCTCCGCGGACGGTGGCGTCGACGCCGGCTCCTGCGTGGGCTTCGAGAACTCCACCGGCATCACCGACTCCGAGATCACCCTCGCCAACATCGCCGACATCTCGGGCCCCGTGCCCGGCCTGTTCCAGTCAGCCCAGGACGCCACCAAT
>FWWL01000103.1_pt1 | contig 17765 bp, 14 predicted proteins | sample 2228331 | NCBI WGS metagenome assembly FWWL01 (sample SAMEA103939775, study PRJEB20133) | metagenome
ATGAAGTATATGTTTCGCACTAAATCCATTACATAATAGTTCAATAGTGCGAAACATTTTCATAGATGTTATAAATCGCAGCTATTCCATGTGATCTTCTTTGTGCGATTTATATATTTTATAGTTTTCAGCATATTTTATCAAATTGAATAGGTTGGAGGGTAATCGATGAGTAACAGGTTAAATGTAGCCGTAGTATTCGGCGGGAAGTCGGGGGAGCATGAAGTATCCCTGATGTCTGCAACCAATGTGATAAAAGCGATGGATAAGGAAAAATACAACATATACATGATTGGAATAACAAAACAGGGCAAATGGATGGCATACAATGGAGATGTGGATAAAATAGCAGATGGCAGTTGGGAGAAAGAAGCAGAAGGAAAGGACAGGGATGAGACGATTAATCTGCTTTTTTCAGGTTTGTTCAACGGTAATGCACAAAGCGGGATTGATGTAGTGTTCCCGGTGTTGCACGGTCCCAATGGAGAAGACGGTACGATACAGGGACTTTTTGAAATGCTTGATGTTCCCTATGTGGGCTGTGGTGTTATGGCATCGGCACTTGGAATGGATAAAGGGTTCTCAAAGCAGCTTTTCAAGGATGCAGGACTTGATATCGGTGAGTTCACGGTGGTGTTGAAGGCAGATATTGAGAAGGGTATAACTTCAGTTATTGACATGGTGGAAGATAAATTTGCATATCCCGTATTCATAAAGCCGGTCAATATGGGCTCCAGTGTTGGAATCACAAAAGCTCATGACAGGGAAGAGCTGATTAAAGGCTTGCTAGAGGCATGCAAGTATGACAGGAAGGTAATGATAGAAGAAAACATCAACTGCAGGGAATTTGAATGTGCTGTACTGGGGAATAACGATCCCATGGCCTCGGGAATTGGGGAAATAATTCCGAGTCATGAGTTTTACGATTATGTAGCAAAGTATTTTGACGACGGCAAATCGGTGGTGGTAATTCCGGCAGAGCTTTCCGAAAATAAGATAGAAGAGTTAAGGGAAGCAGCGGTAAAAGCTTACAAAGCGCTGGATTGTGCTGGATTGTCCAGAGTGGACTTTTTCATGGAGAAGGAGACTGGAAGGATACTTATAAATGAAATCAACACTATTCCGGGCTTTACCAAGATAAGCATGTACCCCAAGCTTTGGGATGCAGCAGGAGTCAGCTACAGCAAGCTGATTGACAAACTGATAGAACTGGCCATTGAAAGGCATAACGAGTAGGGAACGCATAGCATGGGTTACGCAATCATACGAAGGAGAAAACAAAATGGGTTACAAGCTTATTCATGTCAAAGGCAATACCTATTATCTGGATGGAGCAGCGAAAATCGGGATAATAAAAAACGCTGATAATCCATCAAAAAGTATAATCATAGACAGTGGGTTGGATGACGATGCCGGAAGGCGTCTGATGAAAATAATGCAGGAAAACGGCATGGGAGTAGGGACGATCATAAATACCCACTCCCATGCCGATCACTGCGGCGGCAATGAAATAGTAAAAAGCAGGACGGGCTGTGCCATATATGCTCCGCCCTTCGATAAGGGAATCATTGAATATCCTGAGCTGGAAACCTTTTATCTCTACTCGGCCTATCCCCTTAAGGAATTGGACACCAAGTTTTTGAAAGCAAAAGGGACAAAGGTTGATTATATACTGGAAAAGGGTCAGCTGAATATAGACGGAGTGATGCTTGATATAGTGCCGCTGCATGGCCACACCCCGGCAATGGTTGGGGTTGCTACAGCCGATAGTGTGTTGTTTGCCGGAGACTCCTTCTTTTCTAAGGGTATATTGGAAAAGCACGGGCTCCCATATTTTACGGGAATCGGTGAGTCTATCGATACACTTGAAAGCTTGAAGACCATGGGTTATGATTACTATGTGCCAAGCCATGGAGAAGTCTATGCGGACCCGGTGGACACGCTGGAAGCTAATATAGCGCTTCTTAAGGATATTATGGAGTATATAGCTGATATTTGCAGCAAAGCTTTGGACAGGGAGGAAATCACAGGTCATATGATTGGCAGATATGGCATCAAGCAAAACATACCACAGTACTACCTGACTGTCTCAACTGCATCAGCCTTCTTATCCCATATGTCCAATGAAGGAATTCTAACTACATTATTTGAAGATAATAAATTAAAATTTATACGTAGGGAGCGGTTCTAAACCGTTCCGCCCCCCCCGACCCCCGAGCCAAAACCTACAGAAAGGATTTGATCTTATGACTAGAGCTCTAGCACTGATCTCCGGAGGACTGGACAGCATTTTGGCTGCAAAGCTTATTAAGCAGCAAGGTATTGAGGTTATTGGAATTTGCTTTGCTTCCGCATTTTTTGGAGCTAAAAATGCCGAAAGAATGGCGGCACAAATAGATATGCCCTTAAGAGTAGTTGATTTTACAGAAGACCATCTGGCTATGACAAAGCACCCTAGGCACGGGTATGGAAAAAATATGAATCCATGCATTGACTGCCATGCAATGATGCTGAGGTATGCGGGCAATTTACTGACAGAGCTTCAAGGGGATTTTTTGATTACCGGGGAAGTACTGGACCAAAGGCCTATGTCCCAGAATAAAAAGTCTCTTGGCATAGTACAAAAGGAGTCCGGCTTTGAAGAGAAGATATTGAGACCCCTCTGTGCATTGAATCTAGAGCCTACACAAATGGAGATAGATGGACTTGTAGACAGGACAAGCCTGTTGGGTATAAGCGGCAAGTCAAGGAAGCCTCAAATTGAGCTGGCAAAAGAACTGGGAATCAAAGACTACCCATCTCCGGCGGGGGGATGCATGCTCACGGAACCGAATTTTGCCAACCGACTCAAAGATTTGTACAAGCATGGCAAAGAGAGCGTTAAGCTTATAGATATAGAGCTTTTAAAGCTTGGCAGGCATTTCAGGGTTTCACCAACCCTAAAAATTGTATGCACAAGAGATGAAAGCGAATATGATCTTCTTACCAATCTTTTAAAGGACGAGCATATGATATTTGAAACAGCAGATTGTAATGGTTCGACTATTGTAGCCGCACCCTCATTGGGAGGAGAGCTTTCTCATGAGGATATGTTATTTGCCGCTTCTGTTGCTGCGAAATACAGCAAAGAAAAGGAAAAGGAAAATGTAAGAATAAAATTCGGCAAGAAAAGTGATACTGAATATAAATACCTGCAAGTGAAACCAATCAGCGATGAAGAATTAAGAAAATATTTGCTGTAGACAACAGGTAATGGGCTATGGGCAATAGGTGTAGGGGCGAACATTGTTCGCCCGAACTTTGAAACGCATACCCGAATAGGAGTAAATATGATGAATGACGTAACCCCAATAAAATTGCACATAAAATCCTCCCAATCGGATTGCCAAGGCGCCATGGACAACATGGAATTTTACACCGAGGGCAAGTATTATGAAAATCAGGACAGTAGATGCATAAGCTATGAGGAGTCCGAGATATCCGGGCTGGGCGGGACTAATACCATGCTAAAGCTGGGGAAGAATGAGGCCGTGCTTATAAGAAATGGAGCTATAAGCTCCAAAATGACATTCCGGGTAGGCTGTGAAACAGAAAATCCATACACTACAGAATACGGAGTATTTGACCTATCGATACTTACGCATAAGCTAGATATAAATATTTGTAATAGCCGCATTGATAGTGTATACTTGAAGTACAGGCTCAGCATAAACGCTGGTGATGTCTATACAAATGAGATGACAATAAGAGTATTATATAATGTATGACTCAAATAGCAGGTGGCATTTTACCTGCTTTTAATATAAGACTCATGCCGAATAATCGGCAGCTTTACAAAAGGACTAAGGCCAGAATCAAATTGGCTTATGAAAGGAGAAACTTGCTTGTTGAATTCTTTATTCAAGGAAAATATTGAAGACATACTGGATAACATTGAAGAAGGTATACACATTGTAGATAGTTCCGGGAAGATAGTATATTACAATAAATTTGCAGCAGAATTGGACAATATAAATCCAGAGGATGCATTGGGGAGACACATACTTGAGATATATCCGTCGCTGACTGAGGATACCAGCACCATACTCAAGACTATAAAGTCTGGGAAGCCTATTATCAATTATCAGCAGGCGTTTAAGAACTACAAAGGTGTTCAGATAACTACCGTCAATTCAACCATACCTATAATTTCCGGAAAGCGTGTCATTGGTGCTCTTGAGGTTTCAAGAGATATTACAGAGGTCAAGAAGCTTTCTGAAAAACTTGTGGATTTGCAGGCAGAGCTTTTGAAGGATGCAAAGGTAGAAAAGAGCTATGACGGAAGCAAGGCATTTTTTAATTTTGCTGATATGATTGGCACATCGGAAGTCATGCTGAGGCTCAAGAAGGATGCCTTGACAGTATCCTCATCACCCTCACCGATTATGGTATACGGTGAAACTGGGACAGGTAAGGAGCTGCTTGTGCATGCCATACACAATGCAAGCCCCAGAAGAGATAAGCCGTTCATTGCCCAAAATTGTGCGGCACTTCCAGAAACGCTGCTTGAAAGCATACTCTTTGGGACAATCAAAGGCAGCTTCACCGGAGCGGAAACAAGACCGGGACTTTTTGAGATAGCAAACGGAGGGACCTTGTTCCTGGATGAGATCAACTCCATGTCATTACAGCTGCAGGCAAAGCTTCTGAGAGTTATACAGGATGGAAATGTCAGAAGAGTTGGGGATACAAGAACCATCCATGTGGATGTACGAATAGTAACTGCTATTAATATAGATCCCAGGCAGGCACTTTTGGATAAGACTCTAAGGGATGACCTGTTCTTCCGATTAAGTGTAATTTCTATTAAAATGCCTGCATTAAGAGAAAAGAGAGATGATATAAACCTGCTCATAGAGCATTTTATCAAAAAATACAATAAACGGCTGCGTAAAAACGTCAAGCATGTCAGCGATGATGTTGAGGAATTTTTCATGAGCTATTCCTGGCCGGGAAACGTAAGGGAGCTGGAGCATGCCATTGAGGGAGCAATGAATATTGCAGAAGGGGACACGATTGACAGCAAGTGCCTGCCCTATTATTTGGGGGAGGTATTCGACAAATCCCAGTCAACTCAGGAGGATCATGAAATCAAGTCCCTGAAGGAAACTCTGTACAACCTTGAGAGGGGCCTTATAGAGAAGGCTCTAAAAAAGAGTGAAGGCAACATAACAAGGGCAGCCGAGGTGCTTGATGTGCCAAGACAGACCCTGCAATACAAAATAGGCAAATACAATATCAAAATGTACGATGCCGAATTTTAGGCAACTGCAATATTAATATATAAATACAAATAAAAAATACTCATTTGCGGATGAGTATTTTTTATTTGTATCAAAGAAAATATGTAAGCGGCATTAGGTTTCTGACCTGTATGCTCATAGAAAACTATTAGTTGCGGGATACTTGGCATATAACTTGCATATGTTAAAAATGTAACAAGCTCATTGAAGAGAACAATTAATGAGCCTCGTTTAAAACGCTTATGTAAGGAAGGTTAATATATTCCGAAGCGTGTAAAATATAACTGTATATAATTAAGGAGGAAAAAAGCACATGAAAAAGGGATGCAAATTTGGTACTCATAGGGTAATTGAACCAGTAGGTGTGTTACCACAGCCGGCAAACAAAATTGATAACAACATGGATGAAATCTATGACAATGAAATACTTATCGATGTACAGACCTTGAACATCGACTCTGCCAGCTTCACACAGATAGAAGAGCAGGCTCATGGAGACGAAAAGAAGATAGCTGAGATCATGCTGGGTATCGTTGAGAAGCAGGGCAAACATAGAAACCCGGTAACAGGCTCAGGCGGAATGCTCATTGGTACTATAGAAAAGATAGGAACTGCATTGGAAGGCAACATTGACCTTAAGGTTGGCGACAAGATAGCAACGCTTGTATCACTTTCACTGACTCCTCTTAGAATAGATAAAATTAAGGAAATCAGAAAAGATATCGACCAGGTGGATATCGACGGAAAAGCAATACTTTTTGAAAGCGGCATATATGCAAAGCTTCCAACTGATATGCCTGAGAAGCTCGCTCTTTCAGCCCTTGACGTTGCAGGCGCTCCTGCCCAGACAGCAAAGCTTGTTAAGCCGGGAGACATAGTTTTCATAATAGGTGCAGGCGGAAAGTCAGGAACACTTTGCTGCTATGAAGCAAAGAGGAGAGCAGGAGTTACAGGCAAGGTTATTGGCTGCTGCGGAAGTCCTAAGAGTGCGGCAAGATTAGAAAAGCTCGGAGTATGTGACGCGATATTTGTTGGAGATGCTACTAAACCAGTGGAAATAATGAATAAGGTATCAGAGCTTACAAATGGTGAATTGGCTGATGTGACTATCAACTGCGTAAACATAAATGACACAGAAATGACAAGCATACTTGCTACAAAAAATGATGGTCTCGTATATTTCTTCAGCATGGCTACAAGCTTTACAAAAGCAGCTCTTGGTGCTGAAGGCGTAGGCAGTGACGTTACTATGATAATAGGAAACGGCTATACTAAGGGACACGCAGAGATCACACTCCAGATACTCAGAGACAGCAAAGAATTAAGAGATCTTTTCACAGAGCTCTATGCATAGATAGATTAGGTACCAGGTGCGCGTAGGGAACGGTTCTAAACCGTTCCGAACCTAAACCTCGTACCAGAATAAAATTTTGGGAGGCAGAGGCATTGAGAAACTATAGAGATATACCCTTATGGAAGGATGTTACTCCAGAACAGTGGAATGACTGGAAATGGCAGGTAGCTAACAGAATAACAACAGTTGACCAGCTTAAACAGGTCATAAACCTTACTCCGGAAGAAGAAGCGGGAGTACATGAATGCTTAAAAACCTTAAGAGGAGCAATTACTCCATACTATGCATCTCTTATGGATCCAAATGACCCAAATTGTCCTATAAGGAAGCAGGCAGTGCCTAATTCCCTGGAGCTTCACAAAGCAGATGCAGACATGCTTGACCCTCTTCATGAAGACGAGGACTCACCGGTGCCTGGTTTGACGCACAGATATCCCAACAGGGCACTTCTGCTTATAACAGACCAGTGTTCTATGTACTGCAGACATTGTACAAGAAGAAGATTTGCAGGCCAGCATGACGAACAGATGCCTATGGAAAGAATCGATAAGGCAATTGAATATATTAGAAACACACCGGTTATAAGAGACGTCCTTCTTTCCGGCGGAGACCCATTGCTTGTAAGTGATGAGGTACTCGAATACATCATCAGCAAACTTAGAGAAATCAAGCATGTAGAAATCGTAAGACTTGGCTCAAGGACTCCTGTGGTTATGCCGCAGAGAATAACTGACGGCCTTGTTAACATGCTTAAAAAATATCATCCGGTATGGCTTAATACTCATTTTAACCATCCTAAGGAAATTACTCCTGAAGCTGCTGCGGCTTGCAATAAGCTTGCTAATGCAGGTATCGTACTTGGCAACCAGTCAGTACTTTTAAGAGGAGTAAACGACTGTGTGCACATAATGAGAGACCTTGTACATGGACTTGTAAAAATGAGAGTAAGACCTTACTATATTTATCAGTGTGACCTTTCCTTTGGGATAGAGCACTTCAGGACTACAGTATCTAAGGGTATTGAGATAATTGAGGGTCTAAGAGGACATACTTCCGGTTTCTGCGTGCCAACCTTCGTAGTTGATGCACCAGGCGGCGGCGGGAAGATCCCTGTAATGCCTCAGTATTTAATTTCACAGAGTAAGAAGAAAATAATTCTTAGAAACTTTGAAGGTGTTATTACTACTTACACTGAGCCTGAGTATGTTGAAGAGCCATGTACCTGTGAAGCATGTACAGGAAAGAAAACAGATGAATTGTCCGGTGTTGCAGGGCTTCTGGCAGGAAATGCATTGAACCTTGAACCGACAGAAATGCTCAGGAAAGAAAGAACAAAAACAAGACACGAGAAAGAAAACAGCGGCGGATGCTGCTGCAGCGGCGGAAACTGCCACGAATAATATTTATTAAAACAGGTACGAGGTCCGAGGCGCGTGTAGGGAACGGTTCCAAACCGTTCCGAGACCACGAACCCCGGGCTTGGTACTGTATATGCCCCGAAGGAATGATAAAATCCAAGAGCCCCGAGCCAAAAGACAGGAGACATAGCCATGGCCAACACCCAGCTTATAGATTTGATTTATCCGCAAAGCAAAATAGTTTCCATAGTAGGTACATCCAAGAATGCCGGCAAGACTGTGACCTTGAACGAGATAATAAGTCAGGCTCAGGCCAAGGGAATAAGGCTGGGTCTGGTTTCTACGGGCAGGGATGGCGAGAGAAAGGATGTACTTACCGAAACTGAAAAGCCTCCTATTTATGTCAGCCGCGGCACTATATTGACAATGGTGGAGAGTGCAATAAAAGGAGAGCATGCGGGGATAGAGATATTCAGGGTAACTGACTACAATACTCCATTAGGCAGAGTTATACTAGGCCGTGCTACTAAGGATGGATATGTTGAAATATCGGGCCCCCGATCATCAGCAACTATAAAGGAAATGTGCATTGAAATGCAAGGACTGGGAGCTGAGCTCATACTTATTGATGGCTCTTTGGACAGGCGCTCCTCAGCGGCTCCATATGTTTCTGATGGAACAGTTCTGGCGACAGGTGCTGCCCTTGCTCGGAACATCAATGGAGTAGTAGAAAAGACCATGCATTTAATAAATACCTATTCTGTGCCGATGATAGAAGAGGAGTATGTCAGGGATATCTCCTACAATGCTATAGACATGGGAAAGACGGCTGTTATTGCTCAAGATGGCAGTATGGACTACCTGGATACAGTGACCTCCCTTCAGTCGGGAGATATCATCTCGGAATATCTTACAGAGAACACTGCTTATGTAGTGTTGAGCGGTTCTGCGACTGTAGGTACCATAAAGGACATACTGCTGAATAGAAAAAGTGACATTAAGATTATTGTAAAAGATTCTACCAGGATTTTCGTACCTGCAACAGATTTCAATATACTTCAAAGGATGGGTATGGAGCTTCGGGTAGTGGAGAATATAAACATCATTGCTGTAACAGTCAATCCCTATTCACCGGAAGGCTATTATTTTGAGCCTTCAGAACTACTTAATACTATGAGAAATTCAGTTTCAAACATACCCGTTTTCGATGTCGTACAGGGAGAGTAATTTATATGCTAATGGATGATAGAACAAAGGCAATATTGGATTTTGAAAGGGTGTTGGCAGAGCTGCATCCTACCACTCCCTACGGTCAAAAACTGAAAAATAATATCAAGGCCTTTGAGGCCTCACGTAAGGAACAGCTTCTGGAAGAGCTGGACAGAGTAGAAGAGCTAAAGCGGCTCATAAATGTGCAGAGGACTGTATTCGTCGAAATAAGAACACACATGAGGCTTATAAAGGATATAAGGAAGTCGGTGGAAAGATGTATTGCCGGCGGAGTATTGAGTATTGTAGAGTTCTTTGAGTTGAAGAATCTTATTTATCTGGTAAAATCAATTTCTGAAAGTCAGAAAACACTGCAATGGAATATACCTGATAAATATATAATAAACGAGCTTCAATGGGCGGAGGCTGTACTTGACCCTGAAAAGACAGGGATAAAAACCTTTTATATTTATGACAATTACTCGGCTGCTTTGTCTGAAATAAGGAAACAGAAGGCATCGTGTGAGCATAAGCTGGACATCTTAAAGAAGAAAGCTATAAAAGAAGCTGAAGAAAAGCTGGGTATACCTGTAAGATCCAATGGTGAAATAACTGTGAGCAAGAGTCAGGTTGATTTGATAAAAAGACTCAATAATAACAGCATGCTGCAGGCTTTGGGAGAAACATTCATAAATGTGACCTACAGGGTCAGACCTGATGAAGAAATGCATGAACTTTTAAAAAGCATCGAGGTTATGAAGGGTGAGGAAGCCATAGAAGAGGCGCTTATACTGGAGAAGCTTTCGGAGCAGATAGCAGCAAGAGGCAGTGAAATATTAGAGGTAATGTGTGCCATAGCAGAGTTTGACCTGGTAGTTGCAAAAGCATACCTTGCCAATAGCTACGATGGTGTGAAGCCTATAATATGTGATACTGCAAGACTGTTGCTGGTCAATGGCAGGCATCCCTTGGTAGAGACGGGACTTAAAAAGAAAGGTAAGGCTTTTACTCCCATAAGTGTAAGCCTTAATCAAGGGGTGGCTCTTATAACGGGAGCGAACATGGGGGGCAAGACGGTATCCTTGAAGATGATGGGATTGCTGGCTGCAATGGCACAGTATGGTTTTCTCGTGCCTGCGGATCATATGGAAATTGGTATGAATGCTTATATATATATTTCCGCAGGGGATGAGCAGTCAATAGATCTTGGACTCAGCACCTTTGGTGCGGAGATCCGATCGGTAAAGGATGCGATTGTGAAGTCGGAAGAACGAGGACTAGTGCTTATAGATGAATTGGCCAGAGGAACAAACCCTCATGAAGGCTATGCTATTTCAAAAGCAATAATAAGCTATCTTGCAGATAAGCCTTGCATAACTGTTATCACAACCCATTTTGACGGACTTGTCAGGGAGGGTATCAAGTGTCTGCAGGTCAAAGGCTTGAGGAATATAGATTTTAAAAGTATTAAAGATCCTGATGCAATATCTGAGTATATGGATTACACCCTAATAGAGGTGGAAGGTGAATCCAAGGTTCCCCAGGATGCCATAAATATTTCCCGTATGATGGGGGTGCCTGAGGAGATACTCAAATGTGCAGAAGAGATAATGGAGAATAATTAAATTCAGGCACGAGGAGCACGTAGGGAACGGTTCCAAACCGTTCCGTAATCCTGAACCGCGAGCCATAAAACCGGAGGTGTTTACATGAGTAGTTTAAATCTTGACAGAAAACAGATAGACAGTGCAAGAGAATCGGCTAGAAACATAGCAGAAGACATGCAGAAATTCATTGACATCCACACCACAATTGCAGTTGAGAGAACAATAGCGAGACTTTTTGGGGTTGATGGTGTAAATGATGTTGGGACGCCCCTTCCCAATGTAGTCGTAGAGAACATAAAGAATAACGGTGGTCTTAACATGGGAGCGGCATATTTCCTCACAAACGCAGTTTTGAACACAGGACTTACAACTCAAGAAATTGCTGAGAAGGTAGCTGCGGGAGAACTGGATTTGACCAAGCTTGCTGCAAAGCCTGAAAAGGAAATCAAGGACAAAGCCTATGAGCTGGCAGGCCAAATGGTTGACAGGATAAAAGGCAACAGGAGCAAGAGGGAAGAATACCTGAACACCATTGGTGAAGGCAGAAAGCCTTATTTATACGTTATTGTTGCTACAGGAAACATATATGAAGACGTGGTTCAAGCTCAGGCAGCTGCAAAGCAGGGGGCAGACGTAATAGCGGTTATTAGAACGACAGGCCAGAGTCTTCTGGACTATGTGCCATTTGGAGCAACAACTGAAGGTTTCGGCGGAACCTATGCAACACAGGAAAACTTCAGAATAATGAGAAAAGCTCTTGATGAAGTAGGTCAAGAGGTTGGAAGATATATAAGACTCTGCAACTACTGCTCAGGACTTTGCATGCCGGAGATTGCTGCAATGGGTGCAATGGAAAGACTTGATGTAATGCTTAATGACGCATTATACGGAATACTCTTCAGGGATATCAACATGCAGAGAACCTTGGTAGACCAGAATTTCTCAAGGATAATAAATGGTTTTGCGGGTGTAATAATAAATACCGGTGAAGACAATTACCTCACAACTGCTGATGCAATTGAGGAGGCACATACAGTATTGGCTTCCCAGTTCATAAATGAGCAGTTTGCACTTAAGGCAGGAATACCTGAAGAGCAGATGGGTCTGGGTCATGCTTTTGAGATGGAACCGGGCATTGAAAACGGCTTCCTATTGGAGCTGGCACAAGCGCAGATGGCAAGAGAAATATTCCCCAGAGCTCCGTTGAAATACATGCCTCCTACAAAGTACATGACAGGCAACATATTCAAGGGACATATACAGGATGCTCTTTTCAACATGATATCCATTTGGACGAATCAGGGAATACAGCTGCTTGGAATGATGACTGAAGCGATACACACGCCCTTCATGGCTGACAGAGCCCTCTCCATAGAGAATGCAAGATATATATTCAACAATATGAGAAGCATTGGAGACGAGGTTGAGTTCAAAAAAGGCGGAATGATCCAGAGCAGAGCTGCAGAAGTGCTTGAAAAAGCTGCAGCGTTCTTAAAGGACATAGAAGAAGAAGGACTGATGGCAACGTTGGAACAGGGTAAGTTTGCAGGAGTCAAGAGAACCAGGACCGGCGGAAAAGGACTGGACGGCGTTACCCAGAAGGACGCAAAGTATTTGAATCCATTTATAGAATTGATGTTGGAGAGCCAGCGATAAGGAGGTGTTTTGAATGAGTACAGGTTTATATTCTATGAATAAAAGAGAATTTGATATAACCTTTGACCCTAAAAGAGTGAGGCCTTATGGAGACACAATGAACGACGGTAAGGTGCAGCTGAGCTTCACACTGCCCATAAAGGCCGATGAGCTGGCTGCAGAAGCTGCAAAGCTTTATGCAATGAAGATGGGCATAGAAGAACCTAGTGTAGTGCATATGGCTGACCTGGGGGTAGGATACTCCTTCTTTGTAGTGTACGGAAGCTGCGTACACACAGTAGATGTGACGGATGTAAAGGTCACTAAGGTTGAAAGCTCAGTAATGAGCATGACTGAGGTAGACGAATACATCAAGAAGAACATAGGGAGAAAGCTGGTTGTTATAGGTGCCAGCACAGGCACTGATGCCCATACGGTAGGTATAGATGCGATAATGAATATGAAGGGCTATGCCGGACATTATGGTATTGAAAGATATGAAATGATAGAGGCTTACAATCTTGGAAGCCAGGTACTCAATGAAGAGTTCATAAAGAAGGCTGTCGAGCTTAATGCCGATGCACTTCTGGTATCCCAGACTGTAACCCAGAAAAACGTACATGTACAGAATATGACCAACCTGATAGAACTGCTTGAAGCAGAGGGACTTCGCGACAGGTTCATAGTGACCTGCGGAGGGCCGAGAATATCCCATGAGCTTGCAAAGGAATTAGGTTATGATGCAGGCTTCGGAGCAGGAAGCTATGCAGAGGATGTAGCATCCTTCGTAGTACAGGAAATGGTTAGCAGAGGAATTAAATAAAAATAATACGATACACGTAATAAAAGGCTGTCGGTTCAGATGTAACCGACAGCTTTTTTATGTTGTAAATAACATGCGGAAAAGGACGGTTCATATGATGCGTATTGACAAAATATTACAAATTAGGTACAGTTTATACAAATGGTATAAACATGAATAAACAATTAAGGTATATTAACTTTGAGGTAGTCGGATAAAGCAGGTGTGGTTGCCACTCTCCTTAAAAGGAGGTGGTGCTTATGAGTACATATGAGGCATTGTCTTTGATGATAATGTTCTCTGTGCTAGTAATAGCAATTATGAACTCAAAAAAGAAGTAACCGCCCTGCTGAACCCAGGACGATTATAGTCTAACAAAACGTTTTGGGCAACCGCACTTGCGGTACGACTACCTCATTAATATTATAACACAATTACAAATATTGTAAACACCAAAATATACACTCGATAAAAAGGAGGAGTTAGATGAAAAGGATTATATCAGTAGTTGCCGCGGTGGTAATTATGTGTTCTTTATTCTTAGGTTCTGTATGTGCAGCGCCAGATTCTGCTGCTAAATTTAAGGACATCAGAGATACAGATTGGTTTGCAGAGGCAGTTGGCAAGCTCAATAGGATGAAGATAATAGACGGGCTGCCGGGAGGTTTATTCAATCCAAAAAGTGAAGTAACCAGAGCACAGTTTATTAAAATGCTTGTGCAAGCTATGGGTTATCAGAAGATAGACAGCGTAAGCTTTGACGATATAATACTACCAACAACAGGAAAGGCTCATTGGGCATCTGTATATATAGAAACAGCTTTAAGAAATGGAGTTATATCGAAAGATGAACCAGGCAAATACTTTTATCCAGATGTTCCTATAAAACATGCAGATATGTTTATGATGATGTTTAGAGTATTGAAGCTTCAGCCGTCGACAGGAGAAAACCCCTTTGCAGACCTTGCCGAAGCAAATGGTACTTTCACTAAACTATACGAGGAATACCTTGTCAGAGGCACAATAGAAGGCGGTAAAAGGCTATTCAAGCCCTTCGGGCATACTACAAGAGCTGAAGCAGCTATGGTATTAGCAAGAATGCTGGGTTATAAGGATAACCCGGTGGGATTTGTTGCTAGGATGGGGATGGAAGAACGATTTGCTGATGGGACCCAGACTAATGAGGATATTGCAATGAAAAGGGCGCTGGAGATAGAGAAGGCAAAGGCTGATCCTGATTATATTATGGAGCCTATCATAACAATTGAATATAACGGCGAGTACAAGGACTATAGGTGGTTTGAACTCTATTTCGAAAACATACCAGACTACACTGACGGTGCAAAATGGAAAATTGAAGTTGTAAACTATAAACAACTCAATAACTTTGAAATGCCAAGGCCTAACGGCACTTTTGTAAAATTTGATATAACAAATTGGAAAACTTTTAGTGATTCTTTTGAGGAGCAATCACGAGCTTGTATTTATATATTAGGTAAAGACTATTACACAACACAAGCTCTGATAAAAGACTTTAAACTCATTAAGGGAATGAAGATTGAGTTTAAAATTACTGCTAAACAAGGTATTAAAGAGCGAGTCGTATATAAAACCGTGAAGCTTCAGTAATAGGAGTGGCTTATGAGTAAAAGAGTAGTTGCTTTTCCAATCATTTTAGTGTTAGTTTTAGCGACCTTTATGATTGTATGGGCTGATATACAGGATTATAGAAAAGTTGTCTTTTTGAATGGTAGTGGTTTACCTATAGCAAAGCCTACGGCACAGTTTGCTATTACTCATAACGGAATAACCTATGAATCTCTAACGGGTATAGATATAAACTCAAATGCAATGGTTATAAATGCGAGGGTTGGAGATACTGTCGCGGTTGCGGATTTAAGCCATAGTAACAGGGGCAAGACATTGAAGGCTTGGGACTTCCAGTACACAAGACCTGACGGCAAAAATGAGTTTATAAAAACCCAGTCATTTGAGAAGGCATACACTTTAGATGTTACAGGAACATATACATTTTCTCTTTGTGTCCGTGATAATATCGATGACGAGGCTTGGACAAGCTATTGGGGCAACTGGAGTGACAATGGGAACCATAGAGTTATAGGAAATAATCCTGGACAGGACTTATCCGACCCATCGGATGATTTTGATGGATATTGGTACTTTACTAGAATAGTGGTTATAGTAGAAAAAAACAAACCTAAAGCTGACTTCAAAATCTACTACAAAGGCGAAAATGTAACAGACAATAGTGGAAGCCCAGTAACAGTCGACCCCGGAGACAAGAGCCTTGTGCTTGAAGATTGCAGCACACCGTTTTCTGCTGCCGAACCTATAGTGAACCGCAAATGGTCTTATTGGGATGTTACTAAGGGATGGAAAGAGATTCCCGGAAGTATAAATAAGACAACAGTGAATATAAGCGAAATGGATGCAGGACTGCTAGGCTCAGGACAGAACAAGGCCTTCAAGCTGGAGTGTACATCTTCTACCGGTGGTTTTGATGATGAAACTCATACTGCGTATTTCAATAAAGTACTTGCCAGCGGCTACATCATATATTACAGAGATCAGGCATCCGAAAGAGATATCTATCCTGCAAAGGAAAGGCCGGGCTTGGGCTTCGGCACATATATAGAGCATGCCTTGCCTGCTCCGGCAGATAGTGAACTCGTAACCCCTAGCCCTACAACAATAGTGCTGGATGCGGAAACACCTTTCACAACCTTCACCTTTTATTACAAAATGGACAAACCTCCTGCCGATGACCCTCCTTCCGCAATACTGGAAGCCCCAGATGAGGTTATGGCCGGACAGCCTGTAAGAGCAGATGGAAGTGATAGCTGGTCAAATAATCCGGGAGGCTATATTGCGGATTACAATTTTGAGTATGAAGGTGCCAACCTTATAAGCGACAATAACAGCAGTGTAAGGATATGGTATCCCAATACCGGCACTTATACAATATATCTGGAAGTAGAGGATGAAAAAGGCTCTAGTGATTTGGCAGAGCATGAAATAACTGTAACCCCTCCAATACCGATAGCAACACTAAGCATAACCGGTAAGCTGAAAGAGAACAGGAAGGTTATAATAGACAGCAGCCATAGCACTTCAACTGCCTATTATTCCATAGACAGTTCAAAGACCATATGGGAGGTTACTGCTGTTTCCGGGGGTACTGCTGCAGATATCAAATATGCTGGCACATTAAATGGCAATGCAAGCAAGGATTTACTTTTTAAGAAAGCCGGAAGCTACAAAGTGAAGCTGACGGTAACAAATACTTTCGGCAGATCAGCATCAACAGAAACAATAATAGATATAGCAGAGGATTTTCCGCCTGTTGCTGACTTATTCCTGCCTACCCCAGCGGGTGCCGGGTATAAGATATACAGGGATCGGGACGATTCGAATCTTGCTGCTTTTGAAGTATTCAACGAGAGTTATTCCAGTGATGGAGACGTTATTGATAAAGCAGTGATGATATACTGCTATGATTCGGATAACGACGGCAATTATCAGGAAGAGAGCTGGTATTACAGCAAGGATGGCACCGGATGGCTGCCGGTAGGCATGGCCTATGCAGACATGGTAGGCTACTTCAATATATTCAGTATTTCTTCTGCCAACCCTGCCAAGTTCATACTCAAGTCAAAGGAAGTAGGCAGATACTATTTTGTAATAAGAGTGATGGAGACAATACCTGAAGATGAGACAATACCTGAATTCATAAATGAAAGTGATTACAGGCGTTCTGACACTTTCGACTAGGGGGAGCAATATTGAGAGGCTTTAAATTTTTAGCTGCATTAATGACCATAGTTTTCATGTTGAACACTATGGTCATTAATGCACTCCCGGAGCAGGGAGAGGTGGGAAATATAGCACCGACAATTGATTTGTCTGTAACTGCTAAGAAGAAACCGGTAGATATTGTAGTCTTAACAGATTATACCGGAACAAAACGTACTTCCTTGGATACTCAAATTAATGCATTAAAGGCTAATTTTGCAGCAGTTAACGTAGATCCTGTGTTTCATATTGTAAGCAGTGTCAAAAAGGTTGGAACACAGAATGATGAATTGTACATGTATAGACGGTATGGGAGATTCATCTACACTGTAAGCTCCTATCAATATTATAAGGATTATGGATTGGAGAAAAGCTATGCCCCTTATACAATAGAGCAAAAAGTGATATGGGAAGAAGCGCAAGGTTTGTACAGCACACCTGAAAGCTTACCAAAGAGGCAACCTCAAAATGCAAGTTTCACAAAAAGCTCTCTTATTATTGATGAAGGGAGACCGAATGAAACAGATAAATTAAGAAAATATTACAATGTCACAATAAGATGTACAAATGATGTAAAATCTTCCTTTTTGTTTGAAGAAGAGATATATTATAAAAATTATGCCAGGGCTATTGAATATGTATATGGAAGCATACAAGAAGAAAAAGCAATTATTGATTCGACTTGGACAAGGGAAGAAAAAATCT
>FWWL01006145.1_pt1 | contig 17764 bp, 12 predicted proteins | sample 2228331 | NCBI WGS metagenome assembly FWWL01 (sample SAMEA103939775, study PRJEB20133) | metagenome
TCATACCATTTTAGATTTTAGATTTTGGATTGGAGATTATCGCGCAGGGCGTTCTGATGCGATTTGACGGAACTCCGTTTGCGGAGTATTCAAGTGGAATTGGTATCACCCCACGCCACCGCCGACTCGAAGCGTTTGAGCGACTCGACCACGCCAGCAGTGATGTCGCCGCTGCGCAGCGCAGGGCGGACTTTACCCGGTTGGGGCACGGCGCTGCCGTGCCCCAAGGCGATATTGCCCATGCCTGTGCGCCGTCAAAAGTAATTGTTCTTGATCAGGGGGCGGACACCAGAATCACGTGTTGGCGGCAGGCAGGCTTCCGTAAGCGCCAACGCACGTCGCCCCGCCGACGCAGGCATCCACTTTTCACCCTGGGCGTCAACGGTTTGCCGTTTTAAACATCAGTTTGACATCAGCCGCACTTCCTGCTATACTCACGTACACAAACTTGAAATTAACAACTGTGAACGGGAAGAGTACGCACCAGGGCGCGGCTCAGCGAGCTGGCGGCATGGTGAGAGGCCAGTGCTGGCGACGGTGCGGAATGGGCCCGGGAGTTGCGGAGCGAACCGGCAACACAGCGTGTTGTCCGCAGTAGTAGCCGCCGGAAACGCCGCCGTTATCGGGGCGCGGGGTATCGCGTGCGCTGCACGCCGTACTCGCTGAGAGCGTCGCGTTGTGAGACGCGGCGAATCGGGGTGGCACCGCGAAGGTTGATTCAGCCTTTCGTCCCTGAATGGGATGAAAGGCTTTTTGATTTGCGGCGCGCGCCGTTCGATGCAGGCGCGACGCGCGTCGCTCGCGACATGACCTGCACGATAACACGCGCTGCTGAGGAGGGACGTTCCATGAAGACCGTCAAGTATCTGCTCGCCGAAGATCAGATGCCAGCCGCCTGGTACAACATTCAGGCTGATCTGCCGGCGCCGCCGCCGCCGGTGCTCCATCCTGGCACAGGGCAACCGATCGGTCCGCAGGACCTGGCGCCACTCTTTCCGATGGCGCTAATCTTGCAGGAGGTCAGCACCGAGCGCTTCATCGAAATTCCCGAAGAGGTGCAGGCGATCTACCGCCAGTGGCGCCCGACGCCGCTGTTCCGCGCACGGCGGCTCGAACAGGCGCTCGATACGCCTGCTCGCATCTACTACAAGTACGAAGGGGTGAGCCCGGCCGGCAGCCACAAGCCGAATACCGCCGTCGCACAGGCATACTACAACAAGCAGGAAGGGGTCAAACGTCTGGTGACCGAAACCGGCGCGGGGCAATGGGGGTCGTCACTGGCGATGGCGGGCGCATTCTTCGGGCTCGAGGTGCTGGTTTTCATGGTCAAGGTCAGTTACCAGCAGAAACCCTACCGGCGCGCGCTGATGGAAGCCTACGGCGCGCGGGTGGTCGCCAGCCCAAGTGAAGAAACACACGCCGGTCGCGCGATCCTCGCCGAACATCCCGAGAGCACCGGCAGCCTGGGGATCGCCATCTCCGAGGCGGTCGAGGTGGCGGCGCAGGACCCGGAGGCGAAGTATTCGCTCGGCAGCGTCCTCAACCATGTGCTGCTGCACCAGACAGTCATCGGCGAAGAGGCGCTGGCGCAGATGGAGATGGCGGATGATTATCCCGACATTATTGTCGGGTGTACTGGCGGCGGGAGCAACTTCAGCGGCATTTCGTTCCCCTTCATCGGGAAGAAATTGCGCGGCGAGCGCGATGTGCGCGTGGTGGCGGTCGAACCGGCGGCATGCCCGAGTATGACGCGCGGGAAGTATGCCTACGATTTCGGCGATACTGCAAAACTGACGCCGCTCGTCAAGATGCATACCCTGGGGCACGATTTTGTGCCGCCGGGGATCCATGCCGGCGGGCTGCGCTACCACGGCATGGCGCCGCTCGTGAGCCACCTGCTTGAACTGGGGGTGATCGAGGCGATCAACATCCAGCAGCTGGAAACATTCAGCGCCGGTGTTCAGTTTGCCCGCGCCGAGGGGATCATTCCGGCGCCGGAAGCCAACCACGCTGTCGCCGGCGCGATCCGCGAGGCACTGCGCTGCAAGGAAGAAGGGGTGAGCCGCGCGATCCTGTTCAATCTCTGCGGTCACGGGCACTTCGATATGCAGGCGTATACCGACTATATGGCAGGCAAACTGCGCGATTACGAATATTCCGAAGAAGAGGTCGCGATGGCGCTCGCCGGTTTGCCGCCGGTCGGGTAAGACAGGAGCAGGGGCATGCACCTGGCGTATATGAACTATCCTGCGCGCAACATTCTCGATGAGGCGCGCTGGGCTGCAGACAATGGCTTCGATGCGCTCGATCTGACTATCGAAGGTCCGGCAGCGCTGGTCGACAGGTTCGATCCGGTGGAACTGCGCGCACTGCTTGACGCCACAGGCATGCGCGTGGTTGGACATACCGCCTGGTACCTGCCCTTCGCATCACCCGTGGAGCGGGTGCGGCGCGCGGCGATCGAGGAGGTGGCGGCGTCGCTCCCCATCTTTGCCGCGGTCGGAGCGCGCCTGGTCAATGTGCATATCGCGCGCGGCATTCCGCTCTATGGGGACGAGGACGAACTCCAGCGCAACGGCGCCAGTTTCGCCGAACTGGCGCATCTGGCAGAACCGTATGGCATCCAGATCATTGTTGAGCATCCGCCATCTCGACGCTTTGGTCTTGCTGAGATACGCGCGATTCTCGATGCCGATCCGCGTCTGGGGTTGCATCTCGATGTCGGGCACGCTTTCATCGCCGGGATTGACCTCGAGCAGTTGCTTGACGATCTGGAGTCGCGCTTGCGGCATGTCCATTTCTCCGACAACCGCGGGCAAGAGGATGACCATATGCCGATCGGCGCCGGCAAGATCGACTGGCAGCAAACGATCCGTCTGCTGAAACGCGCCGGTTACGACGGTGTCGTGACCCTCGAAGTGTTCGACCAGGATCACGACTTCTTGCTCCTCAGCGCGCAGAAAGTGCGGTCGTGGTGGGCGACGGTGACGTAGTCCTCACCATCGCACCTGTACCTGAACAACTGCCATATCCGCCACGTCGATGACGACGTACCGGCTGGCGCGCAGGGTTTCGATTGTGTGCGGCACAGGTGCGCCGTTGACCAGCACAGTCACCGTTCCAGACGCTTCTCGCGGCAAAAGCGCACATATCCGGGCGCGGTCGAATGCGCCGCTTATATCGAGGTCGATGCTGCGCGAATGCTGACGCCAGGCATATGCCAGATATCCGTCGCCTGCCGGGTAGCGCGCCGAGACATACGCCGCTGTCAGACCGGCAGCGCTCCAGCGTGGGCTGATCACAACATCGCGCATGGCAACACCGCGATCTTCGATGCCGGCAGCGCCTTCGATCAGTGCGGTGAACATCGCCGCCGTCCCCCACGCATCGGTCGGGATGGTGTCGTCGGAACCGACCCCTTCCGCACCGTCGGGATGGTACCAGAGAAAGGTTCGTCCGCGGCTGAGCATACGCAGCCAGTAGTGCTCGAGGATGGCAAAGCCGTAGGTTTCGTTGCCGTAGCGGAATGCGCCGCGCGCCAGTTCGCCGCCGGTGATCGGCATGATGCCGCCGTTGACGTATGCGCCGGGGAGTTCGCCGCTGCGTCCGGCAAGCCCGAAACTTCCCGGCGGAAATGGCGGATCGATGCTGAACCATTCCGCGAATGCGCGTGTCGTTTTCGAGCGCTCGATATATTCGTCAATGATCGCCTGTCCCTGCTGAACGGTGAGCACGCCGCGATTGAGCGCATACGCATTCGAGAGACTCAACTGACGCTCGCGATCAACGCCGGGGATGTCGAAGGGTTGAAAAGGCACATGATGGCGAAAGAAGCGTCCATTCCAGCTGAGGGCGTTCAGGTTGCGCATCAGACCGGCAGCGACATCGCGCCAGACGCGCGCCAGGTTCGCGTCGCCAGCACGATCTTCCATCTGCGCCAGCATTGTCAGCGCCTGTGCCATGCCGGTGTTGTCGCCGTGGAAGATGCCCCAGATGGTGTTGTCATCGATCCAGTGGCGCGGCGCAGGCTTGCCGGTGTCCGGGTCGGTCGTCGTCGGACCGTACTCGAAGTCCCAGGTATCGATGGTAAATGGGCGCTTGATCAGACCGCGTTCGGCATCCCAGCGCAGCGGATGCTGCAACGAATAGGTCACGGCGCGCCGCATCGGCTCCAGATGGGTGCGCATCCAGGCGTCATCACCGGTCGCCTGCCAGGCTTCGTAGACTCCCTGAACATAGAGGTACTCGACGTCGGCTTCGACCGGAACCCGCAGCGCGCGGTCGGTCCACGGCGGACGCGGCAGAAAATCGGGGAAACTGCCATCGGGTTGCTGGTAACGGCGAAAGTCATCGAAGGCGGTTTTGAGGTCGGCGTCGAAGTAGCGCGCGCCGCGTTGTGCGTGCACATGGTCGCGCAGCCAGATCAGGGGGCTATCGGGTGAACGATAACCACGGAAGGGAACATTGTTGAGGGTGTACGACAGCGTTGCAGCGGCAAAGATCGCGGCGGCATTCGGCACGAAACGGTCGAAGCGTTCCTGTCCGGTCCAGATCTCGGTGCGCGCGTCGAGCGAGAATAGCGCCGGGTTGGCAGCCACGAACTGCCCGGAGGCAAACAATGCGGCCCACTGCGCGCCGAGGGCGCCGCGCGGCACGACAGTCAGCGTTCCGGCGCCGTTCTCGACGCGCCCTTCAGCAACACCCGCAAACCGTTTGCGACTGTCGAACAGCACTATCGCAGCGGGACCGGTGTATCCGGGAATGCGGACATCGACCTCGACCGGCTGGAGCGGTGCGACAACCGGTCGTCGGGCAGCCAGCGTTGCACCTTCCTGCGCATATGCAGAACGAAGCGACGCGAGCGCGGCGATCGTCGCGGCGGCAGACAGAGCCGCGCGGCGGGAAAGATGTTTGGTTGGCATAGATGTATCTGATGATACGCTTCTCGTTCTTGCAATAACTATACCATACCTTGAGAGTGGAGGACTGCGATGAACCAGTCGAAAAAACGCATTCTGACCGGCGACCGTCCGACCGGGCGCATGCACCTGGGGCACTACGTCGGCACACTGGCGAACCGGGTGCGTCTGCAGGACGAGTATGAATGCTTCTTCCTGGTCGCCGATCTGCATATGCTGACAACACGCACCGAACTCGAGCGCCTGCGCCAGACCGGCGAGAATATTCGACACGTCGTGCTTGACAATCTGAGCGTCGGGATCGACCCGGAAAAATCGACGTACTTTCTGCAATCGATGGTGCCGGCGATCAGTGAAATCGCGCTGATCTTCGGCATGCTGACCACCGTGCCGCGCCTGCAACGAGTGCCGACCTTGAAAGAAGTGATGCACGACCTGCATATCGAGCAACCGTCTTACGGGTTGCTGGGGTACCCGGTGCTCCAGGCCGCCGACATTCTGTGTGTGCGCGCCGATCTGGTGCCGGTCGGCAAGGATCAGGCGTCGCATCTGGAAGTGACGCGCGAAATTGCGCGCCGCTTCAATACCCTCTATGGCGAGGTGCTGCCCGAACCCGAGACCTTGATCGGCGATGTACCGACGCTGGTCGGCATCGATGGACAGGCAAAAATGTCGAAGAGCCTGGATAACGCCATCTATCTGAGCGACGATGCCAGAACGGTCGAGGAGAAGGTGCGACGCATGTACACCGACCCCAACCGCATTCGTGCCGATATTCCCGGCAGGGTTGAAGGAAATCCGGTGTTCATCTACCACGACGCCTTCAACCCCAACATCGATGAAGTGAACGACCTGAAGGAACGATACCGGCAGGGGAAGGTCGGCGATGTCGAAGTGAAGCGGAAACTCGCCGCCGCGATCAATGCCTTCCTCGACCCAATCCGTGAACGCCGCGCACAGTACGAACGCAATCCACGCATCGTCGAGGAGGTGCTGGCTGCCGGTTCCGAACGCGCGCGCGCCGAAGCCGACGAAACCCTCAACCGGATGAAGGAAGCGATGGGGTTGAAGTTTATCTGAGGGACTCTATGAAACTTATTCCATCTCTCAACGACATGCGCGCGTTGGTTGGGCAGGGCAATCTCTGCCCGCTGTACGCCGAGGTGCTTGCCGACCTGGAAACGCCGGTGTCGGCGTTCCTCAAGGTTGCGCGCGAGCCGTGGAGTTTCCTGCTCGAGTCGGTCGAAGGGGGACAACACATTGCCCGCTATTCGTTCATCGGCGCTGAGCCATATCTGACCCTGCGGTTCGATCAGGGGGTCGCCAGCGCAGTGCAGGGAGGGTATAAGCAGACGCTGCAGTACACCGATCCTTTGCATGTGCTGCACTCCTATCTGAGCGCCTACCGTCCGGTGCGATTGCCCGATCTGCCGCGTTTTGTCGGCGGGGCGGTCGGCTACTTCAGTTATGAGACGGTATGCTATTTCGAGCGCCTGCCGCGCCCGGAGAACCGCGGTTATGCCATGCCCGAAGGATTGTGGCAATTTGTCGATACGTTACTCGTCTTTGACCATCTGCGCCACAAAATCAAGGTGCTCACCCATGTGCACCTGGACGACCCGGACCTCGAGGGCGCGTACCAGCGTGCGGCGGCGCGGATCGAGGCGTTGATCGAGCGATTGCAACGTCCACTCCCGGTAAGTCCTGCGGGACGCGAGGTGGCTGACACGTCACAGGAGCGCACCTTTTCCTTCGTGGCGAACTACGAACCCTGGCCCCTCGAACGGCCTGTGCCGGTCGCTGTGACCTCGAACGTCTCGCGTGACGAGTACATGCGACGTGTCATGGTCGCCAAGGAGTACATTGCTGCCGGAGACATCTTTCAGGTCGTGCCCTCGCAACGTTTCAGCCGTCCGGTGCGAGTGCATCCGTTTGCAATCTACCGTGCGCTGCGCACCATCAACCCGTCGCCATACATGTTCTACCTCCACACTCCCGAAGGCGACCTGGTCGGCGCATCGCCGGAACTGCTGGTGCGCGTCGAGGAAGGCGTTGTGACCACCCACCCGATTGCCGGCACGCGCCGGCGCGGCAAAGACCCGGAGGAAGACGCGCAACTGGCACAGGAGTTGCTGGCAGACGAAAAGGAGCGCGCCGAACATCTGATGCTCGTCGATCTGGGGCGCAACGACCTGGGGCGTGTATCGAAACCGGGAACGGTACGTGTACCCTCATTTATGGAGGTCGAAAAGTTCAGCCACGTCATGCACCTGGTGAGCCATGTGACCGGAACGTTGCGCAGCGACATGACCGCGCTCGACGCGCTGCGCGCTGTGTTTCCCGCCGGAACCGTCAGCGGTGCGCCAAAGATTCGCGCCATGGAGATCATTGCCGAACTCGAAGGCGAACAACGCGGAATCTATGCCGGCGCCGTCGGACATGTCGGTTTCAATGGCGATCTCGATACCTGCATCGCACTGCGCACCATGGTTGTCAAGGATGGGATTGCCTATGTGCAGGCCGGCGGCGGGGTCGTGGCAGACAGTGACCCGGCGGCGGAGTATGAGGAAAGTTGCAATAAGGCGGCAGCGCTGCTGCGCGCTATCGATGCAGCGGAGGGTGAACCATGATACTCCTCCTTGATAACTACGACTCGTTCACCTACAATCTTTACCAGTACCTGAGCGAACTGGGAGCAGAGGTGATCGTCAAACGCAATGATGAAGTGACGGTCGGCGATGTGGCTGCGCTCGCGCCGGAGAAGATCGTCATTTCACCGGGACCGTGCACCCCCAACGAGGCTGGTATCAGTGTCGCGCTCATTCGTGAACTTGGCTCGACGGCGCCGATCCTCGGCGTCTGTCTGGGGCACCAGGCGATTGGGGCAGCGTATGGCGGCACGGTCGTGCGCGCGCCGAAGGTGATGCACGGCAAACTCTCTGCCATTCATCACAATGGACAGGGGGTCTTTGTCGGTCTGCCCGAACCCTTCATGGCGACGCGCTACCATTCACTGATTGTGCGCCGCGACGACCTGCCCGACTCGCTGGAGATCACTGCCTGGACCGACGATGGGTTGATCATGGGGTTGCGCCACCGCGACTATCCGGTGCAGGGAGTGCAGTTCCATCCCGAATCGATTATGACCGAGGCAGGAAAAGAATTGCTGCGCAATTTTCTGGCAGGACGCTGAGATGACCGCCGACCTCGATGGCATTATTGCGCACTATCACAGCCTGCTCGATGAATCGCTGGCGCGTGACACATTTGCTGCCCTCGATGAAGGGTTGCGCGCGCGCGGCATGCTCATCGGTCCGCAGCGCGACCGCCTGATCTGCCCGGTGCTGCGCCCGCGCTTCATCACCCGCGCCCAGTACGACACCCTGATACGCGCAGCAACACACATCGGGCGCGCGATCCGCGCTGTGAGCGCAGCGGCCCTCGCCGACCCAACCCTGCTGGCGCCGTACCGTCTGACCCCGGCAGAGCGCGAACTCCTGTCCATTAATCCTGGGTACCCCGGCGCAACGCTGTTCGGACGGCTCGATGGGTTCGTGGCGCCTGACGGCGGGTCGTGCTGGTTTATCGAAGCGAACGTTGAGTCGCCTGCCGGGATCGGGTATGACGAAGCGATTGCCGGCATGTTCGAGCAGACCCGGATTATGGCGGCGTTTCGTGAAACCTTCCGGACAACAGCGCTGCCGGTGCGTCAGGGATTGCAGCAGACGCTGCTCGACGCCTATCGCGCCTGGGGCGGACGGGGAACCCCGACGGTCGCTATCGTCGATTTCCCCGGCGTAGCGACGTGGTCCGAAGTCGCGTATTTGCAGCAACGTTTCGAGGCGGACGGGCTGCCGACGGTTGTGTGTACGCCGGATGACCTGCAGTACGAAGGAGGGCGCCTGTATGTCGAAACGCGCCTGGCGGACGGCGGCGCGGCGTGGCGTCCGGTCGATCTGGTGTATCGTCGCCTGTTGCAGCATGAATTTCTCGCCATGTACGACCTGCATCACCCGCTGATTCGCGCCTATGCCGACCGCGTTGTGTGTGTCGTCAATCCGTTTCGCACCAGACCGGCGCATACCAGACTGATCATGTGGCTGATCTCCGACGAGGAGGGACCGGCGAGCGGTACTCTCGACGCCGAATCGGCAATGGCGGTTGTGCGCCACATCCCGTGGACGCGGCTGGTGCAGCGGGGAACAACCCGCTACCAGGGCGAACGGGTCGATCTCCTCGATTTTGCCCGTCGTCACCGCGAGCGTCTGGCGCTCAAACCAGATGAGTCGTCGGGCAATGAGGGGGTGATCCTGGGCTGGGAAACCTCGCCGCTGACGTGGGAAGGCGCTCTCGAACGCGCGCTCGAAACGCCTTCGGTGCTTCAGGAGCACGTCATCGCGCCAGAAGAAGCCTACCCGACCTGGTCGGACGACGAGGGGGTCGTGCTGAAACCGTATTCTGTCGATGCCGATCCATGTCTCTACGGCGAGCGCGCAGCAGGATGTCTGACACGCATTGCCACTGCTGCCACACTGAACGTAGCAGGCGGAGGCGGCGCTGCGCCTCCCACATTTCTTGTCGAACCCAAAGAACCTCAGGAGTCGATCGATGCCAATCCGTGACCAGATCATTCAGATCGTTCGGGGCCACGACCTGACCGAAGACCAGGCTGCCGAGGCGATGGAAGAAATCATGACCGGCGTGGCGACGCCAGCGCAGGTTGCAGCGCTGCTCACGGCGCTGCATCTGAAGGGAGAAACCGATGCCGAGATTGCCGGCATGGCGCGCGTGATGCGCTCTAAAGCCATTCCTGTTCACTTCGACGGTCCCCTGCTCGACACCTGTGGAACCGGCGGCGATGGCGCCGGTACGTTCAACATCTCAACCACAGCGGCATTCGTCGCCGCCGGCGCCGGCGCAACCGTCGCCAAGCATGGCAACCGCGCCATGTCGAGCGTCTGCGGGTCTGCTGATGTGCTTGAAGGGTTGGGGGTCAACATCGATCTCGACGCCACCGGAGTGGCGCGCTGTCTCGAGCAGGCTGGCGTCGGCTTTATGTTTGCACAGAAGTTCCACCCCGCCATGCGCTTCGTCGGACCGGTGCGACGCGAGATCGGCATCCGCACCATCTTCAATGTCCTCGGTCCGCTGAGCAACCCGGCGCAGGCGCGTCACCAGGTTCTTGGCGTTGCCGATCCGGAGCTGGCGGAGAAGATGGCGCGCGCCCTGCAGTTGCTCGACACCCGGCACGCGCTAGTCGTTCATGGGCATGGCGGGCTCGACGAATTGACCCTGAGCGGACCGAACCTGGTGATCGAGGTGCGATCCGGTCACGATCTGCGACGGTATGAGATCAGCGCCGACGAGATTGGACTTGATCCCGCTCCGCGCGAGGCGTTGCTTGGCGGCGATGTTGCGATAAACGTGGCAATTGTGCATTCAATCCTCACAGGTGAAGATCAGGGAGCGCGGCGTGATATTGTTCTGCTGAATGCTGCTGCAGCCCTGGTTGCCGCCGACCACGCCGCCGATCTGCACGAGGGGTTGCACCTGGCGCGGCAAAGCCTGGAGAGCGGCGCCGCACTAGCACGGCTGGAGCGCCTCATAACTGCGAGCAGTATCGACCGTTGACCATTGCACGCTGGAGGAGGCAGGCGGAACGTCTGCCAGATCGCAGTGACCGGCGGCATACTGCACGCCAGCGTTGGGCGCAAGGCTGCCAATAAGCCAATAAGAGCGAAGAACATCGGCTTGAGCCCCTACAACCCGTGGTATGATAGACCTCGTTCGTTCTTGCCAAAGGAGCTCCTGCCATGCTCTTCTTCACCGTCGAGAAACTGAAGGCGCGCCTGAATGAGATGCGCGCCGCTATCATCCGCGACACGCGCCCGATCGCCGATGTCTTCACCTGCCCGGCGCCCGGCGCCCCCCCTGATAATGCGATGGCGCCCCCGCCCCCGCCTGACGATCCTTCCTGGCGTCCGCTGAAGGTTGGTGAGCGGTGGGGCGGCGACCCCCAGAACCCTGACAAGCCCGATGAACCACTCCCGTGGGGTATGCCGGTCGATGGCGGGCATACCCACTGGCTGCGCGCCACGATTCGCATCCCCGACGAGTGGCGCGGCCGGCAGGTGTTGATGCGCATGCATTGGTCGGGTGAGGCGCATGGCGGTGTCGAAGGCATCGCCTACCTGGATGGGACAACGCTTGCTGGCATCGATGAGCCGCATCCGGCGATTCTGCTCCCCGATCATGCGCACGAGGGCGACCACGAACTGCTGATCCGCTGCTACACGCCCTACCCACGTCCATTCGGCGGGCTGGAGTTGCAACTGCGCAATGAAACCATCGGTCGCCTGGCAGCAACCATGTACGCTATTCTTGACGCCCTCCCCACCTACCGCGATAGCGACCCGGAGAAGCATGCGCTGCTCGACCGGATCAACCGTGCCTACAACCTGCTCGATCTGCGCGAAGGGTGGCAGAGTGAACGCTTCGAGATCTCGGCCGGCGCCGCGTTGACCTTCCTGCGCGAGACGTTGACAGCTAACCTGGAGCCAGGGCAGCGCCCGATCATTCTGGCAACCGGTCACGCGCATATGGACGTTGCCTGGCTCTGGCCCCTCTGGCGCACCCATCAGAAAATCGCGCATACCGTCGCCACTGCGCTGCACCTGATGGAACGCTACCCGGAGTACCACTTCAGCATGAGCCAGCCGCAGACCTATGCATTCCTCCAGCAGGACGACCCGGAACTCTACGAGCGATTGCGGCAGCGTGTGGCGGAAGGACGCTTCGAGCCGGTCGGCGCGATGTGGCTCGAACCGGATTGCAACGTCACCAGCGGTGAGTCGCTGGTGCGCCAGATCATCCACGGGGTGCGCTTCTTCGAGGGAGAGTTTGGTCATATGGAGCACATTGTCTGGCTCCCCGACGTGTTCGGCTACTCGGCGGCGCTGCCGCAGATTATGCGGCTGGCAGGCATTTCCTGCTTCATGACCACGAAGATCAGCTGGAACCAGTTCAACCGCATGCCCTGCGACACCTTCCGCTGGCGCGGCATCGACGGCTCCGAAGTGCTGGCGCACTTCGTGACCGCAACCTCTGCGCCGGTGAAACCCAACCCCACCGAAGCTCAGTTCTATACCTACAACGGCAGCATGCTGCCTTCCGAAGTCTTCGGGACGTGGAACCACTACCGGCAGAAAGATATCAACGACGAGGTGCTCTATATTTACGGGCATGGCGACGGCGGCGGCGGACCTACCGAAGAGATGCTCGAACTGGCGCGGGTGATGGCGGATCTGCCGGGGTTCCCGGTGGTGCAGCCGGGGCGCGTCGAGCAGTACTTCCAGCGGCTGCGACAGCGCGTCTGGAACAACCCGCGGCTTCCGGTGTGGGTCGGTGAGCTGTACCTGGAATACCATCGCGGCACCTACACCAGTCAGGCGCACACCAAGCAGAACAACCGCCAGGCGGAACTGCTGCTGCGCGAAGCCGAGTGGCTCAATGCATGGGCTGTCACGCAGGGGGCGGTGAGTCGCCAGGCGGACCTCGATGCCGCCTGGCGCACGGTGCTGCTCAATCAGTTCCACGACATTCTGCCCGGCAGTTCTGTGCCGCTGGTGTACGTCGAGAGTGAACAGCAGTTCGCCGAGGTGCGCGAAACGACCGAAACAGTGCGGCACGCTGCCATTACCGATCTGACCCGCAGCGATAGCAATGGCGCCGTACCGCATCTGGCAGTGTTCAACAGTCTCTCGTGGGACCGCACCGAGTGCGTTGCCATTCCGCTCGACAACCAGCGCCAGCCGCTGGCTGACGATCAGGCGCAGGTCATCGAGCAGTTCGACGGAACGCGCGCGCTGCTGGTCGAAGCGACCGTGCCTGCATTTGGGTATGCTGCGCTCACCGATACGCATCGTACACGCCCGCCAGCACAGTTTATCGCTCGCCGCGATTACCTGGCATCCGACGAGTTCCGCATCGAGTTCGATGCAAACGGGGAGATTGGATCGCTCTACGACGCCCGCTACGAACGCGAGATCATCGCCGAAGGCGCAACCGGCAATCAACTGGTCCTCTACGAAGATCGCCCAATGTTCTGGGACGCCTGGGACATCGACCCGTTCTACCTGGAAAAGCCGTATCCCATTCATAACATCGGCGAATGGCGGGTGATCGAGGAGGGACCGCTGCGCGCAACCGTTGAGATCGTGCGGCGCTTCGGCAACAGCGCGATCCGGCAGCGGATCAGCCTGTGGCGCAACAACCGCCGGATCGACTTTGCGACCGAAGTGGACTGGCAGGAGCGCCAGAATCTGCTGCGCGTCCTGTTTCCACTACGACTCAACGCCGCCCGCGCAACCTGCGAGATTCAGTTTGGCGCAGTCGAACGCCCGACGCACCGCAACACCAGCTGGGACTGGGCGCGCTTCGAGGTGTGCGCCCACCGCTGGATCGACCTGAGTGAAGGCGGGTATGGCGTGGCGCTGCTGAACAACGGAAAGTATGGGCATAGTCTGCTCCACAACATCCTCGGCATCTCGCTGCTCAAATCGGCGGTCATTCCCGATCCGCAGGCAGACCGCGGACTGCATCGCTTTACCTATAGCCTGCTGCCGCATGCTGGCGACTGGCGTGAGGCGCAGGTCACCCGCCGCGCGTATGAACTCAACGCTCCACTGCGCCCGGTAACCGTCACCGGCGCGATCCCGACCGAAGGACGGTCGTTCCTGCGCGTCGCCAGCGATCATGTGGTCGTGGAGACGATCAAGACGGCGGACGACGGCGACGGGCTGATCGTGCGCATGTACGAAGCGCACAACCAGCGCGGGCAGGTGCTCCTCGATTTTGGACAACTGATCGAGTCGGCAGTGGAGGTCGATCTGCTGGAGCGCGAAACCGGACCTGTGACCGTCGATGGGTGCAGCGTGAAGTGCAACGTGCGTCCTTTCGAGATCAAAACCATTCGCGTGCGGCTGGAATAATCGCAGGGATGCAGCCGCGCCCCCGATCAGGCGGCGCGGCTGCTGGATGACGGTCATCGGCAAGAGCAGAGGGATGATATGACCAGCCATCAACTGACTGCACTTCAGGTCATCGGCGTCCGGTATCGCGGCAGCGCGCCCGCCGAAGGAGACGAGCGCGCGCTCGACGCCTATATCGCCTCCGGCGCCTACTCCGCCGCCGGTGTGCCGGTGACCATCAGTGAACCACAGATGCCGGAGGCGCAGCGCAGCGACGATGAACCATCGAACCTGGGCTGGATCTGCCGCGCCATCGCCAATGATGTCGCCGCGGCGCGCAGAATTGGACGCGCACCGCTGATCACCGGCGGCGACTGCACACATGCTGTAGGCGTTGTCGCCGGGCTGCAACGCTCCTGCGGAGCGAATGCGCGTATCGGTTTGGTCTGGTTCGACGCACACGGCGACTACAACACGCCACGCACAACGCTCTCCGGGATGCTCGGAGGGATGCCGGTGGCGGTGTGCGCCGGGCTGGCGCTGCCCCGGTGGCGCGAACTGGCGGGCATGAACGCACCACTGCCTACCGAGCGCATTCTGCTGGTCGATGTGCGCAACCTCGACCCGCCCGAAGCGCAGTTGATTCGCGCTACCGAAACTGCCATCGCCGATGTCCACGATTTCGCCGGTCCACTGGCGTCGCTTGCAAGCGCATGCGATGTGATCTACCTGCACGTCGACTCCGACATCCTCGACGCTGCACTCGTGCCCAACCACGCCACCCGCGAACCGAACGGACCGGGGCTGGCAGACGTGACCAGGGCGATCGAGACTGTCATGGCAACCGGCAAAGTTGGCGCATTTGCCGTCGTGTCGGTGTATGGCGCCGGTCCTGGCAGCGCCATCAGCGTGGCATCGGGAACGGCGCTCATTCGCGCCGGGCTGGAAGCATGGGCGCGCCATGGCACAGTGTAGACCGCAATTACGGTATGGCAATCACATCACGTCTCTATGCCGGTGAAGATGATTACGCGCGAATGCGCCAGTTACTGGCGGAGATCGAATCGCTTGAAGGTCCGCTCGTCTACTGCCACGTTGGCGACCTGGACTGGTGGCGTTTCACGGATGAAGACACTCACGACCTGAGCGCACGCATCCGGCTCTGGTTCGATCATCAGGGTGCGCTGGTCGGGTTTACCTGGCCTAGCGAGCACCAGGTGGACATGCTGGTGCATCCGGCGTACCGCAGCATCGAACCGGCAATGCTCGATTGGGTCGAGCACCTGAGTCGCCTCGACGTTGATGATCCGAACCCGCACGTATCGGTCTGGAGTTATGAGCACGATGCGTACCGCAACGATCTGCTGGCGCAGCGCGGGTATGTACGCACAGACCACTTCCTGTCGCTCAGCGTGCGCGACCTGCACGCGCACGTGCCGGAACCGGATGTGCCGGCTGGCTATACCATCCGCCACGTTCAAGGGGAAGCGGATGTGCATGCCCGCGTCGAGGCGCACCGCGACGCCTTTGCACCGTCGCGAATGAGCGTTGCCAGATACCGCGCCGCGATCCATGCCCCCACGTACCGCCCTGATCTTGACCTGATCGCGGTTACGGAAGAGGGAACCGTTGCGGCATTCTGCACCCTGTGGCTCGACCCGATCAACCGTGTTGGCGAGATCGAGCCGCTGGGATGCCGGGCTGCCCATCGCCGCCGCGGACTGGCGCGCGCACTCGTGCTTGAAGGCATGCGTCGCCTGCAAGGGTATGACGCGCATCTGGCGACGGTGTTCTACGGCAGCGAACCGGAAGATCAACCGGCGCGCCAGTTCTACGCCAGCCTGGGATTCGTCGAACGTGGACGGATGTTTGCGTGGACGAAAGGTTCGTGCACTTATACGCCTGAACGTTCACCACCCCAAGACCCCTGAAAACAGGCGGCATCCAAAAATATCGGCTATCAAACCAGGTACATCCTGGCAGGGAATTGATGGTCTTGCATCATCCGTTCTCGCCCATGCGGGCGAGTTTCGCCTGGTCGGGGCACGGCGCCGCCGTGCCCCGACGGTGCTCTCCCGCGGAGAGTGCGGGCGTGCTCCTCCAGGTTCGACGGGCGCGCTGGGGGTACCCCGACAATGTCAGACGTATACCAGATTAGTTTCTAAAAAACCATACGCAGCGAACGGCGCCTGCAGCGTTCAACTGCACCTCTACAACCCGCGTGCGTTATTGCACCCCTGATCGCAATCCGTTCATCTCCTGTTCATTCAGCAGCGCTACAGTTACGTCAAGCGCAGAACGCAGCGTGCATGTGAAGTCGCGTGGAACGCGGCGCACACCACAAGACAGTGAGTTTATCGACGATGCATGCACTCCCCGAACCATCGCGCACCAGCGTGGCGCCAGACACGAAGAACAGTACGAAGTTCTCAGCGCCATGATGTCGGCTGTTCGTACATGCGTTCGCTGAAGATCCAGCAGGGAGAACAGCAATGAGGTTCATTTCTTTCAATCTCTTCATCCGTACACTGACAGTTGTCAGTCTGATGGTCGGGGTTTTGGGCGGCGCCGGTTTCATTTCCCGTCCGGCGTATGCGAATGTTCAGCCCTCGTGTTCTGCCACACCACTCTTTACCAATGGCACATTCGTTACAGGAACCGGCGATGGAGCGGGAGGCGCCGATACCAGTTCACCGCAGAGCCCCGATACTGGTTTTGGGTACCTGGTAGATCCAACCCGCACCCAGACCACTCCCGACGGTATCAACTCTGCGCGCCTGGCAGACGATTTTACCGTCACCGGTAATGGATGGCGACCTTCCGCTGTCACGCTCTACGCATATCAGATCGATAGCGGTACGATGTCGACCATTACCGGTGTTGTGAATCTGCGCCTCTGGAACGGCACTCCGGGCGATGGCGGGCAGGTGATCGCCGGACCGGTCAACGGCACGATTACGAATAACCAGTGGACGAATGTCTATCGTGTGCCATCCGATAATCTGACACAAACCAATCGTCCGATCATGGCAGTCACGATCTCCTGGCCCTTCACGGTCACAACTCTTCTGCCGGGAACATACTGGCTCGAATGGGGTATTGCAGGCGACTCTGGTCTCAGTGGTCCCTGGGTTCCTCCGACGAATGCCGCTACCGGAGATAATGCGCGCCAGCTCAACCTGAGCAGCGGCGAACCGGGGACATGGGCGCCACGGGGTGATTATTCCAGCGGTCGTATTGTTGGATTGCCGTTCGTCATCTGTGGCGAGACAATCCCGACTCCGACAATTACAGGCCTGAATCCGTCCTCGGCAATTGCTGGCAGCAGCGATGTCACGTTGACCGTCAATGGCAGCGGTTTCATCGACGGCGCCGGCGTACACTGGAATGGCAGCCCGCGCGCAACGACATTCGTTTCCAGCACCGTGCTGACGGCGACCATTCCTGCTAGCGATATTGTCACAGCGGGCATGGCGAACGTGACCGTCGTCAATCCGGGCAATGTCACCTCCAATGCTGTGACGTTCACCATCAACAACCCGGTGCCAGCCATCAGCAGCATCGGTCCGACGTCGGCGACGGCGGGCGGTCCGCAGTTTACCCTCACCATCACCGGCACGAACTTCGTCAACGGCTCAGTTGTACGCTGGAATGGAAGTGACCGCACCACAACTTTCGTCTCCAGTTCCGTGCTGACGGCAACCATTCCTGCCAGCGACATCGCTACAGCGGGCACGGCCAACGTGACTGTCTTCAACCCCGGACCCGGCGGCGGGACATCCGGCGCGGCGACGTTCACCATCAACAACCCGGCGCCGACCATCAGCAGCGTCTCGCCGGATTTCATACCGGTAGGTAACACTGATGTTGTTCTGA
>FWWL01006146.1_pt1 | contig 17758 bp, 15 predicted proteins | sample 2228331 | NCBI WGS metagenome assembly FWWL01 (sample SAMEA103939775, study PRJEB20133) | metagenome
CCGAACCGCGACTCGGAGGCCAACGACGCGTGCAAACGCACCTTGCTCTTTTTGGCCAGGCACGTGAGAGCCTTGCCCCTAAGTCTTGACCCTAACACCGAACGCCGCAGGGGGTTGAAAGAGACGCGGCGCTGGTTCGGGCTTGTCAGCTTCGCGCCTCTTGCGCGAGGCTGCCGGATGCTCTGCCGTCACACCGGTCAGGCGAAGCGGCTAAGCCAGAGCCCATGCAAGAGCGGCCAGCTTTGGTTTGCCCACGGTACAGAAGGTCAGGGTCGCATGACCGGCGTCATCCGGCGCAAGCGGTTGCCCGAAAGTGCCCGAAGGCAAGGTGGCGGGATGTCTTTCAAGCTTAAAATTGTCTTGCCTCCGCGGGGATTTCTGTTACTCTCGGCTTGCGCAGGGATCATCGCACAAACATGCGGGCGTGACCAGCAAAATTCGGTGAGCACAACCTTGACCGACAGGAGAGGATCGATGACGACACAACGGTTTCGCACTTTCGCGCTCGGCTGTCTTGCCGCTTTAGCGCTGGGGGTCGGCGGGGCGCAAGCGCAGCCGGTTACAATTGGAATGATCACCACGCTTTCGGGTGGTGGCGCCGGGCTTGGAGTGGATGTGCGCGATGGCTTTCTTCTTGCCCTGCAGATGGCCGGGAACCCGGACACTGTGCGGGTTGTCATCGAAGATGACGCCCAGCGCCCCGAGCAGGCCGTGCAGATCGCCGAGCGGATGATCCAGTCTGAGCGCGCCGATATCTTGACCGGGATTATCTGGTCGAACCTGGCGATGGCGGTGGTTCCCTCGGTGACCGCGCAGGATATTTTTTATATTTCGCCCAATGCCGGGCCCTCGGCACTGGCGGGCGCGCAATGCCACCCGCTTTACTTCAACGCCGCCTGGCAGAACGACATGCTGCACGAGGCTGCGGGCAAGACGGCCAACGAACTTGGCTATCGCAACACCTTCATCATGGCGCCAAACTACCCCGCCGGCACTGATGCGCTTGCAGGCTTTAAGCGCTATTACCAGGGCAATATCGCTGGCGAGCTTTTCACCCAAGTGGGGCAGACCGATTATGCGGCCGAGATCGCCCAGATTCGCGCCTCGGGGGCAGATTCGATCTTCATCTTCCTCCCCGGGGGCATGGGGATCAGCTTCATGCGGCAATACGCGCAATCTGGGCTCAATTTGCCCATCATCTCGGCTGCCTTCAGCTTCGACCAAGACATCCTGCCGGCGGTGGGGCGCGCGGCCTTGGGCGTGATCAACACCGCGCAATGGTCGCCTGACCTCGACAACGACGCCAATCGCGCCTTCGTGCAAGCCTTCCGCGAGACCTACGGGCGTCTGCCCTCAATCTATGCAAGCCAAGGCTTTGACACCGCAAATCTGATCCTTTCGGCCCTGGAAAAGGCCCATCCGTCAGACCGCGAAGCCTTCCGGCAAGCGCTGCTTGCGGCCGATTTCGAGTCGGTCCGCGGGAACTTCCGCTTTGCTCCCAACCAGCACCCGATCCAGCGCGTCTACGTGCGGGAAGTTGTCGAGGTTGACGGGGTTTTAACAAACCGCATCATCGGCGTGGCTTTTGAAGAGCACCAAGACGTCTACGGCGCGAATTGCCGGATGTGAGGAGCGCCCCGCCCGTAGATCCTGCAATGAGTCTCGCCCTCTTTATCGAGCAGCTGCTCAACGGCGTGCAGCTCGGCCTGATGCTGTTTCTCATGTCAGCCGGGCTCACGCTCGTCTTCGGCGTGATGGGCCTGATCAACCTGGCCCATGGCTCGCTCTACATGGTCGGCGCCTTTCTCTGCGCTGCGACAGCCGCGGCGACGGGCAATTTCCTGATCGGGCTTGCCGCCGGCATCGCGGCGGCAGCCGCCGCCGGTGCCTTGATTGAGGTCACAGTCATCCGCCGCCTTTATACCCGCGATCACCTCGACCAGGTTCTCGCCACCTTCGCGCTGATTTTGATCCTCTCCGAGCTCACCCGGATCATCTTCGGGCCCTTCCCGCTTTATCTCAACGTGCCTGAGGCACTCAGCGGAACGGTTAACCTTGGCATCACCGAATATTCCAAATACCGCCTGGCGCTGATCGGGATCGGGGTTGCAGTGGCCCTTGGCCTTTGGCTCCTGATCGCCCGCACGAGGCTCGGCATCCGCATCCGCGCCGGCGAGAACGACCGCGAGATGATCGCCGCGCTTGGGATCAATATCCGGGCGCTTTATACGATTGTCTTTGCGCTTGGCGCAGGCCTTGCCGGGCTCGCCGGCGCGCTTGTGGGCGCGATCCAGTCTGTCCAGGTGGGGATGGGCGAGCCGGTGCTGATCCTTGCTTTCGTGGTGATCGTCATTGGCGGCATCGGCTCGATCAAGGGCGCGATGGTGGGCGCGCTGCTCGTCGGCATCTTCGATACCATGGGCCGCTTCCTGCTGCCGATTGCCTTTGCAGAGGTTCTGCCTGTGCATCAGGCCACGGGCGTGGGCGCCGCGCTCGCCTCAATGATCATCTACGTGCTGATGGCGCTTGTCCTCATCTTCCGCCCGAAGGGACTGTTCCCTGCCCATGCCTAGGCTCGACCGCGAAACCCTGATCGGCGCAGCGTTTCTTTTTGCGCTCTTTGCCGTGCCGTTCTGGGCGTGGCTCGTGAACCAACCCTTCACCATCACGCTTGCCACCCGCATCGCGATCCTGGCGCTTGCCGGGGTGGGGCTCAACCTTGCGCTCGGCCTTGGCGGGCTTGTCAGTTTTGGGCATGCGCTGTTCTTCGGTATCGGCGGCTACACGGCCGGAATCCTTGCCCATCACGCCTTCCAAAACACGCCGCTCCTCGGCTTTGCGGCGACAAACCAGATGCTTCTGATCTGGCTTATCGCAATGCTGATCGCCGGCCTCGTGGCACTGATCGTGGGCGCACTGTCGTTGCGCACAAGCGGGATCTTCTTTCTGATGATCACGCTCGCTTTCGCGCAGATGGCCTTTTACTTTGCTATTTCCTGGCCCGCTTACGGCGGCGAGGATGGGCTTCCGATCTTGCGGCGCAACACCTTCCCGGGTCTCAACACCATGCGCCCGTGGGAGCTGTTCTTGATCGCCTACGGCGCTTTGCTCACGGGCCTTGCGATCTTTGCGATTCTGCGTGCCTCGCGCTTTGGCGCCGCGCTGCAGGCGATCCGCCAGAACCCAGACCGCGTTGCCGCGCTCGGCATCGACCCTTTCGGGGTAAAGCTTGCTGCCTTTGTCCTTTCCGCCATGATCACGGCGGTGGCGGGCGCGCTGATGGCTGACCTTAAGCGCTTTGTCAGCCCCGCGATGCTCGCCTGGCCGATGTCGGGTGAACTCATCATGATCATCATCCTGGGCGGCGTGGGCCGGCTCATGGGCCCGGTTGCCGGCGCTGCTATCCTGATCGGCTTCGAAGTCTTCTTCGGCGGACTCACCGAACACTGGAAGCTCTGGCTTGGCCTGGTGCTTCTGACGGTCGTGCTCTTTGCCCGCGGCGGGCTCATCGGCCTTCTCGCTGGGAGACCGCGCCATGGCTGACCCGGTTCTGGAACTTGTCGATCTGCATAAGCGCTTTGGTGCGCTGCGGGTGACCGATGGGGTCTCTCTGACGCTCTACCCAGGCGAGATCCATGCCCTGATTGGCCCGAACGGGGCGGGCAAGACCACGCTCATCGGTCAGATCAGCGGCACGCTCAGGCCTGATTCTGGCACGATCCGTTTCCTCGGCCGTGACATCACGCATCTGTCCGAGCCCAAGCGCGCCCGGCTTGGGCTTGCCCGCAGTTTCCAAATCTCCTCGCTCATCCCGGAATATTCCGCGCGGCGCAATGTGATGCTGGCGCTGCAGGCCCGCCAAGGGCACCCGTTCCGCTTTGTCAAGCCGGTGGTCTGGGACACGAGCCTAACCGAACCCGCAGCGGAAATCCTCGACCGCGTGGGGCTCAAGGGCCGGGCCTCGGTTCCGGCGGGAGAGCTCTCGCACGGCGAACGAAGAGCTCTTGAGCTTGCCATCGCGCTTGCGCTTGCCCCCCGCGCCTTTCTTCTCGACGAGCCGATGGCCGGCATGGGTGCAGAGGGAGTGGCGCGGATGGTCGATTTCCTCCGTAGCCTCAAGGCCGAGGCGCCAATCCTTTTGGTCGAACACGACATGGATGCGGTCTTTGCGCTCGCCGACCGCATTTCGGTTTTGGTTTACGGGCGGATCATCGCCACGGGTTCGGTCGCCGCGATCCGCGCAAATCCCGAGGTTCGCCGCGCCTATCTGGGGGATGAAGCATGAGCACACTCGCGCGCGTCGAGGGGCTCGAGGTCTTTTATGGCGCAAGCCAGGCGCTGTTCGGCGTGTCGTTCACGATCGGCGCGGGCCAGGTGGTGGCGCTCATGGGCCGCAACGGCATGGGCAAGACCACAACCATCCGCACGCTGTGCCGCATCCAGCCGCTTTACAAGGGCCGGGTGGAATTCGCGGGCCAGGACATCACCAGCTGGCCCAGTTTTCGCGCAGCACGGCTTGGCATCGGGCTTGTGCCCGAGGGGCGGCGCTGTTTTGCGGGCCTCTCGGTGACCGAGAACCTGATTGTCGCGGCCCGCCCCGGGCCCTGGACGCTTGATCGCGTGCGCGCCTTCTTCCCCCGCCTTGCCGAGCGCGCCAATCAGACGGCCGCCACACTGTCAGGCGGCGAGCAGCAGATGCTGGCGATTGGGCGCGCGCTGATGACCAACCCCCGGCTTCTCGTGCTCGATGAGGCAACCGAAGGCCTTGCCCCCGTCATCCGGGCCGAGATCTGGGCCGCGATCCGCGAGCTCAAGGCCGCGGGCCAGGCAATCCTGATCGTCGACAAGTCGCTCAAGGAGCTCAAGACATTCGCCGATCACTGCGTCATCCTCGAGCGTGGCGCGGTTGTCTGGCAGGGCCCGCCCTCGGCGCTCACAGACGAGGTCGAGCACCGCTGGCTTGGCGTGTGATGGCCTTATCCCCTCACCTGTGCCGCCGCGCCCACGGTGGGCGACCGATGCGCAGAGCCTGGGCGCCATCGCTTTGCCCAAGCGGCGGCGCGCGTCTTCGCGTTCTGTTCCTTGCGCACCAAAATGTTCTGTTCCTTTCGCACCCAAATCCGGTGCCGGTGCCGAGGTTCGAGCGCGCGTCTTGACCGGGCCAAGGCGTAGACGGGGGGCGCCCGACCGAGGTGGGCACGCGCCCGCCGGGGGGCGGGCATGCACGTGCCCGTCACTCGAGCGACGAGCGAAGAGATGAGCTGCCGGGGCAGGCGACGCATGCGCGACCCTCACGCGCGGGGGCCTGTTTGTGGCGCGCGTGATGCGCAAAAGGTCTGTCCGTGTGATCCGATCCGCTCTGCTGGCCTTCTCCTTCGCCGAGACAGAGGGCATCTTTCTTCGCTCTGCGAACCTTCGCAACTCGAGCCCTCGATCCACTCGCGCACCGCGGCCTCCGCTCGATTGATCGCGGTTGCTTTTCGTGTTCCGATCAGCGCTTTTTTCCGATTTCACACCGTGCGCATGGCGCCAGCTCCATCCGCTACCCATGTCTGCCTCTGGCAGAAACTGGTCGTATCCAAGCGCTCGGGCAGCCCAGCGCTCCGTTAGCCAAAAGTTGCCCTGAACAGAGAGTCGCAATGTTTCTCTCCGTCTTTGAGATCTTCAAGATTGGCATTGGCCCCTCGTCGAGCCACACCATGGGCCCTATGGTGGCCGCAGCGCGCTTTCTTGCCCATCTGCGCAGGCTTCCGTTCCAGGTCCATGGGCTCAGGGCCAGCCTCCATGGCTCGCTTGCCTTCACGGGCGTGGGCCACGGCACTGACCGGGCGGTGATTCTGGGCCTTGCCGGGTTCGAGCCAGAAAGCTTCGATGCCGCGCGGGCGGAGGCGGTTTTGGCCGAGATCCGCGTTTGCAAGCGCATCGAGCCGCCGGGGCTGCCCGCGCTTGCCTTCGACCCCGAACGCGACCTCAGGTTCGATTTCGGCCCGCCGCTGCCCGGGCATCCGAATGGATTGATCCTGAGTGCGACCGACGCCCAGGGCGACACGATCGCGCAGGAGACCTACTACTCGATTGGCGGCGGCTTCGTACTGACCGCGGCCGAGCTTGCCCGCGGCAAGGCGGAAAGCGAGGGCGGACCGACAGTGCCTTATCCGTTCCGCAACGCAGCCGAAATGCTGGCGATGGCGCGCGCCTCGGGCCTCTCGATCTCCGAGATGAAGCGGCGGAACGAGCTTGTCTTTCGCAACGCGGCAGAGCTCGAAGCTGGCCTCTCCCGGATCTGGGCGGTGATGGCGGCCTGCATCGACCGCGGGCTTCAAACCGAGGGCATCCTCCCCGGCGGCCTCAACATCCGCCGGCGTGCGGCCGGGCTTTACCGGAAGCTTCAGGCCGAGCGGGGGCTCAACCTAACCCCCCCGCATAGCGTCAACGACTGGATTGCTTGCTATGCCATGGCGGTCAACGAGGAAAACGCTGCAGGCGGTCAGGTCGTCACCGCGCCCACGAACGGCGCCGCGGGGGTGGTGCCGGCCGTGATCCGCTATTGGCTCGACCATGTGCCAGGGGCCTCGCCGGCGCGCGTTGGGGATTTCCTGCTCACCGCAGCCGCAATCGGCGGGCTGATTAAGCATAATGCCTCGATCTCGGGCGCGGAATGCGGGTGCCAGGCCGAGGTTGGCTCGGCCGCGGCGATGGCGGCGGCAGGATTGTGTGCGGTCATGGGCGGAAGCCCCGAACAGGTGGAAAATGCCGCCGAAATTGCGCTTGAGCACCATCTCGGCATGACCTGCGATCCGGTGAAAGGGCTGGTGCAGGTCCCCTGTATCGAGCGCAACGGTCTTGGCGCGATCAAGGCGGTTGCTGCGGCCTCGCTCGCACTCCGAGGCGATGGCAGCCACTTCATGCCGCTTGACAATTGCATCGAGGCCATGCGCCAGACCGGTGCCGACATGAGCGAGAAATACAAAGAAACCTCGCTGGGCGGCCTGGCCGTGAACCTGCCGAATTGTTGAGCCGAGCACAGGGCGCGGGTCAAGGCGCGTGGCGCCGCTTCTCACCTTGTTGAACATGTGGGCTCGCTTTCCCGACGGTCCGGTGGCTGGGGGGACGTCTTCTGAAATACGTGCGTCAAGGCCAGCCTTTGCTCTTTGCCCAAGCCCGAATCACGGTGCGATGGCCAGGAGGTTTTGGCACGGCTGCCAAGCCGTCCGCTCTGTGATCGTTCCAGAGCGAGGCGGAGGGATCTTCTTATTGGAATTGAAAACGTCTGGGGGTGGCGTGGTGCTCTTTGCCGCCTTGTGCACACAAACACCGCCCCGAAAGCGCGTTGCCGCGCGCAGCGATCAATCGGGCGTGATCGTCGCAGCTTCACTTGAGCCGGATCAATGACTCGCGTCTCGCGTGAATTAATCTATGTCAGGTGATGGGGGCTATAAAAAATTCGGAACGGAGGAAGGTGTGATGCCTGCCCAGCATCCTTGGGCCTCTCTTCTCGGCTTTTATTGCCGATTGTGGCAAATACAGATCGAGCATACGCTGCGTTTTTGGGCGCTTTTGGTTGCACCCTGGCCAAAGCCAACGGCAAAGGAGCTTGCCGCAGATGCGGAAACCCTGCGGGAGATCATGAGCGAGGATCCCGCCCCGCCTGAGACCCGCGAATCGTGGGGGGCGCATTCGCAGAAGGCTGTGGCGGCTGTTGCCCGGCATTGACATCGGATGCCTTGCGCGCTCGCGCGGCACCCCAAGTGCGGAGGGCTTTAAAGGCCTCGGTGGGGATGAAGGGATGTTTGCCGATCACCCGGCAAGCCCTCTCAGCTGTCGTAGGGGCCGGGACGGTGACACGCATCTTTTATGCACCTATTCGGCCGCAAGGGCGGGCGCGTTTGCGTTTTCTGCGCGGCCAAGCGCAGCAAGGGCGGCAACGATACGCTTCATCACCGCTGAAAACGCCGCAAAATTTGGGCTGGGCTCGACCCATGCCTCGTCGAGATAAAGCGCTCGATCGATTTCAACTTGCACAACTTCAACGCCGGCAGAGGGCTGCCCATAAGCCTCAGCCGTGTAGGCACCAGCAAAAGGCGCATTCTTTGCCACCCGCAGACCTTCGCGGCGGAAGACTGCCTCAACCGCGGCTAACGTCTCAGGCCGACAAGACTTGCCATATCGGTCCCCGAGAATGATTTCCGGTAAATCATGAGAGCGCGGATAGCCTGTGCGGCTCTGACCTGAGGCTTGCGCAAACGCGCTTCTGACAGCCTCGTGGGGCATGGAATGGACATCAATCAAAAGCGCGCGGCCAAAGCGGGCGCGCTGCTCATCAACAAGCCTGCGCAGCGCGGCATGATAAGGCCGCCAATAGCGGGCGATCCGCCTTTCGGCCTCGCCTTGCGGGAGCGGACCTGAATAGAGCGCGCGCCCGCCGGCAACCACGCGGGGAATCACCCCAAGGCCCGAGGCAATCCGGGGGTTTTGAAAGCGGCGAGGGGCTTCGGGAATGAGAAGCGGGTCGAGCTCACTCGCGGCGCGATTGAAATCGACATAGGCCCGCGGCACTTCGGTTGTCAAAAGGGGTGCGCCAAAGCGCGGCGCCGTTGCAAGCAAAAGATCGACATAGGCGTCTTCAGACGACCGCAAAGAAGGCCCTGACAGCCGCACCTCTGCCAAAAATTCGTGCGGATAGACGCGCCCAGAATGCGGCGAGGCAAAGACCACCGCCGTTGAGACTGATTCGGGAAGGTGAAGGACAACCGCGCGCATGGAATTTGATAAAATATAGCAAGAGACAAAGAAGCGCGCAAAGACCTTGAACGCCGCGCGCTCATTGCCTATAGAGCGTTCTGCCAAGAGGGTCCGCCGGACCGCTTGCTTTGGGCGCGTAGCTCAGTGGTAGAGCACTACGTTGACATCGTAGGGGTCACAAGTTCGATCCTTGTCGCGCCCACCATTTTTCGCCGAAAAGCGGCTGGCGCGCCGCAAAACGGAGACAACCGATGAAGGTTCGCAATTCGCTGCGTTCACTGAAGACGCGTCACCGCGACTGCCAAGTCGTGCGCAGGCGGGGCCGCGTGTATGTGATCAACAAGACGATCAAGAAATATAAGGCGCGCCAAGGATGACGGCGCTGACGCGTTCCGTTCGGCCATTTCCGGGCGCCGAGCGTTTGCCCACACTTGGCTGAGGACGCCGCCGGAGGACGTGCTCTGGTGAGCACCCTCAGAGCTCAAGAAACAGGGTTGCGGTGAGAGACGGCGGACGCGGTGGCGCCGCCATCACTGGCTGTTGTTCCTGGATACTGAGCAGTTGAGGCGAAGCGGTGACCCCACGATACCGGGGAGTTGAGACCAAGCGGTGATTCCGCCCCCATTCGGCCTTTTCTTTTCTAAAAGCGTGACGCCTTGACGCGCGCGCTGCGCCCCGCGCTCCAGCGAGCCTAAGGCACCGCGCGCATCCGAATGGCCGCAGCAACACCCCTCAGGCGCTTCGGCGGCAACAGGCCGATGGCGCCATCTGGCCAAGCGAGACGCAAATGGGCTCACCCGCGGACGACACGGTAGTGCTCAAGGGGTACGATCGGCTGTCAGAACAAATCACGTGCTAAGTTCGTTCAGAGACGCGCGACTTTGGGCTGCAGACTGCGGCAAGCGCGAGCCGCACCATCTCCAGAGCGGCGACACGCGCCTGAGGGCGCGTCGACTTCGTCGATCGCGAGCGCGACGCTCACTCTTAAGGCACATGCCCCTGAGGGCGCGCCACCAAGAGCGAGGGCGCCCGCACGCCGCCTTACTTAAGTCTCATGCGCCGGAGAGCGCGCCTCGCCCCTCCCGAAAGATGCCGGCGACATCCCGCACGAGTGGCGCAAGCCGTAATGGCACGAAGCCAGCGCAGCCTCTTGTACCCCAAAGCCAGCAGGCAGGCGCACGGGCTGTGCAACGGCACCGCTCCCCGAGAGCGGCACGCGCTTGGCATTTGCCGCACAGCGGAAGCACGGTGGGGGTCCTTGGCACGTATCGGGGCGAAACGCTCAGCCCTCGCTGCGCAGAATTGCCCGACGGACGCAATCACTCATACCGGCGACGATCGACGATCACCTTGCCGTCGTTGGGCAAACTGCCCGGCGGCACCAGCTCGACCCGGCCGCGCAGCTTGAGAAGCTCGAGAATGCTTTTCTCGTAAGGCGCGGGGTCGCACGCCACGGTCTCGATCTGAACCGTCATCACGTCCATCTCGCCTTCGCGATCGACAAGCACGCGGGCCCGGGCCACCTCGGGGTGGCGGGCGACAAGCGCGGCCACTTGTTCGGGGCGCACGAACATGCCCTTGATCTTGGTGGTCTGATCGGCCCGCCCAAGCCAGCCGCGGAGCCTGAGGTTGGTGCGCCCGCAGGGGCTTGCTCCTGAAAGGATAGCAGAAAGATCGCCGGTGGCAAAACGGATCAACGGATAGTCGGGGTTGAGCGTGGTCACCACCACCTCGCCCACCTCGCCGTGCGGCACGGGGTCGCCTGTTCCTGGGCGGACGATCTCGACAATCACGCCCTCGTCGATAACCATCCCCTCGCAGAGGTTGCCCTCGGGATCGGCTGTTTCATAGGCGATCAGGCCAAGATCAGCCGTGGCGTAGCATTGCCGGCAGTCGATGCCGCGGTCGCGGTAATAATGCCGCAACGAAGGGAACAGCGCGCCCCCGCCAACGGCTGCCTTGCGGATCTTGAGCCGCTCGCCCATCTCATCAGCTTTCTCAAGGATCACCTTCAGAAAATCGGGCGTGCCGGCGTAGGCCGTTGTGCCGATGTCGGACGCAGCACGAACCTGCAGCTCAGTTTGCCCGGTGCCGGCCGGCACAACCCGCGCGCCCACTGCCTTTGCCCCCGATTCAACCATCATCCCCGCCGGGACGAGATGATAGGAAAAGCAGTTTTGCACGATGTCGTCCGGGCCAAGGCCAAGCGCAAACAGAAAGCGCCCAAATCGCCACCAATCCGGCGAGATCCCGCCCGGTTCATAAATCGGCCCTGGCGATTGGAAGATGTGAAAGGCGTTTTTCACCAGAACGCCTCCGAAGGGCGGGTTTTCCTTCTGTCGCGCCACGAGGTCGGCCTTGCGCATGAGCGGCAATCGCGCGAGCTCTGACAGATCCGAAAGCCACGCATCAATGCCCACCCGCGCGAGCTGTTGGTTGAGCGCGGCAAGCTGTTCAGCGGCGCGTTGGTCAGCCGAGCGCGTTTCGAGCGCGTCGAAATACTGATAAGAGCTCATTCGCATATGCCTTTGTTTAGAACCAGCACGGGCATGCACCTGCGCGCCCCGCCCCCGGCGGCACAGGTGGGCAATGGTCATCGCCAGACGAGCAAAAGACGCAACGGTCCGCCGGCTTGGGCTTCAGAACGCTGCCACGGTGCGGACAGTCAAAGAAATATTGGCACACGTCCAACGGCATCTTGACCTTGGTTCTCGCCCGGCAAAGCGGGCAGATCAAACGAGTAACGACGGTGGGACTCATGCCAGCCAACGCTTTCGCCGGCGGTAACTGCGCACGTCGCGAAAGCTCTTCCGCCCCTTATCGGACATACCCAGGTAAAATTCCTTGACATCCGGGTTCTCGCGCAGCGCCTGAGCCGTGCCCTCCATCACCACCCGGCCATTTTCCAGAATGTAGCCGGTGTGCGCATAGCGGAGCGCCATGTTGGTATTCTGTTCGGCCAAAAGAAACGTCACGCCTTGCTCTTCGTTCAGCCGCTTAACAATTTCGAAGATCTGCTCGACCAGCTGTGGGGCAAGGCCCATCGACGGCTCGTCAAGCAAAATCATCTCGGGCCGGCTCATCAGCGCGCGGCCAATCGCCGTCATCTGCTGTTCGCCGCCTGAGGTATAGCCCGCCTGGCTCTTGCGCCGCTCCTTGAGGCGGGGGAAATAGGAATAGACCATCTCGAGATCGCGCATGATCTCGGCTCGGCCATCTTTGCGCGTATAAGCGCCGGTCAGCAGATTTTCCTCGACCGTAAGATGCTCAAAAACGTGTCTGCCCTCCATCACCTGGATAACGCCCATGCGCACCAGATCAGCCGGGTCGGCTCCGGCGAGATTTTGCCCGCGATAGGTGATCGTGCCCTTGGTCACTTCCCCCCTCTCGCTGGCAAGCAGCCCCGAGATGGCCTTCAGCGTGGTTGACTTACCCGCACCATTGCCGCCGAGCAGCGCGGTAATGCCCCCCTTTGGCACCGAAAGCGAGACGCCTTTCAGCACCAGAATGACGTGGTTGTAGATCACCTCGATATTGGTCACCGCAAGCAGCGTCTCGACATTTGGGCGGAAGTCAAACATCGCAAACTCCGCAGCGTGTTTCCTCTGGTCTTGAGAAGGGGCGCGGTTTGCGCCCGCACCCCTCTGCTTGCAATGATTACGAGCTCAGCCGCCGGTACGACCGACGCAGCCCGGCGTGATGTTGTTCTCGCGCGCGTAAGCGAGTGAGTCCTCGCGCACGAGCTCCATCACGAGTTCGTGGTCGGGCTCAATCCAGTCGCTGATAATGTTCCAGCGCTTATTCTCGGCATCCCAGCGCTGCACCACCGCGCGGCCCGAACCGCGGTGATTCTGGCAGCTGACTTCGAATTCGGACGAGAAGTTTGGCAAGCCAAGTTCGGCGAGGCGCGCCTCGGTGATCTTGAGGTTCTCAAGCGCATCGCGGACCATCGCGGATGTCACATGGGGCGTGCCATACATTTCCTGTGCAAGCCGGATCGCTTCGGCCGAAAGCATCGCCGCGTAAATCCCGCGCGAGTAAAGCACTGTCCCGATTTGATCGCCCGTGCCGGCAGCAAGCCCGCGGTCATAGACATAGCGTTTGAGCTCTTCATAGATGGGATAGTCGCGCCCGGTTCCGTGCAGGTTGAGCCCCGTGTAGCCATGCGCGCCCATACCCGCTGGCAGCACGTCCTGCTCAGAGGCCGACCACCATATGCCGATGAAGTTTTCCATCGGGAAGCGGATGTTGGCAGCCTCCTGAATGGCGGTGGGGTTCATCACCCCCCAGCCCCACATCAGCACGTAATCGGGACGCTCGCGCCGAATTTGGAGCCACTGGTTGCCCTGTTCCTGACCCGGGCTGTCAACGGCAATCGGGATGAAGGTGTAGCCGTAGCGTTCGGCCAGCCGCGTCAGAATCGGGATCGGCTCTCGTCCGTAGGCCGAGTTGTGATAGAGAAGCACGATCTTCTTGCCGGCGAGCGAGCCATTGTTCTGCTCAAGGAGCCAATTGATGATGACGCTCGCTCCGTCCCAGTAAGTGGCTGGGAAATTGAAAATCCACGGGAACACTTCGCCATTGACGGCCGATGTGCGCCCGTAGCCCGATGAGATGATCGGGATGCCGTCTTCGCTCGCCCGCGGGATCAGCTGATAGGTGATCCCCGTCGACAGCGGGTGGATCAAGAGCGGTTTGCGGTCACGGACCGCCTGATAGCACTCCACCCCGCGCTCGGTGTTATAGGCGGTTTCGCATTCTTCCACGCGCACCCGGACGCCGCCGATGCCGCCGTCACGTTCATTGAGCAGAGTGAAATAATCGGCAAAGCCGTCGGCAAAGGGAATGCCGTTTGGCGCGAACGGCCCGGTGCGGTAGACGAAGCTCGGGATGAACAGCTCCTGTGCGAGCACAGGCCCCGAGGCCAACATGGTGGCCGCAAGCGCCGCGGCCAGGCGTGTCATTTTCATCGTTTGCCTCCCCTCTCGGTGACCGTTGACGACAACCCCGTCTGCAGCCCCCGATCAATGCGGGAACGGCCACAGACGCAATTTTTCCTTGATCGTGCGCCACAGGGCGGTGAGCCCGTGCGGCTCAAGGATCAAGAAGATGATGATCAGAAGACCGATGATCATGATTTCGACATGCCGGGCAACATCGGTCGCCCAGCCAAGCTGATCGACCAAGAATACCTTCAAGAGCACAGGCCCAGCCACCAGAAAGGCCGCCCCTAGGAAGGAGCCCAGGATGGAGCCCAAGCCCCCAATAATGACCATAAACAAAACCAGGAATGATTTGTTGATCCCAAAGGCCTCGCCGGCCTCGGCCGCGCCGAGATAGACCGCGAACAAAAGCGCCCCGGCAACCCCAACATAAAACGACGAGACCGCAAAAGCAGACAATTTGGCGACCAGCGGATTGACCCCAATAATCTCCGCGGCAATGTCCATGTCGCGGATCGCCATCCACTTGCGCCCGAGCGTGCCGCGGGTGAGGTTGCGGGCAAGCCAAGCCATCACAAAGACAAAGCCGAGACAAACAAGATATTTTGTTGCCGCCGCGGTGCGCGGCCCGCTGATCGGAATGCCAAACAGCGTCCGCTCGGGGGCTGAAATCATGCCAGTTGCTGAATAGTTGAAAAACCAACCCTGCCGCGTGAACAGCCAGATCAGAAAGAATTGCGCCGCAAGCGTCGCGACCGCCAGGTAAAACCCTTTGATTTTGAGCGATGGCAAGCCAAACAAAACCCCAACGGCCGCGGTGATTAATCCGGCGAGAACAATATGAATGAGCAGATTCACCTCCGGGAACGCGGTCATCAGCTTATAGACAGCATAGGCCCCGCAGGCCATAAATCCGCCCGTGCCAAGGCTCAACTGCCCGCAATACCCAAGCAGGATGTTTAGGCCGAGTGCCGCAATCGTGTAAATTAGAAACGGAACAACAACTGAATTAGCCCAGTAATCAGAAATCACCAGCGGCACGATCAGAAAAGCTACGGCAACCGTCAGATAATAGGCATAGCGGTCGCCCTTGATCGGGAAAACCTGGCTGTCGGCAACGTAGCTCGTTTTAAAGTCGCCGGCTTCGCGATAGATCATGGCTCATACCCTCTCGATGATCTTTTCGCCGAACAGCCCCTGTGGGCGGAACAATAGGAAGACAAGCGCCAACATATAGGCAAACCAGTTTTCGGTCGCCCCGCCGATCGAGAAGCCGCAAGCCGCAGCCGGGCCGACGCAGAAATCAAAGAGCTTTTCGCCAACCCCAATGATGAAGCCGCCGACGATCGCGCCGGGGATCGAGGTGAAGCCGCCCAGGATCAGCACCGGTAAGGCCTTGAGCGCGATTAACGACAGCGAAAACTGCACACCAGACTTCGAGCCCCACATGATGCCGGCGACCAGCGCCACAATGCCCGCGATCGACCAGACCAACACCCAAATGAAGCGCAGGCTGATGCCCACCGACAGCGCCGCTTGATGGTCGTCCGCCACCGCGCGCAAGGCCCGACCCTGTTTTGAATATTGCGAAAAGACAACGAGCGACAGCACCAGCGCTCCGGCGATTCCCGCCGCCCAAAGCTCGAGCATGTCGATGTAGAAGCCATAGCCAAACCAGCGATAGGTCAGCGCGTCGACGACCTGCGACATGCCTTGCGGGATCCCGACGTCGAGCCGCTTTACCTCGGCGCCCCACATCAGGTCGCCAAACCCTTCGAGAAAGAAAGCCAGCCCAATCGTGGCCATAAACAAGATGATTGCCGGCTGATTGACGAGATGGCGCAAAATCAACCGCTCGACAAGCCAAGCGAACAACACCATTACCCCCGCGGTCGAGAGAATGGCTACCCATGCCGGCAAGGTCCAGCCAAAGTGATGAATCCTCGTGCCAAAAATCGCGTTAATGAGATGCGCAAATGGCACCTGCCCGGTCTGTAGCCCAACGAGGGTGAGCGCGGCGAACAGCGCCATTACGCCCTGGGCGAAGTTAAAGATCCCGGAGGCCTTGAAGATCAAAACAAAACCGAGCGCGACGAGCGCATACATCACACCCGCACTCAACCCGTTGAGTGTGGCTTCGAGCGCAAAAAACAGCGTATCCGCCATTCTCGGCTCCCTAACTAGTGCACCACACCAAGGTAGGCATCGATCACCCTCTGGTCGTTGCGCACCTCGTTCGGCGTGCCATCGGCGATCTTGCGCCCATAGTCCATCACAACCACCCGGTCGGAGAGGTCCATCACCACCCCCATGTCATGTTCGATGAGCACAATCGTGGTACCGAATTCGTCGTTCACATCCAGGATAAAGCGGCACATGTCCTCTTTTTCCTCGACGTTCATCCCGGCCATTGGTTCGTCGAGCAAAAGAATTTTTGGCTCAGCAGCCAGCGCACGCGCTAATTCAACGCGCTTTTTGAGCCCATAGGGCAGGCGCGCAACCGGGGTTTTGCGAATGTGCTGGATCTCGAGGAAGTCGATAATTTTTTCAACCACCTCGCGATTGGCCATCTCCTCTCTCAACGCCTTTCCATACCAGAGAGCCTGCGCAAAAAAGCCGGCGCGCATATGGTTGATCCGCCCGGTCATGATATTGTCGAGCACCGTCATGCCCTCGAACAAGGCAATGTTTTGAAAGGTACGTGCAATCCCTTGGCGTGCCACTTGATAGGGCTTCAAATTTGGCCGCTTCTGACCACGGAACCAAATTTCGCCCTCCTGCGGGTGGTAGAAGCCGGAAATCACATTCAACATCGACGATTTTCCAGCTCCGTTCGGCCCAATGATGGCGCGAATTTCGCCCTCTCGAATGTCAAAACTCACATCGCGCAGGGCGACAACGCCGCCAAAGCGCAAGGTGATGTTTTTCACCTCCAGCACCACCCCGCCAATTCGGCGCCCATCGGCGCTGAAATGGCCCTCCTCCTGTCGGTCAAGCATCACCCCCCCCTATTCCGCCGCCATCTTCTGTCGGACGGCTGCGACCGGATACGCCTTCGCGTCACAGATCGTCAGCGTGGCCTTGAGCAGGCCCTTGCGCCCGTCCTCATAGGTGACCTCGGTTTCGGTATAGACGCTTTCTGAGCCGCTGTAGAGGGCCTGGATCAGATCCGAATATTTCTGCTCAATGATCCGCCGGCGCACCTTGCGGGTGCGGGTCAGCTCGCCATCGTCGGCGTCAAGTTCCTTGTGCAGGACCAGGAACCGGTGGATCTGGCAGCCCGAAAGCATCGGATCCTTCGCGAGGCTTTCGTTCACCGCTTCCACCCGGCGCTGAACCATGTCGAGCACCTTTGGATGCCCGGCAAGCTCTTGATAGCTTGCATAAGGAATATTGTTGCGCTCCGCCCAATTGCCAACCGCATTATAATCGATATTGATAAAGGCAACGCAGCGATCGCGCCCGTTTCCAAAAACCACCGCTTCGAGAATTTCCGGAACACTGCGCTCGCTTAAGCTCTGTTGCTCATCCCGGCTCCATAACCGGTAACAGGTACCGGCCATAACGCGTCCCGCCCTCCCCCTCCGCTGGTCGGCCGATGCAGCGGATACCGGTATCGTCTCCAGACGGGACATACCCGTGCGCGGGGAGAATCGGGAAACGCGCATCAGACCGCAATCAATCACGACGGTAACCCCTTCAACCGTAAGGCTGGTTTCCGCAACGGACGTAGCCAGCACGACTTTTCGTTGTCCGCCGGGTAACGGGGAAAGCGCCCGATCCTGCATTTCCACCGGCAAGCTTCCGTGAAGGGGACAGATCCGTACGGAATTACCTCCTTCTCCAAGCCACCCTTCCAACTTGAACTCAACAGACCGGATTTCCCCGACTCCCGGCAAGAAAACCAGGATATCTCCATCATGGCTCCGGAGCGCATCCCAGATAGCCTGTACTACGCTATCTTCCATATAAACACCCGGCGACCGGGGCCGGTAGACCGTTTCCACCGGATAGCTGCGCCCTTCGCTGATGACAATGGGCGCTCCGCCTAGCAAATTGGCAACAGGCTCAGC
>FWWL01005688.1_pt1 | contig 17756 bp, 17 predicted proteins | sample 2228331 | NCBI WGS metagenome assembly FWWL01 (sample SAMEA103939775, study PRJEB20133) | metagenome
TTCGAAACCGACGCTGACAATCTCGGCAGGGAAAATTACATGGTCGGAATGGGCGGCAATGGCCAGGGCGTCGGCCTCAAGATCGTAGCTTTTTAAGAGATTGGGCATTTCGTGGATCAGCGAAATCACGCGCGCTCCGACAGCCTTCAAATCAGAAACGAAACGCCCGGTCACCGTTGTATTCGTAATGGCCAGTTTGAACCCACGCGCACCTAAATCCTGGAACAAATCTCTTGGCTTGCCCGTCGTCGGTCGTGAAATATAAACAGGGCCGATATTTTGATACTTTTGAAGAAGTGGTCCGTCCCCTCCAAGGACATAAGCAACCGAAACGCCAAATTTCGCACTAAGCACCCGGCCGATATTCAGCGCCAGGATCTGCGCTCCATTTATATGGGCATCGTGTCCAATAATAAGTATTTGTGTCCGTGATTTGGCTGTTTGAAGGCGTATACCGTGAACCGCACGAGACAACGCATTGAGATAAGCAGCGCCATAATAAACATCAGGTTCCAGAACCGCCCCTTCTGCCCATTCGTTCCAAGCGTTCACAGCGATAAAACTCTCTCCAAACACCGGATTCTCTTCCGCAAAAGAAAGCATCTTTTCCGTCCAGGCTTGGAATTTACTGGGATCCGAGCCATGGATGACCATGCCGCGCCCGGGACGGCGCGCCTCGTTGTCCCACGTCGGAGTAACGGCCCTTATCAATGGAAAATCTGGCCGGGGTTGGCTCTCAGAACGCCTAACCATTTCATCATAGCTGATGACATGGCCTGAATAATTGGGGTCGAGCAGCCGAAGTTCCGCATTTATTGCAGGCAGCCCTTCACAGATCTTATGAGGGGGAAACTCGATCGCGCCATCCAAATCAAACTCGCGGGGGTCGAGCGAACCGAAGCCCTGCGCCATGAAGATTATCGGACGCAACCCATGGCGTGTTTCCATCAACTCCCGCCAATCCCTGATCCTTGTCCTGGCGTGAGGGATCGCGCCCGGCCGGTAGATGAAGAATAGCGGCCGGTCCCCGATCCGGATATAGCGCGGGTCCCTCATGTGACGCGCGACGTCGTCAATGAAAGGTACGTCATCCTCGACACGATAGGTCTGCGCGAGAATCACCTCTTTTTCCGAGCCATCCCAGGTGCGGGTCCAGTTCTCATTCGCCCACATCAGGCAGAAGGGAAAGTCCAGTGTCGGATCGGAAAGAAGACGCTCTATCGGAGCCTCGAGCACGCGCTTGCCGTCGAACCAATAGTAATAGAAACAGAATCCGAAAATTCCCGCCGCTTTTGCCAAGGCGATCTGGCGCCGCATCGCATCGCCTTCCGCCAGATTGTAAAACCCGAGATCACGCGGGATTCGCGGCTGAATATGGCCTGCAAACCGCGGCACGGCACGAGCAAGCTGCCGCCATTCGGTGAAGCCCTTGCCCCACTGTCGATCGTTCACCTCGACTGGATGAAACTGCGGCAGGTAAAAGGCTAGCACCTTGGCGCGTTTCCGGCGCCCGATACCGATGCTCGGATCGAATTCTTCGAAATAAGGCCCCGGGCTAACTGCAGCGGCGTGCGCCGCATACACGTCGGCCGTTGTCTCGCGACCAAGCCGCGGCAAGGCGCGGGCTTCCTTGTGTCCCTGGATGCAGTAATGAAGGAATGGGTTGATCCCGGCCTCAGCAACATCGGGATGCATTGCAAGGTAATGTAAGGTCGAGAACCAGCGTGTCGGGTTGCGCCCCTCACGCCACCCCTCGGCAAGATAATGTGACACCGGGTCCGTTGGGCGCTCGTGTTGCGGGAACGACGATAGGTAGAATTCCTCGTCGAACAGCGCCTCGATCAGCGGTGCCTCCGGATGGCGCTTATGCTCTGCCTTTGCACGCGCAGAAGCCGATGATCGAAATTCCGTATAAACGTAATTGCCTGTGACATCTCGAAGCTCGATCACCACGTCCGGATTGCGTAGAAGCTCGGGATTGAGCTCGAGAACAACACTCTCAGGCCCAAGCCTAAGTGTCTGAAGTCTGTTCCCATTAAGATATAAAGAAAAAACTCCCGACTCCTCAGCCGACGCTCGCAACTGTTCTAAAGAACAAATAAGTTCAATCTTGCACCGCTTTCGCGGCAGAAGGCAAAATTCACCTACCGGCGTTAGCAATCGGACTTCAGATTTTCCAGGCCTCAAAGGGAGCTCGAGAAAGGATCTTCGCTCAATCGGCGATCGATCTGAGATCATAATTACCCGCGTGGCCTCTGCTTCATGCCGACTCACAAGATAGGGCCGCGAGAGTAAAATTACACTCGGCTCGTTCGGATTTCCGACGTGATTCCAAAAGAAAATCGTGATCTTGAGAACACGATGACTACCTGTCTCAGGAAGAGGAACCCAGATTTGCTGAAAATCACAAACATCCCTTCGCCCTGTGAATTTCGGATCAAGCTTAATCCAAGTCTCGTTTTTGAGATCTGTGTCAACAAGATCCAGCCACTCGATCAACACGTCGGCATTGGCCCGATGCACAGCCGCAGCAAGCTTAAGAACCATCGGGCCAGCGTTCTGGTCGATCACTGTTGGCTTAATGACCTCGATTCGCGCTGGGTCGCTCTCGGCAGAGAAAACGTATTTAATTGTCGAAACTCCGGGATATGACCACTCTTCACCCGTTGTAAAGCAACACTCGCAAAGCGGCGAATCGGGCCAAACAAAATCCGGAACAAGCACGTTTCCATGGCTGGCCGAGTTCGGCGACGCAGAAGTAACTTCACCGTCCACCTGAAGGGCGAATTCATCGCCCCTCTCACTTGGAGCGATGACGACTTTATTTGGCAAGATAGCTAAAAATGAGAGGTAACGGCTTAAGGTAGAAAATCCGTCATCATAATAATTCCCGCCATAGAGATCCTCTCCAACAATTTTTGTTTGATTATCAGCAATCATGGCTTTACCTCTCTGCAGTCCATCTTTTTCTTCCGGTGTGAGTTGTAGAAGAAACGAGTTCATCTGCTTTTCAGCTTCGGTTGCATCGTAACCTCTCCCGGATCGATGATGAATTTTATACTCAAGATCTCGAAAAATTTTCTTCCCATTCGCTAGACAATAACTAACTGCTGCCCAATCGATCCCCCAGCCAAGGTTGTTCTTTTCATAATTGAGGCTTCTCAGTCGCCCGACAACATCAGGGTGGAGGCCTAAGACCACGGCATCCGTTTGCGCTACGGGCAAAAGACCGTTACATTTGCGGCCGACGACTGTCAAAGCATTCGGAAAGGCGGTGTTGTCAATGCTCGGCGACCAAAGGCCGATCGATTTGTAAATCTCCAAGACAGAGCGAAAGCGAATTACAAGTTTCTCCCAATTGTCGCAATGCGTATCCGCATGAATTAATAAAAGTGCATTTCTTAATGACATTTCTTTCAACAAAATATGAAACTTTCTTCCAAAATAATAGTTCTGAGGAGTTTCGATCCATTTGACATTGCCCGCCTGCTGGGCGCCCGAGGAACTTGAATAAACAACAATTGTTTCGTCGGCGACTGCTGCGACGACATCGGCAATTGCCGCAGCGGCGCTATCCATGCCGGACCATGAAATGATTCCTGCCGTTAGAGGTGTTGAAAAACGTGTCATAGGAACGAAGGGTGTTTTTCTGCCATGATCCGAGCAATATATTTATGATTTTTATTTCGGTGCGACAAACCCGGAGCGCCAGCTAAAGCTCCATGCTGCGTATCATCGACCGAGCGGTCACATAACGGCATAACTTTTTGAGTAACGATTAACATTTTGCTGAATTTTCGGGGGTTTGATGAAAATCCTCGCATCGAAAGGTGCGTGGAATCGGTGTCGAACCAGGCAAACGACGCCGGATCCGCATAGTTTCGAGATTTACCTCTTAAAAAAGGTGCGAGCGAGATCCAAGCTTTCACGACCGGCACGCAACGATTGGCGACGCTTCAGGTTCGAGACATCGATAAATAGACTTGCCTTCTACCAAATGAGGGTGGTACGTTCATTTTTCAACCAGCCTTTCTGAAACCCCTATCATCGTGAAGAACGACACCCTCACGTATTGAAAATGCGGCTTTATTGCCGAAGACAAAAGTTGAGGCGGCAATCGTGACCTGTTGCGCACGCAAAGACGCCGCAGAGGCCGTTGCGAGAACGTTGTCGCGTTGACACGAGCACAGACGGCGCTTTCATGAAAGTTCCTCGACAAAAGGGACCGGGCAAACCAGCAGGCGATATGATCAATCGTATTTAATCCCTCGCGTCGCACATTAAAAATTGATTTAAACTAATGGGGGCGATCGAGAATTATTTTAGCATGGCACGATCAAGTCGATGACCCATAGCTGAAAAAACTTTTTGAATAAATTTAATATTCGTTCTACTTAAGCGGAAAGAGCTCTTCTGACACCGGCGACGAACAGGTAGAGGGCGTTCAGTGTTCGTCCCGCGAAAATGACCACCGTCCATTAAATATTGTTCACGCTCAAACGTGGGGCGAGGGTTTAGATGCGGCACTTCCTTGGTTAGCGCCTCGCGACCGATCTTCACACATGCGAGGTGTCGACGAGGCCGCAACGAGAGCACCATTTTCGGCAAAATTCTCATATTCTCCCTCTCGGCCACAGAATGAGTCCCCCCAGACCTAGTAGCTCGGTACCCTTTGATCAGCAAGACCGCGGGCCGAACTGAACAGACGCCTCGTCGAAGTTGTCCCAAAAATGGCCCCATCGCCCGCGTTTACTCTGTTCGCCATGCCGGGTGGCCAGCTGGGATCGCCTTGCGTCAACCAACATCTTGCATCGTGCCCGGATACGGTCCCGGTCTCCTTGATACAGATCACCCTGAGGCCTGCGACAGCCCAATCCCGCTTAACGCCTTTGCGTTCAGGAAACCCCGTCGCGCGAAGTCCGCGTCACGGGCTCGTACATTGCCGGTAAAACAGTCGTAGAGAGCCAGCTTGGCCAAATCTCCCTGCGGCCCCTCATGCGAGTTGTCGCCAAGGACGCACATGAAGGCGCGTCAAAAAGCAGCGTGCCGATGATTGAAGCGACGATTCGAAGGTGAAAACCTCGGTGGGCGCTTAGGTGGCAACCCCGAAACGCCCTGCCACTCGCGACAGACCGCGCTCCACCTTCCGCATAAGCCGCACCGCCAGGAAAAACTTAAGCTCCGGGTGGCAGGATCATCGATCGAAGGCACAGAACCGAACACAGCGGGTCGAAGAACGCAGTGAGCGGCCTCGGGACTGCGTGTAATGGAAGGCGGCTTGCCATCATCCCTGCCTTTAGCACTTTCGCACTTTTTAGGCTTCTCCGCGTCCAGCAGCGCCGTTTTGGCAGGCCAGCGAGGGCCTGCCTTAGCGAGAGCCGAGCAACCTTGAGGCATTTGTCCGGCAGAAACTGAGCCGCGGCGCCGCGCGTACCCACTCAGCACAGTGCGCCGATGCGGAAGGGACCTGTAAAACCGACCCGCCACGCGCGGCTTGGCAATGGCGGTGAGAAGAAGAAAAAGCGCTCCGCTCCACACCATGAGTCATCGCTGAAAAGAAACTGTTACGGCCAGCGTAGCAGCACGGAGTGCGTCGAAGGGAAGATGGCCAGCGACCCCTACTCTTCGCGCTTCGGCCGTTTTGCGGCCGTCCGGTCGCGCTTAGCGCGGGTTTGGATCGAAGTGCCAGGCCGCACGAACAGGAGCCTCTGCCGCATGGAGCGCCACGGTTTCGAAGATCATCTCGCACCCTCAGTTGCCAAATCCTCACCGCCAGCGAGCATCGGCAAGCCGGCTTGGGGCGCCGCGACAAGAAGCGTCTCAACCGTTCTGTTGTTGACGCCCAGCGCCTCGGCGATCCGCCAGGTTGGTCGGCTGAAACGCTCGCTGAGTCGATACGCGCCAGCCCCTCGGCCAGGTGCTGCGGCATGCCAGCGTGATGCTTGAGGATCGCAGCGCGCTCTTCTTGAGCTTCGGCCACAAGCGCCGAGTCGATCTGATCTTTGGTGCGTCGAGCTTTGACAAGCAGCTGGCCACCCAACGGTCTTGCGAAGCGATGGACGCGCAGTCCCTCAAGCGGCTGCTCGCAATCCGCGCATCGCTAGCCCGGGCCGCGCGCCGACTGATCGGCCGGCTACCAGAAGACGCCATCGCAGCAGAAAGGGCAGGGGACAGCGGGATTGCCTTCAGCGGGCTCTTCGAAGGCCAGGCAGCAGGCTCTTCAAGCCACACTTCGGTAGCCGACTCAGCTTTTTGCGTTAGCGGACTGAGCTTCCTTAGCGTTTCGCCGGTGAGCTTGACCCCAAGAAGCTCGGCTCCCGCGAAGTCAACATCGTTCCGCTTCCGCAGATAACAGCGATCGGTGATGTTGAGGCTGATGCCGGCGTCTTTGGCCAGCCAGAGGTCACGGGCGATGATTTTCACCGCGAAAACGTGAGCCGCCTTGCAGCCTCACTCGTGCTCGACTGCCTCAAGGCAGATGAGCGGCTTGTCGATCCTCTCTCCGGCAGGCCGAGCTTCGGCAAGTTCAAAGCATGCGGGTTTTGATTTCGGGGAAAGCCCCACCGACAAAACCAACGAAATCCTACCCATGGGCGATCCCTGGCTTGTCCCTGCAGCCGCCGGTTGCGTTTTGTTGGTCTTTTTTGCGGGAAGTATTGCCGAAACCGCACTTCGTAGCCCACCAGCTATGGAAAGGCTCGGCGTCACGTCATCAACCCCGGGCTCTGGGGGCGAGGGCGCAGCACCGGATTTCGGCAAAAACCCTTCTGACAATGCCGACAAAGCCCACAAAACCACGCGCAGCTCCCCCTTGGACAGCTGTTTTGTCGGTTTTTCGGCTTGGAGTTTGACCTTGCGGCTACGAGCCAGCGCGTGATGGCTGGTCCTCGTGAGCCCCTGGGTTGACGAGGAAGCGCCGCGAGGGGCGGCCACCCTGGTGCCTAGCGGGCTCATCGACAGCGCGGAAAACGTCGCCGTCTTCAAACGTCGCAAGCGCCGGGTTGAGCGCGCTTGCCGTTGCAAGCCCAGTCCGCTTGGCCTGCAGCACGTCGCGATCCGCGATCGATCGCTGCCCCTTTTCACGAATAAGCGCCACCAGCCGCCGTGCTGCCCCTACTCGCGCGGCAGCCCAGCCTCAGCATAGGCCCGCCGGGCCATCGTTAAGATGTAGGCCTCACAAAAGTGGCAGGCTCGCCCGAAGGCCCAAACGTCCATTTCGCGCGGCTCCTCGCCCCTTCGCGGCTCAGTCCAGTAACGCCAACACCAGCGCCAGCCGCGCAGCCAGCCCCGGCAGCTTGCCGATGACGCTCACGATCAACCTCTCAGATTCCGCTTCCCAGCCACGCACCACGCGACGCCATTCGTCCATGAAAGCACAGGCATCTTCTGTGAACGGAATGAACCAAGGGCGCGGCTCACCCTCCTCGCCGGAGGGCATTTGCAGCCCCACCAGCCGGGTTAGCACCGCGTTGATGGGGGCGTCATCGCTCCAAGCGGTGGGGCGCTTGAGGGAGACAGGCACAGACGAGACAGCGATGAAGCGCGCCAAAAGCCTGTCATCGTCGGCCCTGAGCACTTGGCCGTGCAGCCTGTCGGGCTGGATACCACCAAGAAGCCCGACGCTCTGGCGGGGGATGGTAAGCCGCTCAAGGCTCACCCGATCAACCGAGTCGGCACGCCCGCCGTAGCTCTCGAGCCCTAAGGGGCGGTCCGAGGCTTCGGCCGACTAGCGCCGCATGCCATGCAGCCACCCAGGCAGTTTGTCGCGCGTCTGCAAGGTGCCCTTGGCCTGCGCCGGCAGGATCACGCCCAGCCATTCGATTGTGCAGTCGTTCACCACCCGCCGAGTGGTGAGCGGGGCCGCCCCAGCATCGGCCTCGGCAGGCTTCGGTGCGGGCGTCTCTCCCGTTTCGCTCGCCGTCGCAACGCGCTTCTTCCACGCGGCAGCCGCAAGTTTGGCCCTCTGGGCCTGCTCGACCCAAGGCCTTCAACGGCCTCGGCTTTCTCTTGCCGAGGCCTTTCGACCCGACGCAAGGTCTCAAACACCACGTCCATGCTCGTGCTCTTCGACGAGCTCGGCAAGCCGACGCACATGTCCAGATGATCGGCGGCTAGGCCCAGCCGCGCTGTGCGGCCATTCTTCGCGCATTGCCAATGAGCGAGCCCGCCACGGCCCGAAGCGCTGCTGGCACATAATCAGCCGGAGCGCCCTTCGAGCCGGCTGCATCTCGCACCCAGCCGGCGAACGCAAGCCAAAGCACGTCATCCAGTGGAAGCGGCGGCGCCGGGGCGGCTCTTTCCGTAGAAAGCGCGGATCAGGAACGGGCCAGGGGGCGGCTAGCGCTTCGCTCGCACCGCCAGCCCCTTTCATCTGGCGGGCCTCCTCACGGCTGGGGCTCGGAGCCTTGGGGGCTCGCACGGTCCGCCTTGAGGGCGCTCGCGAGCGTCACGTCCAGCTCGGCGAGAGCACGCCAAATGGCAAGCCCTGCGGGTCGAAGACGGCTTTATGCCTCGACTTCGTCAAACGCCCTGCCAGCCACGGCTTGGGCAAGCCGAAAGGCGGCCCTGTTCATCGTGTTGGTGCGCTCGCCTCTCTCGGCGGCCATGACGCGCCCAACTCGCTCTTTAATGCAGCCCGCCCCCAGCCTTGACCGACCACCGCATCGCCTTGCATGGGCGGCTCTTCAAGCCGCGCAGGGGCTTCAAGAAGCCGCTTCAAGACCTCTGGCAAAGACGGCCGGGCGTGCCAGTCGCTGAGCGTTTTGGGCTCATAAGCGGCCGCCGGCCAGCCGTGCACGGCGCGATGACGGAGCCGCCTTCGCTGCGCATGTCAGTCTTGTCTCACGGCCAACAGGTCGAGTTGCTTAACTCTTTGCAAGAATGTCTATAAAGCAAGTGGAAGCGCCCGCTTGGGGGTCCGTACCCTGGATTGTGACGGGTGTGTCAAAAGATGCCTGAAACCCAACGAAGCAAGGGCGGCCTCTCCTGAACGTTCGCGCGTCTCTTTGTTGATGTCCAAGTCGATGGCGGAGACACCCGAGCGCTCCGCCGCAAGCAGGCCCGCCAACGCACTGCAGCATTGACCCCACCCGCGTATAATCGCGGCAAGATGACTGGTCGGCTCGCCCTTCCACTACACCAGCGACCGCTTGCTTAGCCCAGAGTGGACGACCGGAAGCCCGGCGCGCGCGAGCGCGACGCCCACCTTGTCATGGGCTTTAACACTACGACTTTTGCAAATAATGTCGCACAAATAATGTCGCACAAACGGCCGTTCTAGACTAAAAACGCGGCTTTGACGACGTAGCCTAGTAAAGCTTGTCTGGCGCCACAACGTGGGGGTCATTGTTTTGTTCGGGTGCTTACCGCTTTGCGCGCCAATTGCCCGCGCGCGGACGGCGTGCCATCTGGGCCTCGATTTTGGCTTCCACCGCTTGGCCGACCGCTTGCTAAGACAGATTGGGTCGGGAAAAACCTTCGTTCATAGCGCTGTAAATTCCGCTCTGTGAAAAAAGGTTTTTTCTTGAATAGCGCGGCACCTTAAAAGACGCATTGGTTTGATCCAAAACCTCCGCGAGCAGCCCCCAGCTCGCCCGGACGCTCTGAGGATTAGGCCGCTACGCTGGTTTTGTTGTTTGGAAAAATAGCCCAATTTTTTCAAATACTAAGCTATTGAAAAGCCTTGCTTTTTAAATGAGCTCGTTATTCTGCGAACCGCCTTGAGAAGGCTGCGTAACCTTTTCCACTCCCCGCAAGCTGCTTCACTGTTTTTTCAATCGCCGCGCTAGGCTTTGCAAAGTTGACGAGAGACCCACAAGGCACTTCGAACCTCGCCGATACCTGCAGCGAGGCGGCAAAAAACCTAATAGCAACTTTCTTCACTAAAGCAGCGAAAGACCCGTCAGCGCGTTTAATTTCCGCTAGGCGGTTGGAAACCGCGAAAACCTCTTAACTGCGGAAATCATGTACTCGCATCGGCAAGCACCCTAAGATGTTGCGTTTTCTACGCTTGGCCAATGTTTCAAACGCCCAAGAGGTGCAAGGCCGCCGCTACCCGCACCGTCGCACTGCCGTTGCCTGGGCGTTGTAGACCGAACGCGCATGTGGTGAAGCCGGTTTTCAGAACAGGGTCAAGTCCGTACCGCGGAGTTCGAGCAGCGCGCCCCAGCCAAGCCCCACTTCGCGAAATGCCCGCGGGCGCCCGCGGTGCCGGCGCAGTAGTTCCGTCACCTCTATAAGCGCCCGAACGTGTTCCGGCAAACTCGGGTCGCGAGGCTTTAGGTTCGCGAGAGGCCGACGTGGCTTGACCTGAGGAGCCCGCGCATGCCCGAAGTGGACGGTCAAGCGCCCCTCTCGAATGACGCGCTCGGCCTGCGTGACGGCCTCAAGGACATCACTCTCTGACGTCCGGCTGTTCATCCATCATCCCGCAGGAAAGCGGCCCAGGCAGGCATGAGCGCGCGCCCCTCTCAAGCATGCCCGAACGCTGATCGGCCCGTTCGGTTTCAGTCCCGACGCGATGGACGCGCTGAAGCTTGGCCATGTAACGCGGATAAATCTGTTCAACCGCCAATTGTTGGAACGTCGCATGCTGCCCATCCAGCGCTGCCAGGCACTTGCTTAAACAGTCGAGAAAGCCCGCCCGGCCCGCCTTCTCTTCGGCTGCTGCATCCGCGGCATAACGGCGGAAAGGGCCATGTCAGTAAGCATAGAGCTGCCGGCTGCCTGAAACACCTGTGGCGATCCCTCGAACCTCGGCCGGCTTTGCAGGATAGCCGCCGCTTCGGCCGTCAGCGGAACGCGATGCAAGCAGCCTGCCTTCATTCGCGAAGCGGCGATAATCCAAAGCGCGCTCAGCGTCGAGTTCATCCGACGCCATCCCCGCCTCGCCCGAGCGCGCTGCGATCAGCGTCAGACAGTGCAGCACCCGCGCGGCAATACCCTTGCGCTCGGCAAGCTTCGCCCACCGGGGGTATCCGCCAAGGTGAGGGCCGGTTGATTGTCACCCTTCGCCCCCTTTGCGGGCTTGGGCAGCAATTCTGACAGATTGCCTGTCTCGCGGGCGGAATTGTCGCCCGCACGATGCCCGGCCCGCAGGTGCTCAGCTTAAAACGGCCTCAATGCGCGCCCGAAGGCGGAAGCGGATTCTGTCATGCTTTCGCAGATGTGATGCAGGACCTGCAGCATGTCTTGTGTGGTGATTGTCGCAACCGGCAGGTCGCCGATGACCGGGCGGGCGAGGGCTCGAGGGTGGAGCGCCAATGTGTGCGACGATTTTTGTTCCGAACATTCGCCACCGATACGGCAAGAAAGCGGTCAACAGCCATCGAGAAGATGAGAGCCGCGCGGCCCTGCGCCGCTCGCCTAACGGGTCGCCGCCCCGTCAGGCGGTTGTTTTCCAAAGCCCGTTCGCGGGTCTTAGCAAGTGAAACAGGCGGATAGCTGCTTAAACCGATATCGCACCGCTTCCCGCGGATCGAGAGCCGCTCTATGAAGAACCGTGCGCCCCAAGGGTCGACCCGCAAGACCAGTCGTTTTTTGGAATCATAATCTTGGCTCGGCCGGGCGCTTTACACCAATGCGACCATAAGTCCGCCTTGCCGAGCGCCGCTCCTACGCCGTGACTTTCCACTCTCCTTCCCTACCAAACTCCGTAGTCCGTCCCACACGGAACGCGGATTTACCCTAAGACAGACCGTAATGCTCGAGAAGCGGCAAATCCATCGAGCCCTCGCAGGTATGGACATTTCGGCCCTTTGGCAAACATCCGGGATAAGAAAACGCGCCCTCCCACTCCGCCCTCTACCGCCGGATCGCACACCTCCGGCTCGAGCGCGCCATGCGCGGGTTAGGAGAGCGGCGGGAAGGTTTGCGAGCGGCGGGAGGTAAGGGAGGAGGATGCGCCTCTTTCCGCCCACCGCCTTCCGGCCGGCGCGGCCCGGGTCGCTGACCGATATCGCGTTCAGTGCCTCCCTCGGCCTGGCGCTGCCCAGCGACTGGATGGAAGTCCACCGCAGCGTCTTTGGCATCGACAGCGCTCAGGTCCCCATGCGCAGCGTCCCCGATTCCCGCGACGTTGCCGTGCTCATCGGCGGGACGGATCCGGCGAAGCACCCGCAGTCCTGGTACGGTGCCGCCTATCACTCCAAGGCGCGCCATCCGAATCACGACAGTGGCATCGAGGACTTTCTCGTCTGAAAGCGCGTTGTCACCGCCCGCTCGATCATCGACCTGACGCGCCAGGCGATAGACTGGGCACGGACGCGGACGGAGCCCTTCCTGGAGAAGACCGGCAGGTCCGATCCCTGCGGCGCCTCCGGGCTTCTGGGGACGTGCAGTGATTCAGTCGCTGAACCACCTTAAGCACGCCCGCCGCAAGACGGTGATTTTCGTCAGCAGTATAAAGAAGGTCACCGACGACTTCACCGCACGGTCGGGCAGCCGCAGATGGAGGGCGGAAAAGCCGCGCGGGAGCTGCTGGGCGACGTCGACCAGGTGATGACGCTGGGCCTCTTCACCCCCGAGACAGGCCCAAACGGCCAGACCTCCTGGCGACACAAACCCGACAAAGCGCGCTTCAGCGGCTCGTGTGCCGCGCGACCAACCCCTGGGACATGCCGGCCAAGGACCGCTCTCGCCGTCTCGACCTTACCGAGCCACCCAATTTTAGCGCGCTGATCGCGAAGTTCGAGGGCCACGCGCTGGTTCACCCCGCCATCCCTTCCTGATTCAGGCACAAAGGACAGCCCTGAGAGCCGAGATCTCAACGACGTATGAGCCGCATTTACCGCCCTTTGGCGCGCCAATCCCTGATAGCAGCTTCACCAAGCTCCACCTGACCAACCGCCCCGACGGGGTAAGCGGCGCGACGCGGATGGGATGCGCGGCTCACCAAGGCCTCGCAGTTGGGCGATGTGAAGATGCTGGAGGGCGCGTTCACCATTCTCGAGGGGCCCAAGCCCCGCGCAAGGACTGGCAGAGCCTCACCGTGGTGCGCGGCAAGCGCGACGAGAAGGGCCAATAGGTCGGTTGGAAGATCTCCAAGTCCACCTTTCGGGCGATGGTCGCCAGCGCGATTGAGCTCGACGCTCGGGACGAAAGCCCCGACTCCAGGCGGATGTTGCCCGGGCTCACGCAGCTCGCCGGCCACGAATTCGCCGCGCGAATTATGGTGGCGCCCACTTGTAAAATCCTGACCTGTTTATAAGCGTTGCCTCACTTACCGCGAACATGAAAAGCCGCACCGTCAACACACGCGCCGCATCAGGTCCGGCCTAACGCCCTTCCGCTGCAGTCATGGGCTTGAACGCACTTACGGTGTGAATTGGGGAACAGCATGCGTTCTTCGCGCCAATAGTTTGTGGTTGCACTGATTTTTTCAGTCTATAAGGCCAATGCAGGCGGCAAGGCAATCCTGGCTTCGGCGCGGAAGGTCATCATTACAACCGATTTAGCACCCGCCTGCGGCCAGACGGGTTCGAACCGGGTTGCGAGAGCCGTTGCCGCAGTGAAAACCCTATGACGCGGCTATCACGGCTTCATCGTGACCGCTGCGGGGCAAGAGTCAGACACCCGGGTTCTCGCCCGAACCTCTGCTCATACGACCGGTTCGCTTTCGTGGGAAGATGACTTTCACGCGACGACCACTTTTCACGCGGGCTTCCCGCAAGTCATCGGGCAGCACTATACCGCGCTTTGTATCGCCATGTTTCGTCGCGGAGAGCCGGGATAAACGAACGCGGTCGACGCGCGCGAGGTTCTTGGCCCGAAGTGGGAGGAGCTCGTCCGCACCCCGAAAACAGACCTGTGTCTTTTAAGGGCGAACGCAGCTGAGGTCTTGGCATGGCTTTGCCGAGGCGGCATGGCGGCCGACAAATGGCCCGTGCCCTGCGCATCGAGCGTACGAACTGATGGGCGATGCGTGCGGCCTCGTCAAGGTCTTGCGTGATGAATAGGGCAGCAAAGCGCGTGGCCTGCGCCGCCGCGATGACCCGATCTTCGATACCCGCTTCAGCGCCACGTCCAGCGCGGTGAAGAGCTCGTCGAAGAAGATGAAATCGGGCGCGGGTGCAAGCGTTTGGACGACCGCCACCCGCTGCCCCGTCACGCGCGAGAGTTCGACGGGGTCTTTCGCTCGATCCTCGGGTTCGCATTCGTCCATGGCGCCCGCCTCAGCCACCCATGCGGCGCCGCTGCGGTGCGGCAAGCGCGCAAGCCTCACGGCAAGGGAGATGTTGTCCTGCGCTCTCGCCGAGCGCATGCGGCGCGACGCTTTGACCTCCATCGCGTGCCGGGCAAAGCCGCGCGCGACGCGCTCCTCTCGCGGCTTGATCAAATCCACGGCGACTTGAGCGCGCGTGGACTTGCCGCAGCCCGAGCGGCCGATCAGCGCCACCACCGCGCCAAGATTGACTGTGAGCGAAGCCTGACCGCACCTTGAGCTCGAAGACGCCTTGTCTGATCCGCGTGAGGGTCAGCGAGCTCATCGCTTGATCCGCCAGTGTTGTGCGGCCTCGCGCCGGCGTGCCAACTCGGCCCGGACGAGGCCGGTGAGGCCGTATTCGACGCAGATCAGCGCGGCGACCGCCAGTAGGCCCCCGGCAAGGCTGAACTCCAGCATCGCCCGCGCCCGCGTGAGTTCGCCCCCGATCCCGCCGGCCTTGGCCAGAAGTTCGATCATCGCCGCGACCTTGAAGGCGGTGCCGAGCGCCCACGCAAGCGCCAAAAACACATCCGCGGAGACATGGCGGCCTGTAAAAAATCAAAAACGACAGAGAGGGTCCGCGCCGAAGACCTCGGCCATCGCATGAAGGCCGCGGTCGCGGTTCGCCATGTCTTCGGCAGCGCCCCCTAAGACCACCAGCGTTGCCGCACTCAGGATCGCGGCGGCGACGGTGGCGTTTGAGGCCCCGAACCAGATCATCGCGGGCGCGATCCGGGCGATCAGCGGCACCGCCAGCATGATTGTCATTAAGGCGCGCGCGAGCTTAAGCGTGGCGGGGGCATAGCCGGCGCAAGGCCCGTCAGCTCGCCCATGCCGGTGGCAAGGCCAAAGCCCAGGAGCGCAGGCTTAGTCGTGAGCCAAAGTTTCGGCCTGGCGGCAGGGTCTCCTAGCAGGCCCCACGCGGCGGCAATCGTCGTATGCGGCTCAGGCAGGATGAAATTGCCGTCAGCCTCTTGCGCGGCCTGCCAGAGCGCGGCCAGGATATGAGCGCCCCGAGCCCCGGCCAGCCCGCCCAGAGAAACCGCCCCACCCGCTCCGCCGGTTGGTCAGCACGGGCCACTTCGGCAGGGCCAACGGGGCCTTGGCTCGGGCCTTGGGCGCGAAAGGGACGGTTCGGTCCATCACAGTGCGTAGACCCTTCATTGCGCAGGCCGCCGCCGATGATGGCGAAATTGGCCTCCGGCATCAGACCCAGATTCGCCTCAACGGCCGGGCGCGCCTGGCTCACGGGGGTGGCGGTCGGGTCGCAGTATGGGATATGGGATCGAGGCCGCACGCACCTCGGCAGTTGGTCCAGCGGCCCGTTGACCGCCGCCCACGTCCCGGCCAGATCGGCCAGCCCCTGCGCGGTGGCTGCGGCCAGCACCGCCTGCAGGGGCTCGATTAAGCCGCCATCGGCTGCCAAAAAGCCGTGGGTGACGGCAAGACCCGCCTGTCGCACCACCGGCCCGCACTCTCGGGCGCACCCTCGCGCAGGCGCCGAAATGCACTCCCGAGCGCACAGCCAGCGCGGCTGTCTCAGCCGACCTCAAAGCGCGGCATGGCGCGCATGAGACTGGTGTCGATCTCCCCAGGCTCGCTCATGCCTTCCACGCCGCCACAGCCAGACGCAGCCACCACCAAGCCCACCATCCGTTGGCAAAGGCGGGAAGCGCTGCTTCCAAATTCGAACGATTTGTGACAATTCGATGACGATCGCGCCTTGTCGAAAGATTGGCTTTAAAGGGGCTCTGGCGTGGCTGATGGCATCGATCCGTCCCTCTATGCGCGCGTTGTTGCCAAGGCCGAGGCTTTGGCGAAAACCCCCGCACGCGTCCGCCGCTTCAGCGTCGACGAGCGCGTTTTCTGGCTAAAATCTGCGGTCGCCGGCGGGAGCTGGTGGGCAAAGCTTCGCAAAGGTGCTCGCCTCAGGGCGCTTGCAGCCGAAGCGTTGCGCCTTGAGCACTTGGCCGCGGCAGGGACTCCTGTTCCGCAGATTGTTCACAAAGGATCCGGTTTTCTTGTCTTGACTGATGTCGGTCGCTCGCTCCAGGAGCTCCTCATCGATCCGAACCTTCCAAAAGCCGTGGTTTTGCAGATCTTTTATCAAGCCGGGCAGACGCTTGCACTCTTGCACAAGCGCGGACTGTTCCATGGGCGCGGACAGGTGAAAGATTTCTGCTGGGACACGCGGCGCATCGCGCTCATCGATTTTGAAGTCACCCCAGCAAACGTGCACTCAAGACGGCATTTACGTGTGGCCGCCCGGCGCGAGCTTGTCAATTTTGTCTATGGCTGCATGCGGGTGGAAGTGAAACATCACCGCCCCGTCGAGCCCGCGCTTGCCGCTTTTCGTGATGGCTATTTAGCGGCGGGGGGTGCAAAGGCGCTCAAGGCCGCCGAGCTTTGGGCGCAGAAGCGCGCTTGGCTTCTTCCTGCGCTCGCGCCGCTTAAACGCTTTTTGCCCGCAGGTTTGGGGCTTGATCTGCGCGCAACAGGGCCAGCACTTCGTGCGCTTGCAAACCTCTCCAAGCTTCGCAAAAACGTGCCTTGACAGGCGGCGAAGGCCTTTGTGGAGATTAAACTGCACACGATTTCAGGCCATGAGCAGGGTTCGGGCCCTGGGCAAGGAGGGCGAGGGGTGGAGCTTGAGGCAATAGAGAAAAGCTATCGCCGCTGGGCGCCCATTTACGATGCGACCTTTGGTCGGATCACCGCAATGGGGCGTAAACGCGCGGTTGCCGAGGTCAACAAAGGCCGCGGTCGCATTCTTGAGCTTGGTGTTGGGACGGGCTTATCGCTGCCTGACTACGCGCCGCATCTCGAGGTGATCGGTGTCGATTATTCAGAAGACATGTTGGCCATTGCCCGCAGGCGCGTCGCGGAGCTTGGCCTAAAGCACGTGGTCGCACTTGCCCGCATGGACGCGCGGGCGCTCGACTTCCCCGATGGCTTTTTCGATTGCGTCGTGGCAATGTATCTCGTTTCGGTGGTACCGGAACCCGAGCGCGTGATGGCCGAAATCGCGCGCGTTTGCAAACCGGGCGGGCAGGTCATCATCGTCAACCATTTCGCGCGCGAAAAAGGGCCGCTGGCCGTCATCGAACGCATGCTTGCCCCTCTGGCCAATGTGCTTGGCTGGCATCCGGATTTCGACCGCATCCGGATTTTGAAAGAACCCTCGCTGCGCGTTGTCGAAGTGCGTCCAATGGCGCCGCTTAGTCTTTTCACCTTCTTGCGTCTTGTCAAAGAACCGCGGTGAGCCCGGCCTGAGCCGGCAAAGCCCGCGGGCCAATCTTTCCTCAAACCAAGGCGCCGATCACAGCCGCAGGGCTCGGACCTGATCTTGTGATCGTTCCCGCCACACCCCCCCGTTGAGGGTGGTAAACCGGCGCGGCGCTCTCACCCCCGCTTGCGCAGCGATCGCGCCCGAGAAAAGACGATGGCGCATTCTTGTACCCGCGCAACGCGCAGTTTAGCCCGTTTTGGCAAGGTGCTTTCGGGCGCGGTGGGCTGTCGATCGGAGGAGCAGGATCGGTGGCGCGGGTTGCAG
>FWWL01006147.1_pt1 | contig 17756 bp, 15 predicted proteins | sample 2228331 | NCBI WGS metagenome assembly FWWL01 (sample SAMEA103939775, study PRJEB20133) | metagenome
TTTACCCTTCGGAGGATGAGGCACTCCAGAAATGCTCCTAAAACCCTTCCGCCATCCGGCATCTCTTCGTCCGAGACAGATACTATGGGTCGTTTTTAGTGTTTTTCTTATCGTTTTAGGCACATGGTATTCTCTTGCTGTGACTGTACCATCGCTTTTTATTCTCCTGGGATGGGGGCTTATCCTCTGCCTTGGTCTCTGGAGCGTTTTCAGTACCCCTCTGTGGACATTCTCCCCTCAGAATAAAACCATCACCCAGGCCTACCTTTTTCACAAACGAACCTGGGATTTCAAGGAGATTCAGTTTATTCTTTTCCCTATAGAACACAAAAATTGGCAAAACCACATCGCTCTCTCTTACCTGCTTACGATAAACGATGGTTCCGAGATGTATATCATCGGCCTTCTCAACCCCCGAGAACTCTCCCTCATTCAATCCCTGGGACAGCACTACCACATCCCCCTGGAGGTAAAAGAATGAAAGACCTTCCATCCGGCCTCTACGGCATCATAACCGAAAAACTCTGCAAAGGCAGAAGCATCATCACCGTTGCTGAAGCCATGATAGCTGGTGGTGTACACATCCTCCAATACCGCGAAAAAGAGGACAAACCCAAAAACATCCAGTATCAAGAATGCCTCATCCTCCGCAAGATGACCAGAGAAGCCGGTGTTGTCTTTCTCGTCAATGACTCCATCGACCTCGCCCTCGCCTGCGATGCTGATGGCGTTCATATCGGGCAGGAGGATCTCCCCCCGGCCGTTGTTCGTCATCTTGTTGGGCCATCCCGAATCATAGGCCTCTCCACACACTCCCCCGAACAGGCCCATCACGCTCAACAAGAGGGCATCGTCGACTACATTGGCGTAGGGCCACTTTTCCCCACCCAGACCAAAATTCATCCCGAAGGTCAGGTGGGCATTTCATACCTTGACTATGTCGTTCAAAACATCAGCCTCCCCTTTGTTGCCATAGGAGGCATCAAGGAACACAATCTCGAAGAAGTTCTGAAACACGGGGCAAAAACCGTTTGCCTCGTTACCGAGATTACCGAGGCAGAGAATATCCCCCAAAAACTCCAGGCCCTTAGAGAGATTCTCCAGCGGTACGGGATACAGTAGCATAGAGATTAGCTAGATACTCCATATCCTGGCGAAAATCCTCCAAATCCCAGGAAGAGCGCTTGTAGGCTTCGTTCGTCACCGGAATATCCCCCACCCCAGCCATCAACACCTGGCCAACAATCTCCTCCATTGGGAAATCCCCCTCCCCAAAGTGAAGATGCTCATCCACAAGAGAATCCCAATGCCCATCCGTAATATGAAGAAGCGAGGGTTCCAACGCAAAAAAACGCCTCAAAAACTCCCAGCACGACACGCCAAAACCATTCGCCGCCGTAATAGCATGACCAATATCCAGACAAAACCCCACCCCCGTTTCCCCCATCACAAAAGCAATCTCCTCAGGAAGCGCCCCATTACACACGAGATTTTCCCCATGACCATAGCGAGGCTTGTTCTCCAAAAGCAGCCTCCCGTCAAAAAAAAGCCTGATCTGACGCGCCGTCTCCTCTATCCTGCCATTCACCCCTGGATGAATCACCACCTTTTCAGCCCCCACCCTGTCAGCAAAACGCAAACTCTCCTCAATAAGCTCCCTATTCCTTCCCTCTCGTTCGGCACAAGCAAGACAGAGTCCATGGCTATAGTGAGGTGCATGAACAACAAAAGGCACCCCAAGACTCTCCCCCATTTCCGCCCAAAAACCAGCCGTCTGATCCCCCGTCTCAGGCAACACATACACCTCAATAAACTGCATCACCTGGTCTTCCCAGAGCCTTACGATAGCGTTCTCATACTGTTTATTCGTAGACCAGACCTTGAGGCCAAAGGGAGGATGTTTCTCTCTCATTTTTTGAAAAGCGTCGACTTCGTCGCCGAATTATACAGCGAGAGAAGTTGTTGATACTCATGGACAAAATCCAAATTCTTCCACACACTATGGGAAAAGTTTCTCTTCTGAAACCCCTTCACAAACTCACTCTCCAGGTCAGACACCGGCTTTCCAAGTCTCTTATCCCAGGTTGGCTTATCATACGAAAGCAAAGCCAGCTCCCTCACCACAGCACGACTGTAGCGTTTCTGGAGAAACGACAGCCACTCCACACTCTCAGGGAGCACCACCAACTGAAAAAACACCGTCGTCAAATCATCCAGTGTATAATAACGGCTATACCTCTCCATCAGCTCCTGCAACGAGACAAAATATACCTCAACATCAAGAAACTGAATCAAGTACGCCCTTGCTTCCCGTAGCTGAGATGGTTTCAGCTGATACTTTTGAAAAAAATTCTCAAAATCCCTAATACGACAAAACGAGATCATCTCCTCCTTCAGGGGCAAAGCCCAGGAAGCCCTTGAGTTTTCCGCCTCCCAGCGCATGGACTCCCATACCTGTTGAATCTGAGCCCAGCGAAGGGTGAGATTTTTCCAGCTACGAAGCATCTGATTCCCCACCCGAAAAAAATCCTGATACCGTTCTCCCATGAGCACCACCTCACCGGAAGCCGGTTTTTTCTCCACGCGCAAAAAACGGCGAAACACCTCACGATAAAAAGCCACTTCCTCAGCCGAAGGTGTCCCAGGAAAAACCAGAGTAATCCCCTCCTTTCCCCTCTGAAAGGACACCTTGTTATCCCTTACGTCCTCAGTTATGGTCATACACCCAGCCAATTCCAGCACAAGGAGTACCACCATCATAGAACGTTTCATGCCTCATCCTCCACAATCTCAAAATCCAGATGCTGTTTTTTTACGTTTGCCCTTACCAGACGGACACGAATACTCTGTCCCATCTGGTAGATCTTTTTACTTTTCGTTCCCACGACACTATGACTCTCCTCACGATAGATAAAATACTCAGGCAGATCCGCGAGACGAATCATCCCCTCAATCCCTGTCTCCTTTATAGACACAAAAATCCCAAAAGAGGTCACCCCGCTAATCACCCCATCAAACTCCATCCCCTCTTTGCCCTGCATGTAACGGACAGATTTGATCTTGTAAAACTCTCTCTCGGCATCCATCGCTATCCGCTCCTGGGCAGAAATATGGTTGGCAATCGCTGCCAGCTCCTTGTCTGTGTAGGATATTCTGGCTATACCAAGGTGTGCCTTGACCAAACGATGCACCGTGAGATCAGCATACCTTCGTATAGGCGAGGTAAAATGCGTATAATACTCAAACCCGAGCCCATAATGTCCGAGATTTTCATTCTGGTAACGTGCCTGTTGCATAGAACGGAGAAGCATCTGGTTCAGCAATTCCTTGTAGGGTTTATCCTTGACCTCCTCGAGAAGCCTCTGAAGCTCCTGTGGTGGTGGCAAGGTATGCGTCCGAAACTTATACCCAAACCTCAGAGCCATCGCCAGAAAAGAACGCATCTTTTCCTCTGCTGGCTCCTCATGAACCCGATACATGGCATACTCCGTACGCTCTGAGAGAAACCTCGCCACACTCTGGTTGGCGAGGAGCATAAACTCCTCAATGAGACGCTCTGCATCAAGTCGATCTTTCAGCCAGAACTTCATTGGCTCATCCCACTCATTGAGTTCACACTTCTGTTCCCGGAAATCAAAATCAATACTTCCTTCCCTCAATCTCCTGGCATAAAGGATACGGAAAAGCTCATTCATCTCCATCAGACTCTTCTGGAGGGCTGGATCTTGCATCGTTTTCCTGCCCTTGAGAACCTCTTCGACCTGAGGGTAGGTGAGCCGATACTTGGAGTGAATCACTGTGGGAGCGATACGGTACCTCTTGACTCGCCCCTCTCTATCAACATCCATAAAAACAGACATGGTCAGCCTGTCTTCGTTCGGATTGAGGCTACAGATACCATTCGAGAGCTTCTCTGGAAACATCGGCACCACACGGTTGATAAAGTAGAAGCTATTACCACGCTTGAAAGCTTCTTTGTCGAGGGGGGTATGCCTGGGCACATAGTACGAAACATCAGCAATATGAACCCCAAGTCGCCACCCGTCCTTTAACACATCAATCGAAACCGCATCATCCAGATCCTTGGCATCAGGCCCATCAATGGTAAACACCATCTGCTCTCTGAGGTCTTCCCGTGAAGCTAGCTCCTTGCTGGGAATCTCAACAGGTATAGCCTCTGCCTGAGCTAACGCCTTTGGCGGAAACTCCTTACGAATGCGATGCACCGCCAGAATATACTCAAAATCCTCACTGGCATCAAAATTCTTCCGTCGACCGTCATCCCGTAACGGTGAACGCTGGTGTTTTCTGGGTTTTTCGTCTGTTTTTTCTTTTTTCAGTTTTGCCTTCTGTTGTTTCTTTCTCAAGGGGTTCTGCAACACTATCCTCTCTCCAGAAACAGCCACCTTGTTTTCCATGATGAGATCATCGAGAATATGCAGGAGGCGTTTCTGGTCACTCTTTGAGTGAAGTCCAAACTCCTGACACACCTCATCAAAATTCGTTTCTTTTTTTTCGTGCACATATTTGAGCACATCTTTTCGTTTCATAGTAATATGATAACTCCTTTTTCGTCACCCTTGTCCTAAGCACGCTGTTGCCTGTGATCAGCATCATAGTGACAATACTTATACTTTTTCCCGCTTCCACACCAGCAGGGATCATTTCTTCCCAGTTTCTCTCCCCGTTGTACAGGCTTTGGCTTCTCCATCGGGGAAGCGGATTTCATCGCGCCAAACTGACCAAACTCCGTATGCTGTGCCTCGATCCTCTGTGGCCCTGTTTCTACGGGCAACTCTTCAGCCACCTGGAGCTGAATCTCAAGATGAGCGAGCATCGCAAGAGCATCCGCCATGAAGTTTGAACGCATCCTGGCAAAGAGATCAAACGCTTCTACTTTATATTCTACGATGGGATTCTTGCTGGCGTACTGACGGAGACCGATACTCTCCTGGATATAATCAATAGCCCTGAGATGCTCCTTCCAGCGAGCGTCAAGCGTACTCAAGAGCACATACTTCATCGCATCATAACGCACCTGCTCCGGAATCCCTTGAAACCTATCCCATACCCTTGCTTTGATGAGACGAGCCAGTGTTTCTTTGGCCCCATCATAGTCTCTGGGCTGCCATTCACGTAGTTCCACCATAAACTGAAGCTTAAGCCATTTCTCCAGTTCATCCTTGGGCCAGGTGTGGGGACGTGTCGGCTGAGGGAATGTTGAAACCTTGTCCTCTATCACGAGCTCGATGATCGTATCAATAACCTCTGGATGATGGTGAATATCCAGAATCTCATCTCTCAAACGATAGATATAGGTTCGCTGTTCGTTCATCACATTATCATACTCGAGGAGATGCTTTCGGATTTCAAAGTTGCGGTTCTCTACCCGTTTCTGGGCGTTTTCAATCGCATTGGAGATCAGTTTACTCTGGATCTCCTCGTCTTCGCTAAATCCAAGGCTTTTCATCATCTGGATACGGTTATCCATCCCAAAAAGCCTCATCAGATCGTCCTCAAGCGAAACATAAAACTGCGAATACCCTGGATCACCCTGACGACCAGAACGTCCTCGAAGCTGGTTATCAATACGGCGGGATTCGTGGCGTTCGCTTCCGATTACCAGCAGTCCTCCCAGCTCCTTCACACCAGGGGCGAGTTTGATATCTGTTCCACGACCTGCCATATTGGTAGCAATTGTCACAGCATAGGGCTGACCAGCCTGAGCAATGATCTCGGCTTCCTTCTCATGGTATTTGGCATTGAGCACATTATGAGGGATACGCCGCTGCTGCAAAAGTTTCGAGAGTCTCTCTGATTTTTCCACCGAGATAGTTCCTATCAGAATAGGCTGTCCCTTCTTGTGATGTTCTTCCACATCACGAACTATTGCCTTGAATTTAGCATTTTCATTGATATAGATCTTGTCCGGGGCATCAATACGCTGAACAGGCACATTAGGTGGGATCACCACCACATCGAGGTGATAGATAGAGTAAAACTCCTGTGCCTCTGTCTCAGCCGTTCCTGTCATACCAGCGAGTTTCTCATACATACGAAAATAATTCTGGAAGGTAATGGTTGCTAGAGTCTGGAACTCCTGACGAATGGCAACACGCTCTTTGGCCTCAATGGCCTGATGGAGTCCATCGGACCAGCGTCGACCAGGCATTTTTCGTCCTGTAAACTCGTCCACAATCACCACCTCACCATTCTCTACCACATAGTCTACATCCCTGTGGTACAAACGATGAGCCCGTATAGCTTGGATAATATGATGAACCAGCTTGCTATTTTTGGGAGAATAGAGATCCTTAATCCCCAGAAGTTGCTCTATCTTTTCGATACCCTGCTCGGTCAAGACGACGGTTTTGTCCTTCTCATCAACGGCATAATCCCCTGTTCCCTCGATAGGCTCATTTTTCTCATTCACCTGAGCCTCAGTAAGTCTGGGAACTATCTTGTCCACCTTATAGTAAAGATCAGTGGTTTCCTCAGTAGGACCAGAAATAATCAGCGGTGTCCGAGCCTCATCGATCAAAATCGAGTCCACCTCGTCCACAATAGCAAAATGATGTCCCCGTTGTACCTTTTGTTCTCTGGCAAACACCATATTGTCTCTCAGATAGTCAAACCCGAACTCATTGTTCGTTCCATAGGTGATATCACACCTGTAGGCCTCCTGCCGACCACATTCGCGGTAGGTTGTTTTATACTGGCTGATATCCTCCCAGTCCACATAGTAGCTTTTTTCGTGGTTGATGATCCCCACCGAAAGCCCAAGAAACTTGTAGATCGGTCCCATCCACACGGCATCACGTCTGGCCAGATAATCATTGACAGTCACAAGGTGAGCCCCCTTCCCCGTCAAGGCATTCAGATACAGTGGAAGAGTTGCCACAAGCGTCTTACCTTCTCCTGTTTTCATCTCTGCGATCTTGCCCTGATGAAGAACCACACCACCCATAATCTGTACATCAAAATGCCGCATGTTGAGGGTTCGTTTGGCCACCTCTCGCACCACGGCATAAGCCTCCGGGAGAATATCATCCAGCGTTTCTCCCCCTGCAAGCCTCTGTTTAAACTCCTCAGTCTTGTGAGCGAGGGCATCATTGGAAAGACTGGAAATATCCAGCTCAAAGGAATTCACCTTTTCTACGAAAGGACGGAGTTTCTTAATATCCCGTTGCTGTTTCGTCCCGATAATCGCATAAAGAAGAGTGGTAAAAATTCCCATATTCACTCCTTAAAAAACTTCTCTATTAGTATAACACAAAATCCAGGAAAAGAAAAATTTTTGTAGAAAATTTTTCTTATAGAAGCTTTATCACCGCTGTTGAAATGGCAGACACAAGCCCAATAAACCACATTATCATGGTAAACTTTTTATTCATATCCTCAAAGCGCTTATTCATATCCTCAAAACGCTTATTCACATCTTCAAAACGTTTGTTCACATCTTCAAAACGTTTGTTCATATCTTCAAAACGTTTATCCACTGCCTCAAAACGCTTGTCCACTGCCTCAAAACGCGCATTCATCACCTCCAGCATCGCCTTCATGTCCGCCCGTAAATTCACAAGCTCTACCATAATCCTGTCTGATTTTTCTTCTGCTTCTTTCTTGAGTTCCACCTGTTGAAGAAAAAGCATCAAAAAATGACGGGCCGAATCCCTGTCCTTTTTTTCAATCGCGTCGAGAAACTCATCTTCCAGGAGCTCATAGATATCCTGTGTCAGCATAGAGCCTCCTTTTTACCTTTGTAGTATACCACACAAACCAAAAAATGTCAACCCCAAAAAAATAAAAAAAGGCGTCCGGAAAACCGGACGCCGATGTTTCTTAATTTAATTTAATTTAATACATATCACCCATACCAGCACCAGGAGCAGGAGCCTTCTCCTTCTCAGGCTTGTCCGTAATCATCACCTCAGTGGTGAGAAGAAGCCCAGCGATGGATGCCGCATTCTGAAGGGCGGTGCGTTCAACCTTCACAGGATCAATGATACCCGCCTTCATCATGTCAACCCACTCGTTGGTGAGGGCATTGTATCCCATACCGTTCTTGGACTCTTTTGCACGATGGACCACCACAGAACCATCGATACCCGAGTTGTCAGCAATCATGCGCATAGGAGCCTCAAGAGCACGACGCACAATCTCAATGCCCACCTGTTCCTCTTCATTTTCACCTTTGAGACCCTCGAGTGCCTTCTGAGCAAGGATCAGGGAGAGACCACCACCAGGCACGATACCCTCTTCAACGGCTGCCTTGGTAGCGGAAAGAGCGTCCTCAACACGTGCCTTCTTCTCCTTGAGCTCAACCTCAGTAGCAGCACCAACACGGATCACAGCTACACCTCCAGCGAGTTTTGCAAGTCTCTCCTGGAGTTTTTCGCGATCGTAATCAGATGTGGTATCCTCAATCTGCTTCTTGATCTGCTTGATACGAGCCTCAATAGCCTCTTTCTTGCCAGCACCGCTGACGATAGTCGTATTCTCTTTGTCAACCTTGACCTTCTTAGCGCGACCGAGGTCAGCAAGTGTAGCATTCTCAAGCTTCATACCCTTCTCTTCAGAGATCACCTGACCCCCCGTGAGGATAGCGATATCCTCGAGCATTGCTTTGCGGCGATCACCAAACGCAGGAGCCTTCACCGCCACACAGTTCAAGGTACCGCGAAGCTTGTTCACAATCAGTGTAGCAAGAGCCTCTCCCTCAACATCCTCAGCCACAATCAAGAGAGGTCTCCCCGATTGAGCAATCTTCTCAAGAAGAGGCACAACCTCTTTGATAGAAGAAATCTTCTTGTCATAGAGAAGAATAAAGGGATCATCAAGCTCGGCAATCATAGATTCTGCATTGGTTACCATATAAGGAGAGAGATACCCACGGTCAAACTGCATACCCTCGACAACATCCACATAGGTATCGAGAGACTTGGATTCCTCAACCGTGATAACACCATCCTTGCCAACCTTGTCCATAGCCTCGGCAATAAACTCACCAATGGTCTTGTCGTTGTTGGCAGAGATAGCAGCCACATCTCGGATTTCTTCACGATCATCCACTTTTTTAGCGAGCTTCTTGAGCTCAGCAACCACAGCCTCAACAGCCTTGTCAATCCCCTTCTTAATCAAGGTAGGATTGCTTCCAGCCGTCACATTCTTGAATCCCTCACGAATAATCGCATGAGCCAACACGGTAGCAGTCGTGGTACCATCACCCGCAATATCGTTGGTTTTGGTTGCCACTTCTTTTACCAGTTGAGCACCCATGTTCTCGAACTTGTCTTCGAGTTCGATCTCCTTGGCAACCGTAACACCATCTTTGGTGATGGTTGGTGCACCAAACTTTTTGTCGATCACCACGTTTCTACCGCGGGGACCAAGCGTTGCACCTACCGCACGGGCCAGTTTCTCAACACCTGAGAGAATCTTTTGATGCGCCTCACTCGAAAACAATAAGTCTTTTGCCATAGCTTCACTCCTTTTCTCGAATTTTTGATTAAAATATACTCAAAGACCCCCTCAATCGTCAAGTCTCTCTTGAATTCAAGCTAAAAGAAAAAAAAGCCGATACCATAAAAAAGCACAAGAGTTGAGGAGCGAACATGAAGCGTTGCCTTCTTCTTTGCTGCATCGTGGGCGTACTTTATGCCACCGAGGATCTCCAGGTAGAGCTCAAGTTTTACCAACAAGCCTACAGGATCAACGAAGATATCCCTGTCCAGATCCTGGTGTACAACCTTTCAGATAAACCCCAAGAGATCTTTGTGTCTCCTTTGATCTATGAAACCTTTTTTTTCGATATCAGAACCACGAAAAACACCCTTGTAGAACTTCGGGATGATTTTCGCATCGAGAAAGCCTCCCTTGCTTCTGACCTCGCCAGTGCCAGACGCATCATCCTCATGCCAGGTGAATCCTTCTCAAAAGACATCAACATCAATGAATGGTTTCAACTCTCTGAGGTGGGATACTATTCCATCAACGGTCTCTTCTACCGAAGACCCGATCTCACCAACGATGTGAAACGTTCCTTCTCCTACAAAATTCTCATCAAACCCCCACAGGTTGTAGAAGAAGCTGTTGTCAAAGAAGACATCAAACGTCAGGAAAACTTCCTCGCTCTCCAGAAACTCCCCCCCTACGAGGTTATCGAGGATCTCTGGGACGCCAAAAGCAAAAAAGACTGGGAGAGATTTCTCTTCCATATAGACGCGGAAAAACTTCTCCTGGCTTTTGACGATTTCAAAGGAGCCTATCTCTCCGCAAGAACCGGTCGACATCGTCTCCAGATCGTAGAAGATTTCAAGAAATACCTCACCATTCACTGGCAGGATAGAATCCTTTCCTACTCTGTAAAAGAAGCTACAATCAAAGGCACCGAAGCCGAGGTTGTCTCGGATGTGGAGTTTGCTGTTCGTAGCCAGAGCTACATCCTCCGCTACACCTTCAAACTCTACCAGAATGTCAATGGCCAATGGCTCGTGTATGACTACACCGTTCTAAGGATAAAATAATGACCATCTACCCCCTCTGGTACCCGCAACAAACGATCAAAGACGATATCCTCCGTGTGGGATGTGACCCACGTGCCGTGAGCATATTCAACCAGAAAACCCACATCGTCCCCATCTACATCCACAGCATCAAACCAGCCATGGCCAACATCATCAAACAGGAAATGCTCTCCCTCAAAGGAGACGCTGTTGTTCACGAAAAGAGCGTCAGCTGTGAGGTTGACAAAACAGATGTTATTCTCCTCGGCAGCATATCGGTTCTCCGAAACTTTGTCCAGAAACTCAAAATCCATCCATACCCTACACTCGTCGCTCTCAACGAGAAACTCGAAAAACTCCTCAATCACCTCCAGCGTCCTGTCGCTCGCCAGACATCCCCTCATGGCAAAACACTCTCCTATGACAAACCACTCATTATGGGAATCCTCAATATCACTCCTGATTCTTTCTTTGATGGGGGACGCTACCTTTCTGTTGACGAGGCTCTCCATCGTGCCGAGCAGATGAGAGAAGAGGGAGCAGACATCATTGACATTGGTGGAGAATCCACTCGACCTGGATCTGAACCCGTCCCTGCAGAGGAAGAGCTCGCCCGCACCATCCCCATCATCCAGGCTCTCAAAACAAGACTCGACATCCCCATTTCTATCGACACCACCAAGGCCATCGTTGCCCTGAAAGCCATGGATGCCGGGGCAGATATCATCAACGATATCAGTGGCTTCACCTTTGACCCGGAGATGCCTCGCGTCCTGACACAAACCAATGCCATAGGCATCATCGGACACATCAAAGGCACTCCCAAAGACATGCAACTCAATCCAACCTACGACAATGTCATCAAAGAACTGGTTGAGTATTTCGAAGAAAAAATTTTCTTTCTCACCCAACAAGGGGTTATCAGAGAACATCTCATTGTTGACCCCTGCATCGGGTTTGGCAAAACACCAGAACACAATCTCACCATTCTCAAACACACGGCGGCATTCTGTAGCTTTGGCCTACCTGTTCTGATCGGAGCATCACGAAAATCCACCCTCGGCAAAATCCTCTCCCCTGAGAATCCTCTCCCTCCAGAAGAAAGACTCTTTAGCACCCTGGGGGCACACATGTATGCCTGGCTGGAAGGGGCTGCCATCGTCCGTGTCCACGATGTCCGTGCACATAATGATCTGAGAAAAACCCTCTGGGCCATAAAGAATGAAAGACTTTCTACCGATAATTAAAGTATAGATATCATAGGAGTTTATGATGCGGGATTATAAAAACTACTTCTCGGGGAAACGTCTTTTTTCTCCTCAAAACCATGCCCACCACCCAGAAAACAACACCCAGAAAGCTCCAAAGCCTCCTATAAAATTTCCCCTTTCATTTGTGACGTCTCTTCTCATTATCGGTGGCGTAGTTGGATGTCTAAGCTTGTTTTTTGCGTTTGAAGGACTCCAAAAAAAACAAACCCACAAAATCTCCTCTATCGGAGAACTCACCCTGCAAAAACAGATAAGTGAATACCTTACCCCTCGAGGTATCGGCGGAAGTGAACCCATCTCCTCAAACGCCACCAAAGACCTTCATTTTTATTTCTATGAAATCAAGCCCGGGGAATCCCTGGCTTCTATCGCCAAAAAACTGGGCACATCTATGGACAGTCTCATCAGTCTCAACAGTATAGACAATGCCCACTTCCTCAAACCTGGCAATAAAATTCTCGTTCCCAATCTCGATGGTGTACTCTATGTCGTCAAAAAAGACGACACCCTCGAAAAAATAGCCAAAAAATACAAGGTCCAGATTGACGATATCCTGGACTATAACGAGATAGAAGAAGATAACGCCATTATGCCCGGAGATATTATCTTCCTGCCTGGTGCCTCCCTCACCGCAGAAGAAAGGGCAAAAGCCCTCGGCTACCTCTTTGCTAAACCTGTTCGAGGGAGATTTACCTCTGGATTTGGCATCCGTATTGACCCCTTCACGAGAGGCAGGGGATATCATGCAGGTATCGACATTGCCGCTCGCTACAACACGCCTATCCGTGCAGCTAAGGAAGGCAGAGTAACCTTCACTGGCTGGAAGGGAGGATATGGTCTCTGTGTCATCATCAAACATCAGATGGGGTACGAGACTGTCTACGGTCACCTGGCGAGTATCACCGTCAAAAAAGGCCAATACGTCAACCAGGGGCAGATCATCGGCAAAATGGGAAACACCGGCCGCTCGACAGGCACCCATCTCCACTTTGAGGTACGCCGCTACAACAAACCCATCAACCCCACTCGTCTCCAGGGATTGGGGAAATCGAGCCGCCGGTGGTACTAAGGTTATTTCACAAACTGGATAAGCTTCTGTCCCACATCCGTGTTATCCATAATACCGGCAAACTCCTCCATGCCCGGGCCATACACCAAAAGTGGCACCATGGCTGCGGTATGGTCTTTGCTTGAAAAGTCGATACGTACAAATTTTCCCTTTACACCACCGGACAGAGACACCCCGCCCGTCTCATGGTCAGCAGTTATCACCACAAGGGTGTTTTTCTCCTTTTCAGCAAACGCCAGTGCCACCTCAACCGCCTGTTCAAAATCCTCCATCTCGGGTATCAGATTGGTCACATTTCTGTCATGAGACGCCCAGTCAATCTGAGAACCTTCTACCATCAGGACAAAGCCGTTCTTTTCCGTAGAAAGGAGTTCGAGGGCTTTGGCGGTGAGTTCACCCAGACTATTGGTTCGTCCCTGTGCTACATAAGGAAGAGCACCATACGCCAACAAACCAAGGACCTTCTTTGTTCCCTTTACCTGAAAAAGGTCCGAAACATTTGACACAACTTTCCAGCCACGATAAGCCATCCAGTTCACGAGAGAAACAAAATTTGTCCCTTCCCCTGCCCATTGATTGTAGCGACTGACCATCGACTCGTTGGTGAAACGATACCCAAAATACGACAACCCCCCACCTATCATGAGGTCCATCGTTTCGTTGGTCACCCAGAGGGCTATGGCATTCTCATTTGCCCGGGAATCTTCATGGGCATAAAAAACCGCCGGTGTGGCATGTGTTACCGTACACGTAACGACAAGCCCCGTTGCCTTGCCCCGTTTTTTGGCGTACTCCATAAGGGTGGGCAGAGGTTCTCCGGTAGGAGAAACCGCGATAGAACCGTTTCTTGTTTTATAGCCGGTAGAAAGGGCTGTCCCACCCGCCGCCGAATCCGTCACCAGACTATTCTCCGAATAGGTGGTCACAAAAGCCACCCGAGGAAACCGCTTCCAGACACTCTTCTCCATAAGGACACGACTTGAGAGATGCGATACCCCAAACCCATCACCAATGAGAAGAATAATATTTTTCGGTTTTGGAGAAACCTGAGCTGGTGTCGTTTTGCCTGATGTTTGGGCATACCCCACCATAACCATCATCATAGACATAGACATAAACACAAACATCCGCTTCATCTTAATATTCCTCCATCAATTTTCCTTCCTTAGATTATACCACAAAAAACATAAAAAAGCGAGCATGTATACTGATATCAGTTGAAAGTGAGCAAAATTTGCGCTAAAATGTAAATAGAAAATGATTCCTGGCTTCGCATAGTTCTCACAAAAAAAGGGGCTGCCACGGCGGACAGCCCCCTCTGGCGGAAAGGTCAACCCTTGACAGCTCCGGCAAGCAGGCCTTTAACAAAATATTTTTGAAGGGAAAGGAAGATAACAAGAGGAATCACCATAGAGATAAAAGCTGCCGCACTCATGAGATGCCAACCAGCCTCCAAAGACCCCTTCATAGAAGCGATTTTTACAGTCAACGGAGCTACCTCAGGATTTCCTCCGAGATACACCAGCGCCACCAAGAGATCGTTCCACACCCACAAAAACTGAAATATCCCAAGACTTGCTATAGCAGGGACAGCAAGAGGAAGCACGAGCTGCGTGAATATCTGCCACCTATTGGCCCCATCAACCTCTGCAGATTCAATCATTGCAAACGGAATTCCTGCAAAAAAGTTTCTAAAAATATAGATAGCAAGAGGAAGACCATACGCCGTATGGGCAAGCCATATCCCAGGAAAAGTTCCAATAAGCCCCGTGGATTTAAGGAGCTTCATAACAGGAATAAGAGTAATCTGGATAGGAATCACTTGCAAGGAAACAAAAAGCACAAATATAAGTGTTTTCCCCGGAAACTTGAAAAAAGCTATGGGAAAGGCTGCCGCAGCAGCAAAAAGAATAACCAGCAACGTAGAGGGTATCGCAATCAAAAATGAGTTAATAAACGCCTTGCCAATTCCTCCCTGGAGAAGAACCACCCGATAATTTTCAAGCGTAAACTGATTGACCCGTGAAAAAGCCATCCACCATCCCGATGAAACAATTGCTTCAGGGGATCTGAACGATGTAATAAGCAGTCCCAATGTTGGTATACTCCAGATCACAACAAAGAAAAAGAGAAAAAGATTAATCAGCACTATATTACCCTGGGTTGGATGTGCTGGATTACGTTTTGCTTGTGACTTCATATTTTACTCCTTGTTTTCGTATTTGGTACTGGGAAAACCCAACTGCTACCCTCTCTGGCTCTCTTCTATGTAGTAACTCTTAACATTTCCTATGGTAATAGGAATAATACACAAGAAGAGAACGACCGCCATAGCAGCCGCATATTCCAGATTTCCTTCATTAAAAGCTGTTCTATACATTCGGTTTGCCAGAACTTCAGAAGAGCCATATGGTCCACCCTGTGTCATAGTATACACAATATCAAATACCTTCAAGACATTGATAACCATAGTCGTAGTTACCACTGTAATAGTAGGAAGAAGAAGGGGAATTTCTACGAGAAAAAACGTCTGAACAGGTGTAGCGCCATCAATCATAGCTGCCTCTCTTATCTCTTCTGGGATATTCTTTATGGCAGCACTAAAAATCGTCATACAAAAACCAACCCACATCCAAACACCAGCCGCAATGAGCGCAAAATTGACTGTTTCCGGACGCCCCAAAAAAGCTATTGATTCATAGTATGAATTTGAAAAATTAAACTTACTGCCTACTTGAGTAAGAAAAGTAAAAACAGCATTAAGCACTCCTATCTGTGCATCCTTTTCATACACAAAAGACCATATTACGGCTGCTGCCACATAAGAAATAGCCATTGGTAAAAAAAGTAACGTCTTAGCGACAAAAGCCCAGCGAATGTGTTCTATCAACTTGGCAAACATGAGTCCAAATCCGACCGTAAAAAAAGTAAAGAACACCAACCATAGAATATTATTCCGAAAAGCAATAAGCATATTCTGATCAGTAAACATCGTAATGTAATGGTCTACTCCCCACCTGAGACGAGTGGCTCGATTAGCAAGCTTTGAATAAGAAGCTTCTGCCAGTTCTTGTACAGTAATCTCAGGTAGTTCCTCAACAATCTGTTGAAGCTCAGAATTTTCAATTGCATATTTTTTCTCAATAGATGCAAGACATTCCTCCCAACGAGGAATTTGTTGAATGGGTGTATCTCTCGTTACAGTAGCCTGAGAAATTTCAGTACAAAGAGATAGAAATTCCTTCCTTAATTCAGCAAGACTGAGTTTTTGCCTGACCTGAAAACTCAAAAGAATAGTTTCAAACGTCGGAATAACAAGAAAAAAAATCAGCAAAATAAAGGCCGGTAAAAGCCAGAGATAAAATTTAGCCTCTTTCAGTCTCTTCTGCCATCGGAGCCGAGAACGTATGGCTATATTCATATTTTCCTCCTTAAAATTAAGGTATGAAGGGGGAAATTCCCCCTTCATACTCGTTAGTCTAATAATTTTTCTTCGCCAACTCTTCCATCTCTTTCAGAATCTTGTCGAGATCTTTGGGATTTTTGATGTACTTCTTACCAGCATCCCACAAACCGCCCTGATTGCCAACAGCAGGGGGCATCAGATCAGAGGCATCAAACACAAAGATATCTGCTTGTTGAACAATTTCAGCAGACTTTTGCAGTACAGGATCTTTGAAGGCAGAGAGAGGCACCTTTCTGTTTGGTACCAGAAAGCCTCCTTCCGCACCAACTGTCTGAGCCTCTACTCCAATAAGAGCTTTGATAAGTTTCCTAACCTCAGGAGTATCATTGAATACCACCACAATGTCACCGCCACCCACAATAGGAGCTCCATACTGAGGATCGATGGAAGGAAATACAAAGAAGTCCATGTTAGCATCAGGTATCTGAGCCTTCACAATACCTGCCATAAAATCACCCTCATAGTACATATAAGCTTTCGGCGGATTCTGGAAAACAGCAAATGCAGCATTCTGGAAAGTAGCAGCAAGAGTCCCATCGATACCTCCGACCAGATGCTTAGGATTGCCTACAATCTCTCCCCAGGTAGTAAAGGCTTTTCTCACAGCCGGATCTGTCCAGCTTATCTCATGATCAATCCACTGCTGGTATTTCTCTGGACCTGCGGTTCGAATCATGATATTCTCTACCCAGTCTGAGAGAGGCCACCCAATATCTGCCCCGATGGACCAAGGAGTTTTCCCAGCCACCGCCATCTGTTTTGTTAACGCCACAAGCTCCTTCCAAGTTTTAGGAACCTTCCATCCATTTTTCTTAAACTCTGCAGGGTTGTACCATATGACAGACTTGTTGGCGATCTTAATGAATACACCATACAGCTTTCCGCCATAGCTTCCCAGATCATACATGGTGCGAGCCATACTCTGAGAAATCTCATCACGTGAAATATAGGAAAGTGGCTGGAGAGCTCCCTGAGAAGCAAGTCGCTTCAGCATACTAGGATTGGGAAGAATCGCAATATCCGGGAGATTTTTTGCCTGCATTCGCGTAGTAAGAATAGCATCAAGATCACGAGTGGTCTCAAACTTCACTTCAACACCCGCAGTCGCACACATCTTCTTGAAAACCTCCAGTTCACTCCCTCCCCATGTGCCGATAGCTGAAACAGCAGCAAACGACACATTCACCAACACCATCATCACCATAAGCCATACAGAAACTTTTAAGGCTTTCATACCATCCTCCTTTTGGATTTTTTTGGAAACGTTTCCAAATAAATTATAGATCAAAAAATTTTTTTGTCAAGTACTTTGGGGGGATTTTTGAAAAAAATTTTTTTGAAAAAGAAAGGGCTTTTTCAAGCCTTCTCCAAAAACTAAAAATAAAATACTGGTTTTAAAAAGCATTCTCTATCAGGAACTTTTCACGTCAATTAAACCAAAAACA
>FWWL01006149.1_pt1 | contig 17749 bp, 14 predicted proteins | sample 2228331 | NCBI WGS metagenome assembly FWWL01 (sample SAMEA103939775, study PRJEB20133) | metagenome
ATAAAGTTAAGTGCCTCATTCCAGGAGATACTTCTGAACCCGCTGAGGTCTGCTGGTTTATCCTTTGGAACTATCCTTATAAGGGGTGTCTTCAATCTGTCAGCGCTGTTTATGAATTTATATCCGAATCTACCCTTTACACAGAGCCATCCTTCATTCCATGTATCTTCCCTTGAGGTTACCTTGATAACTTCATTCCTCCTTACATGGAGTGTGATATTGCAACCTGTACCGCAGTAAGGGCATACTGTATCGATCTCCCTTACATCCTTCTGCCTTCCTTTACCCTGCCAGAGTTTACCTGTCAGTGCACCTGTTGGACATACCGCGACACACTGACCGCAGAATTCACATTCAAGATCTTTTTCAAATGCAGTCACTATCTTTGATTTAAAACCCCTGTATCCAAAATCTATGGCACCAACTCCCTGTATCTCATTACATACCTTCACGCATCTACCGCAGAGTATACACTTCTCGAGATCCCTTTCAATAAAGGGATTTCCATCTCTTTCTTTGTATCTTCTTCTTTCACCCTCGAATCTGTTTTCCCTGATACCGTAAAAATATGCGAGTTCCTGAAGTGTACAGTCACCTGCTTTTTCGCATATCATGCAGTCATTTGGATGGTCAGAAAGGATGAGCTCGAGGATTGTTTTTCTCATATCCTCAATTTCTGGAGTTGAGGTAGTTACCTCCATGCCTTCACTCACAGGTGTGGTACATGATGTTACGGGCCTTGGAATTCCTTTTATGGAGACTATACATAATCTGCAACCACCGAATGGTTCTAACTTTGGATGGTAACATAAAGTGGGTATGGGAATATCGAGCATCCTTGCTGCTTCAAGGACCGTCGTTCCTTCTTTGACCTCAATTGTTTTTCCATCTATTGTTAACTTAATCAGTGACATAATTATCACTCCTTTTTTACAGCATTGAATTTACAGACATCAAAACATGCACCACATTTGATGCATAGTTCACTTTTTATCCTGTGAGGTTTTTTCTTTTCACCCGTTATAGCACCTGAAGGACATGCCCTGAGACAAGCGCCACACCCTTTACAGAATTCCTCTATTATCGAGTATGTGAGGAGATCTTTACAAACCTTTGCGGGACATCTTTTTTCCTTTATGTGTGCCTCGTATTCATCCCTGAAATATCTGAGGGTGCTGAGAACAGGATTCGGGGCAGTTTGACCGAGTCCACAGAGAGAGGTTGCCCTGATATCATGACTCAATTTCTCAAGAAGTTCAATATCTCCTTCTTTACCATCTCCTTTTGTGATCCTCTCAAGTATCTCGAGTAATCTCTTAGTTCCTATCCTGCATGGAACGCATTTTCCGCAGGATTCTGCCTGGGTGAATTCGAGGAAGAACTTTGCTATATTGACCATACAGTCTGTCTCATCAAGCACCACCATTCCACCAGAGCCCATAATGGATCCTGCTTCTGCAAGAGACTCGTAATCTACAGGGATATCGAGGAGTGATGCTGGTATACATCCACCGGATGGTCCACCTGTCTGGACAGCCTTGAACTTTCTATCTCCTGTAATGCCACCACCTATGTCGTATATTATCTCTCCGAGTCTTATACCCATCGGAACCTCTATAAGTCCTGTATTTTTAATCTTTCCTGTAAGGGCAAATACCTTTGTTCCTTTTGATCTTTCTGTTCCTATTGATGCATACCAGTCTGCACCGTTTCTTATGATGTAAGGAACATTCGAGAGTGTCTCGACATTATTTATTACTGTCGGTTTGCCCCAGAGTCCTTTATAAACAGGAAAGGGTGGCTTTGCCCTTGGCATGCCTCTTTCGCCTTCTATGGATGCTATGAGGGCTGTTTCTTCACCACATACGAATGCGCCTGCGCCGAGTTTTATCTTTATATCAAAATTGAAATTACTGCCGAGGATATTTTTACCCAGGAACCCCTTTTCTCTTGCCTGTGATATAGCGAGCCTTAGTCTTTCGACAGCAACTGGATATTCAGCCCTTATATATACATAACCCTCATCTGAACCAACTGCATAACCTGCTATGAGCATGCCTTCTATAACAGAATGGGGATTGCCTTCAATAATGGACCTATCCATAAAGGCACCAGGGTCTCCTTCATCAGCGTTGCAGATTATGTATTTTTTTTCACTATTCACTTTCCTGCAATTTTCCCACTTAATACCTGTGGGGAATCCTGCTCCACCTCTGCCGCGAAGTCCTGACCTTTTTATCTCAGATATAACATCCTCAGGTGTCATCTCTTTAAGAACCTTTCTTATACCTGAATATCCACCTGCATTAATATATGCATCGATATCTTCAGGATCTATGGTGCCACAATCCTTGAGCAGAATCTTTACCTGTTTTTCGTTGAAGTTATAATATGAATTATCTACAAGCCACTCTTCAACAGGTTTACCATTTATAAGGTGTTCTTCAACTATCCTCTTTACCATATCAGGTTTTATACCCTGATATGTGACAATCTTATCTCCTTCAACCACATCCACGAGAACATCCCTTGCACAGAATCCTCTGCAACCAACCTTCTGATACTGGAAGGCCATGTCCGATTGCACATCAAGGCTCATCTCATTTATGGCTTTTTTAAAAGCCTCTATAACCTCCAGACTACCTGCTGCAATGCCTCCTGTTCCGATACAGACCTTTACAACTATCTTTCTTGAGTTATTTTTTTCCATTAGCTTCCTCTTCATCATGAAGTTTTTTTATGATCCTTGCTGTTCTTTCTGGAGTCATCTCTGGATAGACCTTATTGTTTATAATCACGACATGAGCGATACCACATGCACCAACGCACCTTACAACTTCAAGGGTAAATTTACCATCTTCAGTTGTCTCGCCTTCAGATGTAAGTCCCAGTTCCCTCATAATCCTTTCAGTTATCTTGCTTCCACCCTTCACATGGCATGCGGTTCCACAGCATACTGATATGATATTTTTGCCCCTTGGCTTCAGGTGAAACTGTGCATAGAAGGTGGCAATACCGAAGAATTTACTCGGAGGAACATTGAGTCTCTCTGAGAACCAATAGATAGCCTCTTCAGGTAAATAGCCAAACCTCTCCTGCGTCTCCTGTAATAAGGAGATGAGGTTACCATCATTCCTGTGATAATTATCCAGTAACTCTTTTAAGATCCCTTCCATATTCATTCAGAAATTTCATAATGTAACATCTTTGGATAGATTTGTAAATATAAAAGTTTTAATCAGATTATTTAAAGCGTTAATTGAAGGTGTAACCTTTCTAAATAATTGTTACTTTTTTTCCATTCTCAGGGTTCTAAGTTTTGCAAGGTCTTCCTGGTAGCCATAGATATGGGCACCAGCACTGTATGCATAGATTGGACCGTTTTTGATGGATGTTTCAGAACATATATACTGTTTAAGAAGTTCTATTCCTCCAAGATTTGTTGGAAAGCCTGCCCACAGGTCCCATGACCTGAAGTATGCTGTAACAGAGAGTTTCATCTCATCTCCCTCTGGTATGACCTTAAAATCGAGAATTCTCAGACATGGAGGGTCGAGTTTACCATCCTTTCCATAACATATATCGAGATCCTGAGGGGTGCCTATCTCGATAACAGCCTGATTTGTGAATGGGGTCTCCTTCAGTATATCTATAACCCTTTCGAGTTGTGTCTTTCCGTCTTTCATGGGGTGATGAATCCTTGAGGCATATCTGTATGTCTCATTTTCTCCAAGTTCAGGATTCATGAGGTAATTTGCGAAGTAATCCTCTATATATTCCATTGAGGTGGGTGAGGGTATGCCAGAATTAGGTGGCATCTGTGGAACCATATCGTAATATGGATGTTCTATATATACTGCTATGCCCGGGTACTGGATCCTGTACTGCTCTTTTTCGAATGAACCTCTTTGTATCTTCTGGATATAACCATAATCAAAGATATTATAAAGGAGTTGAAACCATGCATCTGATATTGTTTTTGCTTTTATAAAAAAAGGTTCCATTTTTTATTTTAACATATAAATTAACATGTGAGATGAAATGCTCCCACAATCTTTTTTGATCTCTCAGACTCCATTTTGTTGTAAATCTCGACTGCCTTTTCTGTCCTTTCCACAATAACCTCAATCCCTGATGATTTGAGAAACTCTATGGTTCTTTCAGGCACCTTCATAACTCCATGATATCCTGTTCCAATTATCAGAACATCAGGTCTTTCTTTAATAATATCCTCGAGGTCCTCTAATGAAAGTCCATGGCCTTCCTTTCTCCACCATGATGGATTTAGCCTTTCAGGATAGATTATGAGGTCAGATGTGTAAACCTTCCCATCAATGACCATCTTACCAAATGAATAACTCTCTATTTTCATGGATTTATTATAACCTATATAGCATGGCATTGTGGCGTATCCTAATGACTGAGGATGTCTCCCTGTGGATAAGTTGAATTTCGATCGAGACATTAATTAAAATTAGATGTTTTTGAGTTTAAAATAAAAGATGCTGTATTTACAGCGGATATAAATTTTAAGGGAGGAAATTATGAAGGTAATTCTTGAGTTCATTCCAAAGTCAAATTTTCTTAAGGTTGCAGAAGAGACGAAGGATTTTGTCGATGGCTGGAATGTGACTGATAGTGCAGGTGGTAGACCAGCACCTGGTGGTACCGCAGTTGCCTGTGTATTAAAGACTAGGTACCCTGAAAAGATAGTGATACCGATGCTTATCACGAATTATAAAGGACCTGTCGAAATAGGTGCGGTGGCAATGGTTGCTGAGGCGATGGGAATCGATGGAATGGTTCCTGATCCAGGAGACCCTCCTGTATACGGACATCCTATAAGGACTCGAGATGATGGAAGTTGTGAGGTTCTTGTTAACGATGATGAGATTGCTGCTTACAGAAGGTCAACAGGAGCAGCAGAGGATGTGAGGACATTTCTGAAAAAGAATGTCCAGATAAAGAACCTCAAGTTCGGCTGTCTTCTTACAGCACGAAGACCTGTTGAGGATGCCATAGCAAGGATAAAGGATGACTGGGATTTTGGTTTTTTCATGAGACTTGAGGAAAAATCTCTTCCGATGTTAAAGGAACTTTCCACTGAATGCAAGAAATTAAACAAACCCCTTTATGCTTACTTTATAGTCGAAACCCAGAAGAATAAAAAGGTGATAGAAAGGATTGGATGGCCCTCTACCACAACCCTTGATGGAGTCAGGGATTTTATGCCCAAACTTGTTGGAGTCCTTGATGGCATAATCCCGACATGTCTTGGAGATTCACAGGGAGAGATGGAGCTGCTGAAGAGACTTCAGGAATTCAGAGGCTGAAGTCTGTTGACAAATTAACCGTAGAAGTTTTAAATTAAATAGGTAATACATTGCCGATGGGCGAAAGAGGATTCACTCTTTGCGCCCATTTTTAATCGATAGAGAGGAAAGGGAATGTGCAGACTTGCAGCAATAACATCTTCTGAGTATATCTCTCCAATGGAGAATATACTGAGCCTTGAAACCATGAAGGAAGGTCACGATGGTTCCGGTCTTGGCCTCACCCTGAAAGACCTGGGTGGAGAATTTAAAGGATTGAAAAAATATCCTGTTCTTTCTGGTATATGTTCCAGAGACGGCTTAAAGGTTCTTGATGAATATATGAAGAGACAGGGATTTAAACTCATACATGAATGGATGCCAAAGATTAAGCCAGTCAAAAATATAAAGAAAAGGGATTTTTACTTCGCAAGGTTTTATGATTATCCTCCTCGTTGTAAAGAGATGTCAGAAAGAGAAAAGGAGGATTTACTTCTCAATATCAGGGTGAATCTGAGAAGGATGGGTGAACCAGATGAGAGTATATTTGTATTCTCTTTTTATCCTGATGTCATAACAATAAAAGAGGTGGGAGATCCCCTTGAACTCGGAGAATTTTTTGGTTTTGATAGAGATAATCTCAAAGCAAAGATTATATTCGCACAGGGCAGGCAGAATACAAATTATCAGATATATCTCTATGCCTGTCATCCATTCTTTATACAGGGTTACTGTACCATGACAAATGGAGAGAATACAGCATTTGTTCCCATAAGGGAATTCCTGATGAGCAGGGGATTCCCTGGATATATCGGTTACAACAGTGACAGTGAGGTATTTGCCCATATATTGCATTATACTGTGAGACAGCTTGGATTACCTCTCACATATTATAAGGATGTCATCACCCCTCTGAAGACCTCAGAGATAGAAAATAGAAGTGACAGGGATGCGTTGAGACTTTTGAAGCAGTCATTGAGACCTTTATGTATCGATGGACCCAATATGGTTATAGGATTTACTCCAGATGGTACATGTTTTATGGTTCAGGACTCAAAAAAACTAAGGCCTGGAGTTGTTGGCGGTGTACCTGGAAAGTATGCTCTCATGTCAGAAGAGTGTGGACTTGACAGGGCAATTCCTGAAAGAGACAGGACTCAGGATATATTTCCCATGAAATATGATATGGTTATAGTTTCACCGGGTGCAAAGGAGGTGAGGGTATGGAACCAGTTAAAGGCGTGATACTCGATCACAATCATAAACTCTCTTTAAAGGAGTTTCCATACATAGTACGCTGGCACGATCAGAGGTGTAAGAGGTGCGGTAAATGTACTGCTGTATGCCCTGTTCAGGCGATCGTGCCTGCTGTAAAACTTCAGAGAGTGGTGCAGTCAGAAGGGTCATTGCCTTCACCCATGGTAGTAAGGAAGGTTGTTCATGTGATAGAACAGGTCACTGATATGGAACATTACTGCACAGGCTGTGGTGCATGCACCCTTGTATGTCCGAATGAGGCTATAGAGCCTGAATATAATCCACAGAATAAATTTCTGCATTATAAAAATAAGGGTGGAGAACCCTACAGACGTGGTGGCAGAAGGAATGATCCATCTCTGTCGACACTTGACAGACTGAAATTCACGAGGATATCGATGCTCACAGATCCTGCACTCGATGCTGGAAGACATGAGTTCAGGATAAGAACCTACATAGGAAGGATCCTGCCTCCTGAAGAACTTCCTCTTAAGGTCGTCAATGGAAGACTCGAGGTGGACAGGACATCAGGTAAGTTCATACCACCTGTGAGGGAGATCTATCCAATAATGATAGGAAGCATGTCTGTTGGAGCCCTCTCTCCCCCCATGTGGGAGGGCCTTGCCATGGCAGTGGCATATCTCAATGAGGTTGAGGGAATGCCAGTTGTGATGTGTAGTGGTGAAGGAGGGGTTCCACCAAGACTCCTGAAATCAAGATATATAAAGTATTTTGTATTACAGATAGCCTCAGGTTACTTTGGATGGGATAGTATCATTCATTCACTTCCGCATATGCAGGAGGATCCTGCTGCGATTGAGATCAAATACGGACAGGGTGCAAAACCTGGAGATGGTGGATTGCTCATGGCTCCAAAGGTTATAAAACTCATTGCGGAGATAAGGGGTGTGCCCCAGTATGTTGATCTTCCTTCTCCACCAACGCATCAGACAAAGTATTCAATAGAAGAGGCTGTCATGAAGATGATACAGTCAATGTCAATGGCATTTGGATTCAGGATACCTGTCTATCCGAAGATATCAGGTACAAAGACTGCAAGAGCAGTTCTGAATAACCTTGCGAGGAATCCATATGCAGGGGGACTCTGTATAGATGGTGAGGATGGTGGTACGGGTGCTGCATATAATGTCTCCCTTGATAAGATGGGGCATCCGATTGCATCAAATATAAGGGACTGCTATCTTGATCTTGTGAAACAGGGCAGGCAGAATGAATTGCCACTTATAGCAGCAGGTGGTATCGGTAAAAAAGGTAACCTTGCAGCAAATACAGCAGCATTGATAATGCTCGGTGCCTCTGCAGTTGCCATTGGAAAGTATATTATGCAGGCTGCTGCTGATTGTTTTGGTGATGAGTATAACCGCTGTAATCTCTGCAATACAGGAAAATGTCCACGAGGAATCACGACACAGGATCCAAAACTCTACAGGAGACTCGATCCTGAGAAGGTTGCAGAGAGGGTGGTGGAGATATTTAAGTCTGCAGATGTGGAACTCAAGAAGATCTTCGCACCAATGGGTAGAAGTACAGAGCTTCCGATAGGTATGTCTGATGGGCTTGGTGTGGATGATAAGGCAATAGCGGATAGACTGGAGATAAGTTATGTCTGTTAGGAAAAGAAGGATCAAGGGATCAGATATTTCCACCATTACAGATAAGACCTTTTCATATGAGACGGCTGTAAGGTGGAAGGATAAGAAGAGTGTTACCATCCACGGTAATATCGATGGAAGGAGAATACCATCGAGGATACTCGAGGAGTATATTCAAAGGGCTGTGAGAGATGGTGCAAGGAGATTGCATATAATTGCTGATGGCCAGCATGGCATAGGTGGAAGGATATTCCCGCAGGATGAGACTGTAAGGATAACGGTTGAAGGGCCTGTTGGACAGAGGCTGGGAAGCATGGGAATGCCGGGTACAGAGATAATTGTTAAGAATAGTGTTTCTGATGATGTGGGGTGGCTCAATTGCGGTGCAAGGATAACTGTTCTTGGAGATGCAACAAATGGTGCATGGAATGCAGCAGCGCAGGGAATACTGTATGTCCAGGGAAGTGGTGGTGCAAGATGCGATACAATGACAAAACACAATCCAAAGTTTGATCCCCCGCAGTCATGGTATTTCAGGGATGTTGGTGATTCATTTGCAGAATTCAAGGCAGGAGGCATTGCTGTTGTATGTGGTGTTAATCCGAGAAATCCAGATAATGTACTGGGTTATAGACCATGTGTTGGAATGGTGGGTGGAATCATATATTTCAGGGGCAGAATTCAGAGTTACAGTGAAAAGGATGTGAAACTCCTTGATCTTACAGATCAGGACTGGGAATGGTTGAAGACCAACATGAAGTATTTCCTTGAGGCAATAGATAGATCATCATATTATGATGAACTGACCCGTTCTGTGAATGACTGGAAAAAACTGATTGCATATACACCTGAGGAGAGAAGAAAGAGGAAATGGTTCAAGATACCTGTTTCTGAGTTCAGGAATGAGTACTGGGAGAAAGAGGTTGGTAAAGGAGGTATATTTGCTGAGTACATTAATCATGAATTGACTCCATTACCATATATCACCACAGGTAAGGACAGGAGATTCAGACCTGTATGGTCAAATGAGAAGTATGCTCCACCATGCGCATATGCGTGTCCAACCCATATACCAACTCATAAAAGAACAGCCCTTATAAGACAGGGGAGACTCAATGAAGCCCTTGAACTCGTTCTCAGATATTCACCACTACCAGCGACAGTGTGTGGTGAGATATGTCCGAATCTCTGTATGCAGGCATGCACAAGAAGAAGACTCGATGAACCTGTTGATATAGATAGATTGGGTTCACTCAGTCTTGAATTAAAAGCACCGGAGAAATCTCAACCCACACCATACAGGATAGCAGTGATAGGTGGTGGACCTGCAGGAATGAGTGTGGCATGGCAACTCGCATTGAAGGGGCATAGAGTCGATCTCTATGAAGCAACGATGAAACTTGGTGGAAAGATTGAGCTCTGTATTCCAGAGAATAGACTTCCTCGTGAGATACTCCATAAGGAGATAGAGAGATTTAAGAGCATAGGTGTTAATCTCCATCTCGGTACTGTGATAACGAAGGAGAATTTCAGGAAGATATATGATGAGAATGATGTTGTTGTGATAGCAGTTGGTGCACATAAACCGAGGAAACTCACATTTCCTGGTTCAGAGTATACCATCTCTGCATATGAATTCCTGAGAGATATAAATGAAGGTAAAAGACCTGATCTCAGGGGCAAAAAGGTTGTGGTGATAGGTGCGGGTAATGTTGGAATGGATGTTGCATCAGAGGCATTCATATATGGTGCAGAGTCAGTAACTGCGATAGATATACAGAAACCCGCTGCATTCGGAAAGGAACTCGAGATTGCCCAGAGAAAGGGAGTGAAGATAATATGGCCCAGGGTTACCGATAGATATGACCACGATGAGAGGAGGTTATACTTTAAGGACGGTTCATCCATAGAGGCTGACTACCTTATAGCTGCCATTGGAGATATACCTGATCTCGATTTTATTCCACCCACTGTCCATACAGAAAAAGGATGGATAAAGGTGGGAGATAACTTCCAGACATCTGATCCCAAGATATATGCGATAGGTGATGTTACAGGATTGGGACTCGTCACACATGCGATAGGCCATGGCAGGATTGTTGCTGATATTATACATTCAAAATTGATGGCTTCGCCTGTATCTCCGCCATTCAGACAGGTCATTCCATATGAGAGGATAAAGACAGAATATTATGAATTCTGCAGGACAGACACTGATATAGAAAAAGAGGCTGAAAGGTGTATGTCGTGCGGAACATGCAGGGATTGCCACATGTGTGAGGTTACATGTTACTGGGGTGCAATAAAGAGGGTGGGATATGAGGATGGCTCATACGAATACATCGTGGATGATGACAAGTGCATAGGTTGTGGATTCTGTGCAGGGATATGTCCATGTGGAGTCTGGGAGATGGTGGAGAATATATAATAACTATTGATTTTTTCTGTAAAAATTGTTATTTTATAAAAAAGTGGGAAAACCCACTTTTTTATTTTTAGAATGGACGAATTAAAACATAAATTATATAAACTTGCAGAAAAGATTGCAGAGAGGGAGGATGTTGAGCTCTTTGATATTGATATTGTGAGGGGTAGAAAGTTGATATTGAGGGTAATCATTGATAAGGAGTCAGGGGTTTCTATAGAGGATTGTGAGAGGATGAGCAGGGCACTGGAGGCGATACTCGATGTTGAGGATCCCATAAAAGAGCCCTATGTGCTTGAGGTCTCATCCCCTGGTATTGATAGACCATTGAGGGGAAGGCAGGATTTTATAAAATATATGGGCAGAAAGGCAAGGATCATAACAAAGGAAAAGGTGGAGAATCAGAACTTCTTTGTTGGTAAAATAGAGGGTGCCATGGAGGACGGAATAATATTGAGATTGAAGAATAAATCGATTTTTATAAAATACAGTAATATCTCAAGGGCAAATCTTGAGGTGGAGGTGTGATGACAAAGGAACTCTGTTACCTGATTGACCAGATCAGCAGGGAGAAGTCCATTCCAAGGGAGGCCCTTATAAATGCCCTTGAGTCCGCCCTCATCTCTGCGATAAGAAAGAGGTTTGGTGGCAGGACCAATATAGAACTCAGGATTGATCATAAGACATGTGCAATTACGATAACAGAAAAAAAGAGGGTTGTCGAAGAGGTCAGAGATAAAGATACAGAGATAAATCTTGAAGATGCGAGGAATATAAAACCAGATGTTAATATTGGAGATACTCTGGATACTCCACTGCACCTTGAGGACTTTGGAAGGATCGCAGCACAGACAGCAAAACAGGTTATTCTCCAGAGGGTCAGGGAGGCTGAAAAGGATGTCATCTATAATGAATTCAAGGATAAGAAGGGTAGCATTGTTTCAGGAACTGTTTTAAGGAAAGAGAGGGGTAATTACTACCTGAGCGTTGGAAAGGCAGAGGCAGTGATGCCTGTTAAGGAGTCTTTACCTGGTGAAAATCTGAAGAGAGGAGATATAGTTAAGGCTTATGTTGTGGATGTACAACTCACATCAAAAGGTCCTGTTATACTGCTTTCAAGAACAGTACCTGAATTCGTTGCAGGACTCTTCAAGATGGAAGTACCTGAGATAGCGGATAATATAGTGATAATAAAAAATATAGTCAGAGATCCGGGCGAAAGGACAAAGATTGCTGTGTATTCTCCTGATCCTGGAATCGATCCCGTGGGTTCATGTGTTGGTATGAAGGGTACAAGGGTGCAGGCAATTGTGAGAGAATTGAAGGGTGAAAGGATAGATATAATTCCATGGAGTGATGATCCCAGAATCCTTATTGCAAAGGCATTGAGTCCTGCACAGGTTGAGAGGATCGGTATAAATGAGTCCGAGAAGACCGCAATGGTTATTGTTCCTGATGATCAACTCTCCATCGCCATAGGTAAAAAAGGAAATAATGTGAAACTCGCCATGAAACTTACAGGCTGGGATATAGATATATTGAGCGAGAGCGAGTATTCAGAGGCAAGAAAAGAAGCAAGTCAATAATTTATGGAGTGTGAGTTCATTACAGTATATAAAAGGAATAGGTAAAGAGAGAGCAAGGATATTAAATCGCTTGGGAATCAGAAGCCTTACTGATATCTTTTATTACCTCCCTTTCAGATATGAAGATAGAAGATTCATAAAGAAGATTTCTGAACTCAGATACGACACTCCAGAGACTGTAAGGGCAAGGGTCATATCATCAAATCTCGTAAAGAGAAAAAATATCTCCATCTTTGAGCTGGGACTTTCTGACGGGAGTGGTGTTTTAAGGGCAAAGTGGTTCAATCAACCCTATCTTAAGAATCTCTTTAAGAATGGTCAGGAGGTTATTCTTTACGGGATTGTTAAGAGAGACGGGTATCTCGGGATCACATATGAGATGGAAAACCCTGAGTATGAGATTATCGACAGTGATGAGGAGACGATCCATACAGGAAGGATAGTTCCTGTATACAGACTCACAAGGGGTATAACCCAGAAACAGTTAAGGAGGATAATCCATTCTGTTTTAAGTGAACACATAGATTCCATCCATGATTATATGCCTTTCAGGATACTCGAAAAACTTAATATGCCTCCACTCAGAGAGGCAATAAAATATATCCACTTTCCTCCTCCAGATGCTGATATTGAACTTCTTAATTCATCAAGGAGTATATACCATAGAAGACTTGCCTTTGATGAATTATTCTTGATGCAGATGGGTCTGTTTATATTGAAATCCAGTAAGATGCATGAAAGGGGAATCTCATTCAACTCAGAGCAGAGATTCATCAATTCACTTCTTGGTTCCCTTGAATTCACACTTACAGATGCCCAGAAAAGGGTCCTCAATGAGATACTTGAAGATATGAGAAAACCATATCCCATGAACAGACTTCTTCAGGGAGATGTTGGTTCAGGTAAGACCGTCGTTGCCCTCTGTGCTATGCTTAATGCAGTGGAGTGTGGTTATCAGGCATGTCTTATGGCTCCCACTGAGATACTCGCAGAACAGCACTTCATAAATATACACAGGGCTGTGGAGAAGATGGGTTTGAGGATATGCCTTCTTAGTTCTGGTGTATCTAAAAAACCTCTGGAGGAGATAAGGAATGGAGAGATGGATATTGTGGTCGGCACGCATGCATTGATACAGGAGGATGTTGTCTTCAGGAGGCTCGGGCTTGTCGTAATAGATGAACAGCACAGATTCGGTGTTATGCAGAGATCGATTCTCAGATCAAAGGGATTAAATCCTGATGTCCTCATAATGACAGCCACACCAATACCTCGAACACTGGCACTCACTGTATATGGAGATCTCGATTGTTCAATAATAGATGAGATGCCTCCCAATAGAAAGCCCGTTATAACAAAGATAATGAATCAGTCTCAGAAAAAGGAGATATATAATCTGATACTTGATGAGGTAAAGAAAGGTGGACAGGTCTATGTTGTTTATCCTGTGATAGAGGAATCGGAAGAACTCAATCTGAAATCAGCGATAAATGGAAGGGATTCACTCCAGAAGATCTTTCCATTCTTGAGGATAGGGCTGCTTCATGGCAGGATGAAGGCTGAAGAGAAGGAAGATGTGATGATAAGGTTCAAGAATAAGGAACTCGATATCCTTGTGAGTACCACAGTTATAGAGGTGGGAATAGATATTCCTGATGCCACACTCATGATAATAGTTCATGCAGAGAGATTTGGACTTTCACAGTTACACCAGTTGAGAGGAAGGGTTGGAAGGGGTAAGAGGCAATCCATGTGTATACTCCTTGCATACGAGCCTTATACAGAGGATGCAAAAAAAAGACTCGAGGCTATGGTAAAATCTAACGATGGATTTTTTATAGCAGAACAGGATTTACTTATAAGGGGTCCTGGAGAACTGACAGGAACAAAGCAATCAGGAATGCCTGATTTCAGGATTGCTGATATAATAAGGGATGCTGACCTGGTATCTCTGGCGAGAAGGTTTGCGGGTGAACTTGTTGGTGAGGATCCACAGTTAAGTGGATATCCACAGCTCAGAGATGCCCTTGAGGATTTCTGGAAGGGCAGGATAGAACTTTTGAGGACAGGTTAAGATGTTCGAGGATATTTACAGGGTTTTCAGAAACGGGTATGAGAGATTAAAGAGATTCTCCACTATACTCTATGAGAGGACAAGGGTGGAGATTGCTGTCATAAAGATGCTCAATGATGTCCATGTGATTGACCGGAGGATAGAGGAGAATTACAGGATTATAGGCAGAAGACTCAGGGAACTTTATGACATCCATGAGAAGGATGTCCTGAGGGATGATATTATTGTACAGGCATTCAAGGAGATACAGAGACTCACTGAAGAGAGAGAGGACCTGATAAAAAAGTCATCTGAACTTGCAGGAGATATGAGATTCATGAAGGAACATGAATAATCAAGACATGGTCTTTGAGTTTATCTTCATCATCTTCATCGGTCTTTCAGTTGGTTCATTTCTCAATGTCTGTATCCATAGACTGCCACTCGGAGAATCACTGATAAGACCTTCATCGAGATGTCCTTACTGCCGTAATGCAATAAGGCCCCTTGATAATATACCTGTTTTAAGTTATATCCTTCTCAAGGGGAGATGCAGGAATTGCGGTAGCAGGATATCCTTGAGATACCCCCTGGTAGAATCATTGAATGCCCTTCTTTATATCTTTGCTCTTATGAGATTCGGTTTCGGTCTCCAAATTATCCCATATCTTATACTGATATCAGCCCTCATCGTTATAACATTCATAGATCTTGACCACATGATAATACCTGATGTCGTGACACTACCGCTCTCCATTGCAGGTGTCCTCATAAGTGGATTCTTACTTATAGACCCTTTCTCAAGGATGGATCCGCTCGGCATCAAGTCATCTCTCATCGGATTATTCACCGGGTTTGTACTCTTTTATCTTATTTCAGAAGGTGGTAGATATATATTTAAAAAAGAGGCGATGGGAGGTGGAGATATCAAGATGATGGCGATGGTGGGTTCATTCACTGGCTGGAAGGGAGTGATTATGACGACATTCTTCGGAAGTCTTATCGGTTCGATAACAGGCATAATCCTCATGACCATAAAAAAGAGGACTGATACAACTATACCATTCGGTCCGTATCTCGCCCTGGGGACACTCATAACCATCTTCTTTGGAGAAGAGATCTTTAATATTTTATTTCCATCGATATGGTACTGATAACAGGTATCCTGATAACAGTGATGCTTTTATTCATGATCTTCATCTCCTTCGAGGCAGGAAGACCCGAGATTTACATCCTCACAATAACCCTGCTCGTCTTTTTATTTATCATTCTTTATATAAACAGAAAGAAAAAGAGTTCAGAGAGAATGGAAGAGAAAGAATTCCTTATGGAGACATTCAGGGAGCTTGTCACGACTATGAAGGATCGAACACGGGAACTCGATACATTCAATGAGAATATCCTCCAGAGTGTGCAGAGTGGAGTAATAAGTTTTGATAAGGAAGGAAATATCACCAAGATAAATGAGGCGGGCATGAAGATACTGAATCTCAAGGAGGATGTTACCGGTAAGGATATATTCACTGTCCTCAGACCACCCCTGACTGAATACCTCAGATACGAGCGTATCTCGAGATCAGAGATCCAGTATGATGTGAATGGAAAAAGGGTATGGCTTGGCTTCAGCATATCCCCCCTCAGGGATAGCAGGGGATACACAATGGGTAAGATAATCACATTCTCCGATATAACAGAATTAAAACAACTCCAGTCACAGATAAAACTCAGGGAAAAACTTGAGGGCCTCGGTGAGATGGCAGCAGGTATAGCCCATGAACTCAGAAATCCCATGGCAGTCATAACAGGTTATGCAGAGATGTTAAGGAGATCCATAGATTCAGGAAAGGTGGATCTCTCTCTCCGGGGAATCATAGATTCCATAACAAAGGAGATTGAATTGATGAACAGAATCATCAGGGATTTTCTCTCTTTTGCAAGGTATGAAGAGCCTGTTCTGAGAAAGGTTGACCTTAAAGGCATAATCCGTGAATCACTTCAGGGACTTCTCACTGATGATAATAAATACAGAGTGAGGGTTGATATTAGGGATACAGATAGATTTATGGCTGATGATATCCTCATGAGGCAGGTCTTTAATAATCTTATACAGAATTCAATCGATGCCATGCCAGATGGTGGTGAGATAGATATTACCGGAGGAGTTGATGGAGATAAGTATATTATCAGGGTAACTGATACAGGTTCAGGCATTCCTGAAGAGATAAGGGAAAAGATATTTCTTCCATTCTTTACAACAAAGGATTCAGGAACGGGTCTCGGTCTTGCGATTGTCTATAGAATTGTCTCTTCCCATGGAGGAGATATCATGGTGGAGTCCTCAAAGGGTCTCACGAGATTTATCATGAGATTTCCCCTTCAAGGAGATACGAGAATCTGAGATGTGCCTGAAGAGTTCCCTGTATCTTTTTATATCTATCCTCTTACCCCCGAATCTCCATCTCTCATACATCGAGATAAATTCAGAAAGATATCTCTCATGAAACCCTCTTCTTATCCCTTCCCTCAGGACATCAGAAGGAGTGGATGAGGGATATATCATTGAACTATTCCTCTCTATAAGCCTCTTCAATCTTATATAGAGATATATTTCAGGAGAGACTCTGAGATAAAGAATAAATCTTTTATAAAATAGATATACCAGAAAGATTATCAGAGGGATGGATAAGATTATTGCTATATTCTCTGGATTTAATCCGTACCTTACATCTCGTACGGAAGGAGTGAGAAGTCTCAGGAACTTCACCCTGTCCTCATCCGTGAAACCCACCACATACCTCTGCCACTTCATCCTGAGAAAGTCCATATAAAGGAATAAGGGTGATGGAGGTCTTTCATTTACATAAGATGGAGTTGGATCGAATCTCATCCATCTGCCATCTACAAAAGCCTCCACCCATGAATGGGCATCCATCTGTCTTACTATTATATAATTTCCTATATTGTTTATCTGCCCTCCATGAAAACCTGTGACGAGTCTCGATGGAATACCCTCTATTCGGAGCATCAGTACCATTGCTGTTGCAAAGTGTTCACAGTATCCCTTTTTTGAATAAAGGAGAAAATCGATAACAGGATTAATGTTCGTTTCTGTATTCACATTCAGAGAATATCTGTAATTCTCTTTAAGGAATCTCTCTATAAAAGATGCCTTCTTTGTATCGTCCATTTCTTTCACTCTATATCTTTCCAGAACCTCTTCAGTGAAACTCCTTATGCTCTCCTTCAATCCATCCGGTATCTGTAAAAATCTCTCCTTATCTATCCTTTGAGGACCTCCATCATCATAACTGCTCATCACAACATAGTGTATCCTCCTTGCGCCCTTTTTGGGTAAATATAGATTACCCATATCATCCATCTCAACCCTGTAAAAATCACCCTTTAACATTATTATCCTGTCAAGGCCAAATACTATATCTGAATCAACAGGTTCGAGCATTATATCCTGAAGAGGGCCAGTCCTCTGTGTTAAGCTCACAAAG
>FWWL01006150.1_pt1 | contig 17745 bp, 12 predicted proteins | sample 2228331 | NCBI WGS metagenome assembly FWWL01 (sample SAMEA103939775, study PRJEB20133) | metagenome
CCGCGTGCGCCGACCTGGCGCCGTGTGCGCCGACCTGGCGCCGTGTGCGCCGACCTGGCGCCGTGTGCGCCGACCTGGCGCCGTGTGCGCATGCGTATCAGAAGGGGGATGAAAGTCCGGGCTTAGACCGATGAAGGGTTCAAGTCGGTCAAGCGAGCTAGGGAGAAGTTATAATAAAAGAAACATGAAGTCGGCGATATGGATAAAAGAGCACAGCGAATCAGAAGATGGTTTTGATTTAGCCGTTGAGCGCATTCGGCGTTTTGCGCGACGGCGTATACGTGGTGCGACAGAGCATACCGCGGTCTTTGAGGAGAAGGAGTGGTTGTGGTTTGTCTTTCACATGAGCGCGCGTAATCGTGTGACGACTTACTTATCGGCGCTCGCATCTGCGCCTCGTGTGCGCGTGATCCTGCCTGCGCATTTTTGGTTGGAAGAGGTGCGTTTATGTGCAGACTGGTTGGGGGAAGATGGCGTTGAGATGAAGCATATCAATCGCGCGCAAGCGACCGCGTGGATTGCCCAGGATGAGCTATTAAACGACTCGCGGTATGTCCGGAGCGAGGTGCTGCGGGACAGGCTGGCGGATGCGATATACACACTGTCCCTTCAAGTGCATCTGGGCGGACTGCCCGAGATGTTATTGCCCGAACATTGCAAGGGGATAGCGAAGCGTCTCGGCATGCAAGAGGAGATGGGGAGCATGATAGTCGGCGCGTTCGAGCGCTATAAGGCGCGTTGTCAGCGCGCGCACCTATATGACGACGGGATGCTGGGCGTGCTATATGAAAGGCTGTTGAAAGTGCCGGAGTATGAGCGACTGTTTTCGAGCCGCTACAAAGGCGTTGTGTGCACATATGCTCAAGAGATGCCGCAATTATTTCTTCCCCAGATAATGCAAATGGCGTTGTGGACGAGGGCTGGTATTGTGACGTTCACAGGCGCGGTTACGCGAGACAACCTGGGGGCACATGCGAGCAACGTAAAAATGCTGCAGGCGTGGGGCGCTTCTGTCAACAGCAAAGGCGGGCAAAGGTTTAAGCGGCGGGCGATAAATGTGACGGAGACGCGGACGCGCACGTGGCTCAGCATGTTACAGCAAGCGGCCGATCAGGTGGGGGAAATATATGCGCGCGATGGCACAGGCGGCGAGACTGCGGTGATTGTGCCTTATTTGTCCGAGCCTGTGTACAAAGTGTTCGCGCGACGGCTGGGACGATTTAGGATTAAGGCGCAGGCATATCATCCGAGCACGCCGCTGTCCGAGTATCCCGTGTGTCACGCGGCGATGGTGCTCGCGCATGTGATTTGTGGGCATGGACAACATCTGGCGGTAGAGGATGTGCAGTGTGCCCTGATGCAGGTGTTTCCGTTTTTAGACGGGATACAGGCAGGGTATGTGCGTCGCGCGATATTTATATCTGAAATGAACGAGGAGGGCAGGCGTTGGTCCATCCAATTGCCGAACACATTAGAGGCCTACATGGATGCGCAGGACTACCGAGATGTGAAGGCATTCGCCGAGTTTTTGATGGATTTACATGCCCAATACATGCGTGCGCCGATGCCGGTCTTCGACGTGTTGCGCCGATTATGGCAATTTTTGGTGCAAAACGAACGCGCAGCGCAGGCGGCTTGGGCAGGGCAATCGCCGGAAGAGACGTCGACCCAAAATGTGATGGAGATTGAGCGTCGCTCGCAATATTTGAGGCTGCTGGATGCGGCAGTGGCGCTGCATGATTTATATCAAATCATGGCACAGGCGAACTACGACGAAGGCGCGATGGATGCGGCTGATGCATCAACCTTGACCGCACATGGAAACGCGTCAAACGAAAACGCGTCAGGGGATAATGGCTTGGACGAAGAACAATTACGAATCATCAATCGCAACGTATTAGAGGGGTTGATGAGGCAAGGGATCCCGAGCCTGCACTGGCGCGACATATGGCGCGACAACGGTGTGTTGGTGGCGTCACCGCAGGCTTGGTTGAGCATGCGTCCGCACAAGGTGAAAAACTTGGTAATATGCGGCGTCACGGATCGTGATTGGTATGTGCGCAGGCCGCAGCAAGTTGCGGGAGAGGTCTCCTCATCCACAGAGGGAACGGCAATGCACGTGGATGACCGGCTGATACAAGAGGCGTCGAGAGATGATGTGGATGCGGACAAAACGGAAACGGGCAAAGAGGAGCGATTGCGAGAGGTAAATGCGTTTAGGACGGACGGGCCCAGACAAGAGTTGTCCTTCACAGATGAAGGTGCGCGATCGTTGGCGCAGTCGTTGGTGGGCAACGTCAGCCACAATATCTATCTGTTGTCCAGCGAGTGCGGGCGACAAGGCCATAACAACGTTGAGGAGGAGTCCTTGGCGCCGTATTTGTATGAGGCGATTGAAAAGGAAAAGGGTGGAGCGAAACGGGTGCGAACGGTGCATTTGCGGGAGGGCGCGGCGGAAACTGGCGCGCCTTTTAGCTTGAATCCACCCGCAAACACGGTGTGGGCTGTGGTGTGGGAACGATTGCGGGCGCATATATTGCAGGGACAGGCGCTATCACAGCGAGAGTTGCAGAAGGCGGATAAATTGCTTAACATTGTAAATAGTTATGCGCGGGGCGAGCGCCCTGAGATCATCGCAAAGCAGCTGAAAACGCGCAGCGACTACGTGCAGCGCGTGGTTGAGGCATATCACCGATACGGGTTTGATCTGTTGAAGCACATATTGCGCGTATATCGCAATCGAAGTGGTGGCGTTCGCGCAAAGAAGGGGGACAAAGCGCCCAACGAGGGGCAGCCCGGCATGGTGGTCAAGGATGTCTCGCAGAGAGCGTCCGCAACATCCGCCATAAACGACAAGGGGTTCGAGATAACGCTATAGCAAAAAGGTGAGAGCCATGAAAAAGACGAACACTCACGAAGGCGATCGGCGCCCCACCGTGTTAGTGGTGGAAGACAACCTGCAAATGCAAAAGTTGCTGCAGATGAATCTAGCGCAAGACGGGTTTAATGTGCAAATTGCATCAAATGGCGATCAGGCATTGCAGATATTGAGAGAGGGAACGCAGCCGTTGGATTGTATGGTGCTAGACTTGATCATGCCTGGCGTGGATGGATTTGACGTGTTAAAACGCGCACAAGAAATGAAGCGCCCTTTCACGATTGTGCTGACGGCGATGAACGGCGAGGAGAATGTGGTCAAAGCGTTTGAATATGGTGCGGATGATTTTGTCGTCAAACCATTTCGATACGCGGAGTTGCGCGCGCGTATTCAGGCGTTGCTGCGCAGGTCGCGTTGGCCTGCGTTGATAAACCAGAACGAGGTGGTGCGTGTAGACGATCATCTTGAAATAGATTTCAAAGAAGGGGTGGTTATCGTGAACGGGGAGAAGAAACCGCTGCGCAACACCGAGAAACGATTGTTGTATCAATTAGTCATGCATAGAGGGAAAGTAGTGCCCGCCTCATCGTTATTGGCAAGCGTATGGGGGTCTGAATGCCGAGATCAAGTGGATCATTTGAGGTTATACATCAGTTACTTGAGGAGCAAGATAGAGCCGCAAGGCAGCGGTCTGCGCTATCTGTTCACCCGGCATGGGATAGGCTATATGTTTGCCGGGGCGGACGATGTAGCGCCTGTCGCCGCGCTTGAAGGCGATGATATCGGCGACCTCAAATGCAACCCTGTTGCGCGGAAGTCGATATCATGCGATATATGACATGCAGCAACACGAAAGGGGCAACACAACGGGCTTTCCGAGGCGCTGAAATGGCGCGGATAAGGGCTTTGTGCGCAATGCGCCCGATGTGAGCGATGTGTGCGATGCTGTTCGGTGAGGCGAAAGCGCTGCTTGCGGTGCTATTTAACAGGTGTGCCAAGACGTGCGTTTAGGGGGACAAATCGTGATTACGAGCGATATCGCGGGTGCGTTGTTGTGGGGACGCTTGTGGGGGAGATGCTTGTAGCAGATATTCGGCGCATTGACGGGCAGCGTTAAACACATCAGGGGAGAACCACTCGGCGACCAAAGGATGGTCAAATTTACCGCTTTGCAGGACGCCGTCGATATCTCCGCTGCCGCGCAGGTACAAGTCGTGTTCTGCCAGCACTTCGCCGTTGTCGACCTGAACGAATTTTTCCAGCCTTTCGCGTGTGGCGGGGTCGGCAGTGTTTGCAAAGACATAGCAATAAGACGGGATGCCGCCGCGCCCTACGCGTCCGCGCAGTTGATGAAGTTGAGCCAATCCAAAGCGCTCGGCGTTTTCAATCACCATCACAGTGGCGTTCGGCACATCCAGCCCGACCTCCAGCACCTGTGTGCCGACCAAGACGTCCAATTGATGCGAATAGAACTGGTTCAGCACCTGCTCTTTTTGTTTAGGCGGCAGCTTGCCGTGCAACAATCCAATACGGCAGCCGCTCAGGCGCTGGGACAGGCGTTTATGTTCATGAATGGCGGCGCGAACCACATCGTCTTCCGCAAGGGTGGGGCAAATCACATAGCATTGGTGCCCCGCCTGTATTTCATGCATCATCAGTTGGTATACCTTGCTGCGCTGAGAAGGCGGCACCAAGATTGTTTTGACCTGGCGGCTTTTGCCGGTCGGCAAATCGAGCTGGGACACCTGCATGCCGCCGTACCACGCCATAGCGAGCGTGCGCGGGATGGGAGTGGCGCTGATGTATAAGACATGCGCTTGCCAGTCCGCCTTGGATTCCACCTGTTCGCGCTGGGCGACCCCGAAGCGATGTTGTTCGTCGACGACAATCAATCCCACCTGGCGAGGTGCGACATGTTCAGAAAGCAGGGCATGAGTGCCGATGGCGATGTGTAGGTCTCCTGCCTTGAGTGATTCGAGGACGTGTTGTTTTTGTGCGGGGGATAAATGACCTGTGTATAGAGCAGCGGAGACGTGGGGGGCTTGAGACGCGGAAAGCCGCGTCAACAGGTTTTGCAAGTTGCGGAAGTGTTGGTATGCCAAAATTTCAGTGGGGCAGAGGAACAAAGATTGCCAGCCCTGCATGGCCAAGGCGACGATGGCGATAAACGCGACGACGGTTTTTCCGCTGCCCACGTCGCCCATAAGCAATCGGTACATCGGCCGCCCGCTCTGCATATCTCTGATGATGTCTTGAATTGCTTGTCGCTGAGTATCGCTGAGGCGATAATCCAGGGCGTCTTCAATTTGTTGAAGATGTGCGGGATGTATGGCGATCATCGGGCATCCGTTCAGCGAGCGCGCTTGTTGAGACTGTATCAGCACTTTTTGTATTTTTATCATCTCCTCAAGCGCTAAACGGCGGCGGCCCTCACGGGCTTCGTGCAATGATTTAGGTTGATGCACAGCGCGATAGGCGTCCTGCAGGGTGAGCAGTTGAAAGCGCGCGCGCAATTCGACCGGGAGTGGATCGTCTATCAACCCCACATGTGACAAGGCGTAGCCGATATACTGGCGCATCTGATTCTGGGTGATGCCTTTCGTAAGAGGATAAATGGGCGTCAAACACTCCACGGTGGGTTGGGCCTGCTGGTCGGGTGTGGCTAGAATTTCTGGATTTTGCAACACCCAGGATTTCCCTTTGCGCTTGAGCGTGCCGCGAAAGGCAAGGTGTTGAGATTGGGACAAACGGTTGCGGAGGTGGCGAACGCGGTGGTAGTTGCCGTACCAGATGGCTTCAACACGGACGTCGTGGTCGCGCAGAACGGCGCGAACATAGCGGACGTTGGGTCGTGCGGACAGAGGTGCGATATCGCTGATGCTATGGACATGGGCGGTGCATACCACCAGTTGCTTATCAAGGTGCGGTTCATTGGCGACAGCCTGGGCGAGGGAGACGAGTTTGTAATCGTCATATCGCCTTGGCAAGTGATTGAGCAAATCGCCAACCCGGTGGATGCCGCAGGAGCGGAGGCGTTCTGAAATTTTGGCGCCGATGCCTTGAATAGCGGTGAGATCATCGTCGCGCGACAAGCTGCGCATAGGATATCGCGTCGCGCGACGCGGATTGTTGGGCTGTAAGCGGTTGGGGGGACGAGAGGAGGTGGAGAGCAAATCCAGAAATGGGTGTGTGGGATGCGCGAGGGGCTGAAATGACGTTGATTGAATTGTTGATTGAGTTGATTGAGTTGATTGAGTTGATTGAGTGGGAGTGGGACCGCCTGAGTCGGAGCTGATGTCAGAGAGGGCATCGGGCGTATCAGGGTTTGGCAATTTGACGGGATGTCGAAGATTGTACAACACCTTGCGCACTGCGGCCACGCGAGATGGTCGATCCATGCGAGGGTATTGCGCGAGCAAATCGGCAATTTGCGCTGCCCATTGTGGATCAATTCCTTCCGACGCAGCCTGAGACGACCAGCGAAATGCGTACTGGGACAGCCCACCATATACGGATTTATCGCTATACCCCTTTTCTCGCTCTAAAGCAAGGATTTTGATGAAGATTTCGGTCATGGACATAGACACAGCTCCTTTTCAGCGCTTTTTCCGCGCCTCGGCACAATCGCGCCAGCATGAGGCCCTTGATTCATCAAGGCGTCCAATCGAACATAACTGGTGTCCGAGCACAACCAGGCATCCGTAGGCGCAAGAAAGCCAATAAGATCGGCGTAGATGTATTATAATCAAATCATGCTCAAAATGAATCTGATTCGGGCGTTGCTATCCTTGACTGTATTGCTCGTAGGGTTTTCGAGCGACGGGCATGCTTGGTTGTCTACGTCATCGGCGGAGGGTTCATCAACACGTTGGGCAGTGTTGCCGTTAGATGCGGTGGTGCCGCCTGTGGTGCGGCAGAAGATTGGAGATATGGAGACGCGCGGGTATGTGATGTGGCTCAGAGCGCAGGGCAAAGAGAGGCATGCGGGCGATCGTGTGTGGATGTTGCGGTACTTCGACTTGAACGGAAGGGTGTGCAGCGCACAATTTTATCTGAAACAACAAAAGACCGAAATAGACATCAAGGCGCACACGGCTTTATCAGGTGCTTGGCATGTATGGATATACAATCGTTATCCGGGTAAAGACGACAGTGTGACCCAATATACAGAATTGAACCCTCCGTTGTTGTTGACATCCGCGCACTGGGTCAACAAACTCATGGAGTCCCCAATCCGGGCTGTAAACGATGCATCTGGGATTGGGTGGATAGACGTGCGCGCTGCTGCACAAGGTCAAGTGGTCACTTCTGCCTCTGGGACGGCTTATTTAAGCCATTATCTTGGTGAATCACAGGTGGAGTATGGGTTTGAGGCGTTGCGGTATGACCCTTGTCATTGACAATGCGCGATCAAAGAATGGCGGCGAAGGCGTCTTCGGTTTCACGTGAAACCGCCTATATTGCCGACGGCAAAATGGGCATATCAGCGTGATTGGCAGAGGGCGTCGAATGTGTGCCAGGGGCATATTACGACTTTGCGATGCCGAACAGCCGGTCAATCAAGGGCTGAAATGTGCGCTATGTGATGACGTGCGCCCCCCATATACGGCAAAACGCTATGGGCGGGCGCTGCAAATGTTCTGCATATTTTGTGGCTTATCTCTATCTGTAACTGCTCATCCTGCCGAGTCAGCCTTGAGAAGTTGCAGGAAATCTGGGTAAAAGGGCATGCCATTCAGAGCCATCTGCAGCGCTTCAAAAGCGCGCAGGCCGTTCTTGCGAGCGGTAGAGATATAGCCGCGAATCTGGCAGAAGGTTTGCGCACCCTGAAATGTGCGAAACAACCGAAGACCTTCTGTTTGAGTTTGACCATGCGCATATCTCGTTCGGCAGGTTGTTATCGAACAACACGTGGAAATCATCCATGAACGCCAGCACTTCCCGCTTGTGTCTTTGCACTTGTGTCCTTGCAAACGGTCGAACAGGTTCTTTGCCTTGCTTTGTTTCTTTCGCCCCTGTTTGCCCCCTGGCGACCCGGGCGACGGCTTGGCTGCCAGTCCGATGAGAATCAGTTGATCGCAGCGAGCCTCGAAATCATTCTGCTGCCGCGCAGGGAGCCCCCCCTGTTCTTTGGCTTGCTTGACCGCCTGCTTGATCTCCAGCAACAATGCTGGTATCTCGCCAGCCCATTCTTGCTGGTGTTCTCCCTTGAGGAACACTAACTAGGAACACTAACTCACGCTTGCAAGGTAAATCGGGGGGAGCAGTTACCTCTATCTTTACGATAAACACGCCGAAATTCCGCCTGCTGCTTAAAAAAGATGCGGAAGCCTGCTATAATATCATGCATGGGTATCTACGGCAACACAGCCAAGATCACGTGCAACAGAAACGCCCTGCTCCAGGCGCTGTGGCAGGTTGTAGACAAAATCACCGCCATCATCATCATTACGCATTGGCTTAGACATGGTTACAAGTGCCCACACGATAGCATCGCACGGCAATTAATACAATATCTTTTTTGTCAGTTAAATGACTACGAGATGTGTTTGATGCTGGCGAACAGCCCCAACACGCCCTCTGATGTCCTACGATGGTTGGCGGAATATGGGGATGATTATGCGCGTGCGGGCGTGGCGTATAATCCCAGTACACCACTAGAAACGCTTTGTCACTTGGCGGAAGATAATAACTCAAGGGTGCATCAAGGGGTCGCGCACAATCCTAAAACCCCCTCTGATATTCTTCGGCGACTGGTGGAGGATAAGAACGAGTATGTGCGCGTGGAGGTGGCGTGCAATCCTAATACGCCCCCAGAATGCCTCCGACACCTGGCAGAAGATAAGAGCGAGCGGGTGCGCGCGGCAGTGGGAGGCAACCCGAGCACATTGCCAGAAATCCTTCAGTGCCTGTTGCGAGATAAGGGACATGCTGTACGCAAAGCGGTGGCAGGCAATCCTCATGCATCCCCAGATGTGCTCCGTCGTCTGGGAGAAGATCAACATTGGGAGGTGCGCGCGACGGTGGCGGGCAGTCCCAACGCGCCACTTGACATCCTCCGTCGCCTGACGGGAGATGAGCACGAGTGCGTGCGCGCGGCGGTGGCGGGCAACCCGAATACGCCGCCAGAAATTCTTCATCACCTAGTGAAGGATGAGAATAGGAATGTGCGCGCAGCGGTGGCGCGTAATCCAAATGCGCTGTTAGAAATTTCTCAGTGCGTGATGCAAGACAAAGACGATGATATCCGCAAGATGATAGCAGGCAACCCAGATGCGCCATCAGAAACCCTCCGTCACCTGGCAAAAGATAAAAACGAGGCGGTGCGCACAAAGGTCGCAGGTAACCCCAACACACCACTCGACATCCTCCAGCACTTGATGAAAGATAAGGAATTGGCAGTGCGCGCGGAGGTAGCGTACAATCCTAATACGCCACCCGAATTCCTCCGCCACCTGGCGGAAGATGAGGAATGGTGTGTGCGCAAGGGGGTGGCACGCAATCCCAACACGCCGTCGGAAATCCTCCGATACCTGGCGGGGGACGAAAACAATGATGTGCGCGCGGCGGTGGCGGGCAACCCCCATACGCCGTTAGAAATCCTACAGCGCCTGGCGGAAGATGAGGACAGGCAGGTGCGTGTGTTCATGGCGGGCAACCATAATGCGCCGTTAGAATCCCTCTGCCGCATAGCAAAAGACAAGGACCGTAGTATGCGCTGGGTGATAGTGGACAACCCGAATGCGACGGTTGATCTTCTGCGATATTTGGCGAAAGATAAAAATGGCAATATTAGAATACGTGCTAAAGAGCGAATATTTGCGATGATTGAGCAGGATTGCTTAAAGACAGGGTTACAGCACCTATTGAACGAAGAGCATCGATATTGCATGAATCTCGTGTGTGAGGACCTCGCTTTATGGGTCATATGCACCCCTGCCCATGAAGCGACGGTCACCTTGCCTGCTCGTTTGTTAGACCGAAAAGACCTATTGGGCGCGATCGTGTGGTTATGTCAGGAGACTCCGCCGTCGCTAGAGGAGGCGCAGTCTCATGAACTCTATACACATTCCGCAGCATATCGCGCTGCGGTAGCGGCGTTGTATGTGCCCAAGATGACATGGTTTGACAGGCAGATGTGTGCATCCCACTTATTGAGACCTATTGACCTACAACGAATCCTTGACAATTCAGACAATACGGCACATTCTTTGATTTCTTAAGATGCCAATAAAGACACATATGCGTATCACGCGTATCACAAAAGACACACAAGAGGTGAAGGGTTGACGCCTATCCACGCGTTGTGCGACGTGAGCATGGGTGAGCGTCGCAGGTGTTTGGCGTGTTTTTATGTGCTATGCCTTTCTTTGTGATAAATAGGTCGAAATTCCGCCCGTTACTTAAAAGACGCGAAAATCTGCTATAAAGTAACGCATGGCTATCTATAGCAACACAGCCAAGATCACGTGCGACAGAAACGCCCTGCTCCAGGCGTTGTGGCAAGTTGTAGATGACTTCACCGGCGCCATCATCACCATACATTGGCTGAGGCGAAATTACAACGGTCGGTTCGATGGCGGCGCTCAGCCGTTCATACAATATCTTTGTCGGTTGGATGATAGCGATCTGCGTCAGATAGTGGCGAGCAGCCCTCACACGCCCCCAGAAGTCCTCCAACGTCTGGCGGAGGATAGGGACTGGAGGGTGCGCGAGGCGGTGGCGGGCAACCCAAACACACCGGCGGAAATTCTCGGATGCCTGGCGGGAGACAAAGATGAGGTGATGCGCATGGCAGCAGCGCGCAACCCGAGTATGTCACCAGAATTGCTCTATCGCCTGGCGGAGGATAAGGGCTGGATGGTGCGCGAGGCGGTGGCGGGCAACCCAAACACGCCGCCAGAAATCCTCCAATCTCTGGCGGAAGATAAGAATGAGGAGGTGCGCGCGATGGCAGCGCGCAATCCGAATATGTCACCAGAATTGCTCCATCGCCTGGCGGAAGATGAGGCGGAGTGCGTGCGCGCGGCAGTGGCGGGCGCCCCCAATACGCCGTTAGAGATCCTCCAACGCCTGATAGAGGATGAACGCTGGAGCGGGCGCAATGGAGTGGCACACAACACCAACACGCCAATAGAAATCCTGCAGCGGCTGGCAGAAGATGAGCACTGGGTGGTGCGCGCGGCGGTGGCGCGCAACCCCAACACACCACTGGAAATCCTCAGATGTCTGGCGGAAGATAAGGACGAGGATGTGCGCGCGGCGGTGGGGAGCAATCCAAATAGGTCACTAGAGATTCTTGGACATTTGGCGGAAGATGAGTATGGGTGTGTGCGGGCGGCGGTGGCGGGCAACCCCAATGCGCCATTAGAGACCCTTTGGGGATTGGCGAAAGATGAGAACTGGTGGGTGCGCGCAGCAGTGGCGGGCAATCCGAACACACCACTAGAAATCCTCCGGCACCTGGCGGAAGATAAACATCGGGGGGGGGCGCGAGATGATAGCGAGTAATCCCAAAGCGCCGACGGAAATCCTCTGTTGCTTGGCAGAAGATAAGGACGACAAGTATGTGCGCGTGAGGGTGGCAGGCAACCCAAATGCGCCGATACGCCTGCTACGACAACTGGTGGAAGATGAAGACGACGATGTCAGAATACGTGCTAAACAGCGAATGTTTGCGATGGTTGAGCAAGGTTGCTTAAAGACACAGGTGCAGAATCTATTGGAATTGGATGAACATCGAGATTACATGAATCTCACATGTGAGGATCTGGCTTTATGGCTCATTGGCATCCCGTCGCGTGAAGCGACCGTTACCTTGCCTGCCCATCTGTTAGACCGAAAAGACCTCTTGGGCGCGATCATGTGGTTATGTCGGGGGACTATGCCGTCGCTAGAAGAAGCGCAATCTCACAATTTTTATGCGGGGTCTACAGAATATCGCGCAGCGCTGGCTGCTGTGTATGTCCCCTCTATGACGTGGTTTGAAGCACAGATGTATGCGTCGCACTTATTGAGACCTATTTATCCACAACAAAACCGTGATAGTTCGGATGACACAGCACATTCTTCGCTCCCTTAATCTGTCGTCATCGCCGTACATTGGCTAAGGCACAATCACAACAGCCGGCGCGGCAGCGTTGCTCAGTTGTTCGCGCGATATCTTTGTTAGTTGGATGAAGAGGCGGGTCATATAGTGGCGCACGGTCTCAACACGCCCCCCGTAGTTCTTCAGCGATTGGCGGAGGATGCGACCGATAGTGTGCGCAAAGCAGGCGCAAGACGGCGGCGAATACCCCCCGCGCGCGCTAAAAATCTTCTGCGCTTGGCGAGAGATAAGGCTGAGGGTATGCGCATAGTGGGGGCACGCAATCCCCATATAATCCCCGTGCACCACCAGGAGACCGCTGGCGCTTGGCGGAAGACAGGAGTTGGCATGTACGCACACGGTCATAGACGGTAATTCTCGCACATCACTCAACGTTTTTTGGCGCTTGGCGAAAGATGGGGACGACAGTGTGCGCACGGCGGCGGCGAGAAACCAGCATGCGTCGGCAGAAATTCTCCGTTGGCTGGTGGCTGGTGGAAGATGATGGCTGGACGATACGGGAGGCGGTGTGGGGGCAATCTAAACACGCCGTTAGAGGCACTCCTGCGACTGGCGCAAGACGAGAATGCATGTGTGCGCGCGGGATTGTCGCGCAATCTTGGCGCGCCTCTTAAAATCCTCTGGCGCTTTTTTGGGGGGATGAGGGCGGGGATATGCGTTAGGTGATAGCGGACAATCCCAGCACACTGCCAGAAACCCTTTAATGCAATAGCGGAGGAACGGGATGCGCCATTTCGCGTCCTTCGATATCTGGTGAGATATGAAGATAGAGAGGACAGAACGCGCGCCGAATCACGAATGCTTATGTTGGTTGCTTGGCGTCACCCAGATATACGCTCAAAACGACTGTTGATAGTTGATAGAAGAAGGCTGGGGTTGCGTGAATATTACACATGATGCCCTTGCTTGATGGATCACCCAAGCCCCGTCATATGATGCGACGGTCGTCTTGCCCGTCTGTCTGACAGGCGGAGATGACTTATCTTATTAGGTGCGATTGTGTATTGTGCCAAGTCCCTGCACCATCGCTGGGAAATGTGCGCATCGCTGAAAAATGCGCGGTCACATGATCTTTATCGGCATTCTGCGCGATATCGCGATGTGGTGGCGGCTGTGTATATGCCCTTAATGACCTGGTTTGATGCGCAGATGCGCCCGCATCATCTATTGCGCCCTATCTGTCCGCTGCTGGGTTCATGGGGGCTTCTGCAGTGGCGTCACCTCGCCCGGTGCACATTCGGCGCATTTTTTTGTGTGTTACGCCTGTCCGCTGCGGTGAATATATCTCCAATTCGCTTGTTTCTCTAAAAATCGCTTGTTTCTCTAAAAATACAGAGGCAGCCGCTATAATGGATGTATACGCAAAGCAGGGAAACATGGACATGATCATATGCGATAGAAATGCGCTGCTGCGGGCGTTATGGCAAGTGATAGACGAAACTGGCGCGGTTCTCGTGTCCATATATCTGCTTAGGCATAGCCCAAACGATCAAGCAGGCAATAGAGCTCGTCCGTTGCTTCAATTCCTTTGCGGGCTGGACGATGAGATGCGTAAGGCGATTGCGGGCGACTTGAGCTCGCCCCCGCTTCTCTTAGAGGCACTTGCACAGGACAAAAATATACATGTGCGGCTTGCCCTGGCAAGGAACCCGAGCATAACGCCCGAGTGCTTACACCGCCTGGCGAAGGATGAGAATAGAGATGTGCGCAAGATAGCGGCGGGTCATCCGAATACACCACCAGAAATCCTCCGTCACTTGGCGGAAGATGAGGATAAGGGTGTGCGCTATGCGGTGGCAGGTCATCCGAATACACCACCAGAAGCCCTACGACACTTGGCGGAAGATGGTGACTGGACTGTGCGCGATGCGGTGGCGCGCAACCCGAACACACCACCAGATACGCTGCGGCGCCTGGCGGATGATGAGAAATTGTGGATACGCCTAGCGGTAGCGGGCAACCCCAATACACCGCCGGAAGCCCTTCAACGGTTGGCGAGAGACAAGGATGAGGGTATACACCAGGCGATGGCGGGCAACCCCAATACGCCAGCGGAAATACTCCAACGTCTGGCTGAAGATAATGGGTTTTGGATACGCGAGGGGGTGGCGGGTAACCCCAATGCATCGTTAGGAATTCTGCGTCATCTGGCGGAAGATGGTTGGTCTTTGGTGCGCGAGGCGGTGGCAAGTAACCCGAATACGCCCCAAGAAATCCTCCAACGCCTGGCAAAAGATGATTCCTCTTTGGTGCGCGAGGCGGTGGCAAGTAACCCGAATACGCCCCAAGAAATCCTCCGACGCCTGGCAAAAGATAAGGAAAGAATGGTGCGCAAGACAATTGCCGACAACCCCAGCACGCCACCAGAACTCCTCCGTCTTCTGGCAGAGAACAAGGATGAGGAGGTGCGCGCGGCGGTGGCATGCAACCCCCACACGCCCCCAGAGCTCATCCAGCGCCTGGCGGAAGACAAGGATGAGATGGTGCGCGTGGCGGTGGCATGCAATCGGAATACACCACCAGAAATCCTCCAATGCCTGGCGGAAGATGAGCACAAGTACGTGCGCGAGGCGGTGGCGGATAATCCCAATACACCGTTAGAAAGCCTTCTGCGACTGGTGGAAGATGAGAACATGGAGGTGCGCGTAGAGGCGGCGCACAACCCAAATACGCCTTCTGAAATCCTCGAACGTCTGACAGAAGATAAGCATAAGTGGATGCGCATGGCGGTGGCGGATAACCCCAATGTGCCGTTTGATGCTCTGCAAAAACTGGTAAAAGACAAGGAAGGTGATATCAAAAAGCGTGCCAAAGCGCGGATAATTGCATTGGCTGAGCGGATTGGTGTAGATATACAGACAAAGTGCTTATTGGGCGAGGGAACCAGGGAGGGCATGAACCTTACGCTTGATGACCTTGCTTTATGGCTCATCCAGCGCCCATCGCATGAGGCGACGGTTGCCCTGCCTGCATATTTGTCGAGCAAACGAGACTTATTGGGCGCGATCGTGAGATTGTGTCGAATTCCGCTGCCGTCATTGGAAGATGCGCAGCGTCATTCTTTATACAAGCGTTCTGCGAAGTATCGCGCCGCGGTGGCGGCTGTGTATATGCCCTTGATGACGTGGTTTGATGCGCAGATGTGCGCATCACATCTATTGCGCGCTATGTATCCGCCGTCAGGCTCAGACGGGGCGATGGACACGGCATGTGTTGTGGCATCTTAAAGTGTGAGCGACGTCCGCTTGTGTATCACAAGGCACATACAAACCGCAAGACATCCACATTTGTTTTGTTTACCTTGCTTGTCATTCTAAAAGCACGGGGAAAGCCGCTATAATTGCTGTGTATAAAAAACAAAAAACATGGACATGATCATATGCGATAGAAATGCGCTGTTGCGCGCATTATGGCAAGTGATAGACGAAACCAGCGCGGTTCTCGTGTCCATATATCTGCTCAGGCATAGCCCAAACGATCAAGCAGGCAATAGAGCTCGTCCGTTGCTTCAATTCCTTTGCGGGCTGGACGATGAGATGCGTAAGGCGATTGCGGGCGACTTGAGCTCGCCCCCGCTTCTCTTAGAGGCATTTGCACAGGATAAAAATATACATGTGCGGACTAACCTGGCAAGGAATCCGAATGCAACGCCGGAGTGCTTACATAGTCTGGCGAAGGATGAGGATGAAGATGTGCGTTATGCGGTGGCGGGCAATCCGAATGCATCCCCAGAAGTCCTCAGTCGCTTGGCGGAAGATGAGGATAAGGGTGTGCGCGATGCGGTAGCACGTAATCGGAATGCGCCACCAGAAGCCCTCCGTCGCTTGGCGGAAGATGAGTTCTGGGGTTTCTGGAATGTGCGCGTGGCGGTGGCGGGGAATCTGAATGCACCATCGGAAGCCCTCCGACACCTGGCGAAAGATGAAATCTGGAATGTGCGCAAGGCGGTGGCGGGCAATCCGAATGCACCACCAGAAGTCCTCTGTCAATTGGCGGAAGATAAGTCCTGGGAAGTGCGTCGGGTGGTGGCGGGTAATCCCAGTACGCCGCCAGAAGTCTTACATCGTTTAGCAGAAGATGAGGACTTGGCGGTGCGCGCGGCGGTGGCGCGTAACCCAAGCACACCATTAAAAATTCTCCAGCGCCTGGCGGAAGATAAGAATGAGTGTATGCGCGTGGCGGTAGCACGCAACCCAAATACGCCAACGGAAATCCTCCGACACCTGGCGATAGATGAGAGTCTATGGATGCGCCGAGCGGCGGCGGGTAACCCAAACACGCCACCAGAAATCCTCCAACACCTCGCGGAAGATCAGGACATATGGGTGCGTCATGCGGTGGCGGGCAACCCCAATGCGTCGCTAGAAATCCTGAAGCGATTGGCAAAAGATAGATTCGGCAGTGTCAGAGAATGTGCCAAAACACAGATGCTCGTGTTGACCGAGAAGCGTTATCTCGGCACCACCCCAAGACCGCTGTTCATGGAAGGCGATGAGGATGATGTGAACCTCACATGTGATGCGCTTGCTATATGGCTCGCCCTTTCCCCAGCGCATGCAGCCACGATCGCCTTGCCTGCCTGTCTGATAGACAGAAATGACCTGTTAGGCGCGATTGTGCGCTTGTGCCAGGTTCCACCTCCTTCATTCGAGGAACCCCGGCTGCGTGATTTTTACATGCGTTCTGCCGAGTATCGCGATGCGGTAGCAGCTGTGTATATATCCCACATGACATGGTTTGATGCGCAGATATGCGCATCACATCTGCTGCGCCCTATCTATCCGCCGCCAGACTCAAACGGCCTGATGAATACGGCATGTCTTGTCCTCTCTTAAAGCGCGATCGGCGACTGCTTGTGCATCAAGACATGTATAAAACGCAAGACGCCTGCATTTGTGTGCGGGGCGTTCTCGCGGTAAGCGTCATCCCACTCCGTGCATGTTCGGCATGTTTTTTGTATGCTATCCCCCCTATAGGGAGAGTAGATGCAAAGCAGAACAATATGGACGTGATTACGTGTGATAGAAATGCGCTGCCGCGTGCGTTGTGGCAAGTGGTGGACAAAGCCACCGCGGTTCTCGTGTCCATATATCGGCTCAGACATAGTCACAACGATCAAGCAAGCGATAGCGTTCGTCCGTTGCTTCGATTCCTTTGTGGGTTAGATGATGAGATGCGCCGGGCTATTGGAGTGTCTCTAGATTGCCTCCGCTTCTCTCAGAAGCACTTGCCCAAGATAAAAACAAATATGTGCGCGATATCCTGGCAAATAACTTAAATGCAACCTCGGCTCCCCTGCAGCGGCTGGCGAAAGATAAGAACCGACGGGCGCGCCGAACAGTGGCGAAGCACCTCAATACATCGCCAGAAATCCTCCTTGAGCCAGCGAAAGATGAGAATCCTTATGTGTGCATGGCGGCGGCGGATAACCCGGGTGCATCGTCAGAAACCCTCCAACGCCTGGCGGAAGATGAGACCCGGAGTGTGCGCGCGGGGGTGGGGCGCAATCCGAATACACCACGAGAAGTCCTCTGTCAATTGGGAGCGGGAGATGAGGACCGGGAGGTGCGCGCGGCGGTGGCAGGTAATCCCAATACGCCGCCAGAAGTCTTACATCGTTTAGCAGAAGATAAGGCCTGGTGTGTGCGCAAGGCGGTGGCGAGCAACTCGAATATGACAATTCGGCTGCTACGGCATCTGATAAAAGACAATGATGGCAATGTCAGCAAACAGGCTAAACAGACCATGTTTGCAATAG
>FWWL01006153.1_pt1 | contig 17737 bp, 18 predicted proteins | sample 2228331 | NCBI WGS metagenome assembly FWWL01 (sample SAMEA103939775, study PRJEB20133) | metagenome
GCCATCGACCGCCAGCTGATGATGCAGGGGATGTTCCGGGGTTGGGGCGTCCTGCAGCCCCCCGTGGGCCGGGCCATCAGCCGCTGGGCCCTGCCGGAGGAAGAGCTGGCCAAGGTGCCTGGCTACCGCACCGGGCCGGAGAGGGAGGCAGACCTCAGGGAGGCCCGTCAGCTCTACGACGCCGCTGGCCGTCCTCCGATCCGCATTATGGTGGTGGACATCCCCACCTACATCCCCTCCTATGCCCCCCAGCTCATCATCCAGCTGAAGCGGGTGCTGGGAGAGGACGCGGACATCAAGCAGGACCCAGAGAGGCCCGTCAACTACGTCCAGCTGGCACAGGGCCTGCTCAGAGGGTGCGAGGAGGCGGCCTTCACTTTGGCCTACGACAACGGTTGGATCGACCTGGATGACTGGGTGTATCCCTACTTCCACAGCCGGGGGGCCAAGAACTCCTTCTGGGAGCAGCCGCCAGGCACCTCCGTCTTCGATCCCGAGCTGGACCGGCTCCTGGAGGCCCAGCGGCGGGAGACGAAGGAGGAGAAGAGGCGGGAGCTGGGCTTTCAGATCCAGCGCTACCTCTTGGGTATGGACCTGCACACCCCGGGCAAGGTGGCCAGTCCCGAGGAGCTGTCCCGCCGGCGGGCCGTGCACTCCCGCCTGGACTATATCGCACCCATAGGGGTCGCTGTGTGGTGGCCCTATCTTCAGAACCGCACGGTCTGGCCCTGGTTCGGCAATGCCCACTGGTTCGCCATCGTCTGGCTGGACCGTAGCGACCCCTCTTTCCAGGGGCGGCCGGAGTAGGGCCCTGTTATAATGGCATAGAGACGCCCCGTGAGGGGCTGCCGGGGGAGGTGAGAGCCCTTGGGAGGGCCCCGGCGGCTGTCCCGTAGACAGTTCTTGGGGACGCTGGCCGGGGCGGTGACGGCGGCCATCGTCGGGTGCGGTGGCAAGGGGGAAGTGTCCCCCTCGCCGGCATCTGAGGTGGGTAGCGGGTCGCGGCCGGTGCGTGGTGGGGTCCTCCGCCTGCCGGGGTTTGAGTCAGCAGTATTGGACACCCTCGACCCCCACCAGACCCAATTTGGGCCCATATACAGCGCTCATTCTGCTATCTTCAGTAAGGTCCTCAGGTACGAGGACGTCCTACAGGGGGTCATCACCACCGACCTGGCCGTGGCCATGCCCGAGGTGGTGGGCGACCCACCTCTGGAATACATAGTGCGCCTGCGCCCGGGCGTGCGCTTCCACCGCCCCGGTCAGGTCTTGGGCCGTACGCCCACCCGCGAGGAGCGGCTGATAGGGGGGCGGGAGCTTACGGCGGAGGACGTCAAGTTCTCCTTTGAGCGGCAGATGAGCGAGGCCAGCCCCCGCCGCCCCTGGTACTACCGCGCCTACCAGTACCAGGTCATCGACCGCATCGAGGCCGTGGACCGCTATACTGTGCGCTTCGTCCTTAAGGAGCCCACCGCCCCCTTCCTCCACTTCCTAGCCGATAGCAACGCCTTCATCGTCCCCCGCGAAGTGGTGGACGAGAACGATGAGATGAACCGCCAGGAGGCCATGATCGGCACCGGGCCCTTCATGTGGGATGGCCTCAAGGTGCTGGAGGAGGCCCGCTTCGCCCGCAACCCCGAGTGGTTCGGGTGGGGCCAGCCGGAGCTGGGGCGCCCCTACCTGGACGGTTATGTCTCCATCTTCGCTGCTGACGATGCGGTGATGGAGGCCGCCTTCCGTCAGAAGAGCCTGGACGCTGTCCTCTATTATGCCAACCCCCAGTGGATCCTGAAGGTACGGCAAGACTACCCCGAGGTGCAGGCCGTGGACGCCGGGTTCTCGGCCTGGGTCAACATCCGTCTGCGGGTGGACCGCCCCCCCTATAACGACCTGCGCCTGCGACGGGCCATCCACCTGGCCACCGACCGCCAGCAGATTGTGGACGCCTTCTGGCAGGGGTGGGGCCGGTTTCATGGCCCCATCAACCCTATGCTCCACTGGGCCCTGCCTGACCAGGAGCTCCTCTCCCGCCCCGGCTATCGCACCGGGCCTGGGCGGGAGGAAGACCTGAGGGAGGCGCGCCGCCTCTATGAGGCGGCAGGGAGACCGCCTCTGGAGGTCACCTTCTCTAACCTGCCCCCTTACATCGGCGAGTATGCCAGCCAGTACCAGCGGCATCTGCTACGGGTCCTAGGGGCCGAGGTGTCGGTGCGAGTGGTGCCCCAGCACGAGATAGCCGAAGGACACTTGCGGGGCACCATCCCCTTCAGCTTCTCCTACGACAACGGCTGGATCGACCTGGACGACTGGACCTATCCCTTCTTCCACAGCCGGGGTACCAAGAACTCCTTCCGGGTCTCCGATCCCACCCTGGACCGGCTCCTGGAGGCCCAGCGGCGGGAGTTCGTGCTGCAGAGGAGGCGGGAGCTGGGCTTCCAGATCCAGCGCTACCTCTTGGATCAGGTGCTGGCCCGCATCGACCTCTGTACGCCCATCAACCTGTGGGTGGCCTGGCCCTATTACCGCAACTTCCGGCCCTACGTCTTCTTTGGCACCTCTTATCAGCTGGCGGATGTGTGGCTAGACCCTTCCCACCCCTCCTTTCGGGGGCGCCCCCCAGGCTAGAAGACGGCCATGGTGCTACCCCCGTCCACCTGGATAACTGTGCCCGTCATATAGCGGGCCTTCTCCGAGGCCAGGAAGGCCACCAGGTAGGCCACGTCCTCCGGCTCCCCCAGGTGGCCCAGGGGTATGTGCCTCTCCTCCTGGGCCACCACCTCCTCTAGGGAAAGGCCGGCGCGGCGAGCCCTCTCCTCCAGGAGGGACATGAGGCGCTGGGTGGCGATGTTGCCCGGGCATACGGCGTGCACGGTGATGTTATAAGGGGCCAGCTCTCGTGAAAGGGTCTTCAGCAGCCCTACCACGCCCAGACGTGCGGTGTTGGAGAGCACCAGACGGTCCAAGGGCTGCTTTACGGCGATGGAAGTTATGGCAATGACCCTCCCCCAGCCGGCCCGCTTGAGGTGGGGCAGGGCCTCCCGCACTAGACGCACCACCGAAAGAAGGTTCTGGTCCAGGGCCTGGCGCCAGGCCTCTTCCCCCAGCTCTTCAAACAGCCCGGTGGGGGGGCCGCCGGCGTTGGCCACCACAATGTCCAGGCGGCCAAAGGCGGCCACCGTCTCCCTCACCAGCCTCTGGATGTCGGAGAGGCGGGAGAGGTCGCAGGCCACGGGCAGGGTAGGGGTGCCGGTGAGGGAAGTGATCTCCCGCGCCGCCTCCTCCAGGGGGCCCCGCCGACGGGCAGCCATGGCCACCCGGCACCCCTCGCGGGCCAGTTCTAGGGCGATGGCCCGGCCGATGCCCTGACTAGCCCCGCCCACGATGGCCACCTTGTCTGCAAGCCCCAACTCCATGGCCCTCACCTCCTGCGGGTCCCCAGCTATGCTAAGCCATGGGGCCGTAGGGTCAACGGGGATATAATGAGAGAGATGGCCCGCCAGTGGCCCAAATCCCCCCTTTATACGCGGACCGGCGATGCCGGCCAGACCTCCCTCTTTGGGGGCCAGAGGGTGGACAAAGATCACCTGCGGGTGGAGGCCTACGGGGCCCTGGACGAGCTCAATTCCGCCCTAGGCCTGGCCATCGCCTTCTTGCGGCAGAGGCGGGTGGCCCACCTCCTGCGCCAGGTCCAGGCCGACCTCTTCGAGCTGGGGGCAGAGCTGGCTAGCCCCCAGGCCCCCAGGCGCTCTCTGCCCCCGGAGCGGGTGGAGGCCCTGGAGCGCCTCATCGACGAGTACGATGCCAAGACCCCACCCCTCAAGGTCTTCGTCCTACCGGGCGGGGCCACAGGGGCTGCCGCCCTTCACTTGGCCCGCGCCATCTGCCGGCGGGCGGAGCGGGCGGTGGTGGCCCTTTCCCACCGCGAAGAGGTACGCCCTGCCGTCCTGGCCTATCTCAACCGCCTGTCCGACCTCCTCTTTGCCCTGGCCCGCTACGTGAACAAGGCGGAAAGGCAGCGGGAGATCCCATGGCCAGGAGGGCAGTGAGGTGACCCCCGGCCCCTTCCCGAGGCGAGGCCCATGATTCCCATCGGCGATTCCCCCCGTGCCCGTCGCTCCCCTTGGGTCAACGTGTCCCTCATCTTGGCCAACGTCATCGTCTTCGTCTACGAGCTCTCCCTCACCCCCTGGGAGCTGCAAAGGTTCTTTCTAGACTGGGGCGTGGTGCCGGGGCGGCTGGTGCACTGGCTGGGCGATCCCTCGGGATGGGAGGTGCCGGCCACCGTGTTCACCAGCATGTTCATCCACGGGGGCTGGGTGCACCTCATCGGCAACATGCTCTTCCTGTGGGTGTTTGGGGACAATGTGGAGGATGCCCTGGGCCACATCCCCTACCTCCTGTTCTATCTGGCCGCGGGCGTGGGGGCGGTGGCCCTGCAGGTGGCTGTGGACCAGGGGGGGATGGTGCCCATGGTGGGGGCCAGCGGGGCCATCGCCGGCGTCCTGGGGGCCTATTTCCTCCTTTATCCCACGGCCACCGTGGCCGTGCTGGTGCCCTACTTCTGGATCTTTGGGGCCTTCCCCGTGCCGGCGGCCCTCCTCATCGGGTTCTGGTTCCTCCTCCAGCTGTTCAACGGCATTGCCTCCCTGGGGGCTCAGGCAGTGGGCATCAACACAGGGGTGGCCTTCTGGGCCCATGTGGGGGGATTCCTCACCGGCCTTTTGCTGGTGGCCCTCCTGCGGCCCCGTGCGCCCTCCACGCGCCTCTGAAATTGCCCCCTCCCTCCCCTTGACAGCAGATGCAGGTTGAATAAAATTAAAGCAGCCCATGGACTGAGCGCTTGCTAAGGGAGGGGAAGGCATGGACAAGGACATGCTGTACAGGCTGACCCACGAGGAGGACCTGCCCCCGCTGAAGCTGGACTGGCTACGGCCCGAGGACCGGGCGCGTGTTGAGGCCACCAGGCTACGACCCACCCGCAAGGGCCTGACCATCGAGCAGGTAGAGGCCCTGGTGGGCACAGCGGAGGTGAGCGATGACTATTCGGCCCGGCCCAAGGGGGCCCAGCGGCATCCGGCCGCCGCCCGCCACAACTGGTACTACCCCCTGCGCAGCGAGACCTGGGCCGACAATGTGCGCCTCCTCTATGAGGAGGCGGTGCAGCGCCAGTGGTCCTCGGCCACCGACATCCCCTGGCACACCCTCAAGCCCCTGCCCGACGACATCGAGCGGGCCTGGTGTCAGTTCGCCACCTTCCTCACGGAGGTGGAGTTCATCGCCGGCGACACCCCCGGCCAGTGGCTGGAGCGGGTGAACCCCGAGTGGTACGAGGTGAAGCTATTCCTGCTCACCCAGATCATGGACGAGGCCCGTCACCTGGACGTCTTCCGCAAGCGGGCCCTGGCCAACGGCGGCGGCCTTCTGCAGGAGAGCACGGGGGCCGGCCTGCGCATCATCCTGGAGTGCCAGGACTTCAGCGAGTTCTCGGCCATCATGCACGTCTTCGCCGAGGCCTTGGTGCAGACCCTCTTCCGCTCCGGCGAGGCCCTGGCCTACAACGAGGCGGAGAAGACCATCTTCCGCCTCTGCGCCCAGGACGAGTCCCGTCACATCGCCTTCGGGGTCATGCACCTCAAGCACATCCTGGAGACCCAGCCCTGGCGGCGGGAGGAGATCCACTACTACCTGGACAAGATCGAGGGCCCCCTCTCCCTGGACATCCAGTCGGGCCACTCCGCGGCCGCGCCCATCTTTGACGAGGCCATTATGGTCCTGGCCGGGGGCGGGCGCAAAAACATCGACAAGGGCTTCGACTGGCTCATGGAGCTGCGGCGGCGTCAGGTGCACGAATACATCCACCGCCTGGAGGTGGCCGGCTTGCCCGAGCGCCGCTACCGCCTGAGCCCCACCTTGCGGGCCTTCCTGGACACCTGACCCCCACAAGAGGTGCGGCCATGAGCGAGCAAGCCCCGGAGGTCCCGCAGGAGCTGGTCCAGCTGGCCCAGGAGAAGGGCTTCCCCCTAGACCTGGTGCGGCGGGCCCTGGCCTTGGGCTTCCCCCCCTCCCTTATCGGGGCCCAGCTGCGGGCGGGGGCCGACCCCCAGCAGGTGGCCGCCTTTTTGGAGGAGCAGGAGCGGGTGCGCGCCGGTGGGGAGGTGCACATCCCCCAAGAGGTGCAAGACCTGGCCCGCCAACGCCGCTGGCCCCTGGAGCTCATCCAGCGGGCCGTGCGGGCCGGCATGAGCCTGCAACAGGTCCGGGGCCTTTTGGAGTCCGGCCTGCGCGCCGACCAGATGGAGCGCGTGGTCATCCTGCGGGAGCGGGCCCGCGAGCGAGGTGGCCCCCCGGTGAGCCTAGAATGGATGAACGTCAAGACGGAGTGGGGCATAAGGGTAAAGCCGGGAAAGAAGGGCCTCACCTTGGGCTCCCTCAACGTGGGCTCCTACGGCGACATCCCCGACTACTGGCCCCGCCAGACGGAGATGCCCCGCGGCGCCGTCCACAACCCCCTCTCCCCCTCCATGGGCTACTCCATATATGAGAAGGCCGAGCTGTGGGCGGACAACGCCGCCGACCTCTACGAGGAGGCCATACAGCGCCAGTGGAAGCCGGCCACCCAAATCCCCTGGGACGAAATCCCCGCCCTCCCTGAGCCCTTGGAGCAGGCCCTCTGTCAGCTCTGCACCTACATGTGCCAGAACGCGGTGGTGATCTCCGATACCATCGGCAAGTGGCTCAAGGAGATGAGCTACGGCTACCACGAGGTCAAGGTGTACATGGCCACCGCCGGCTTCGACTATGCCCGCCACTTCGACGCCTTCCGCAAGCGGGCCTATCTCAACGGGGTGGGCATGGGCCGCCAGAGCCCTGGCTACTACCTGCGGGCCATCAAGGATGCCCGCCGCTGGACCGAGGCCGCCACCATGATGTTCATCTTCAACACCTCCTTCCTCCTGCACCTGTGCCAGGTGGGCTACTATACGGCCCGTAGCGAGGGCGATGCCCTCATCTTCCGCCTGACTATGCAAGACCTGGCCCGCCAGACGGCCTACGGCGTCCAGCACCTGCGCTACTTCCTCCTCCGCAAGCCCGAGTGCCGCCTGGAGGTGGACGGCTATCTCCAGAAGATCGAGGCCTTCTTCGCCTACGAGGACGATAAGGACCCCACCTTGCAGGAGGCCCTCATGGTCCTCTTGGGGGGAGGGGTGGGGCGCGAGGAGCTGAAAAGGGGCTGGCAGCTCTTGCAGCGCTTCCGCCGCCGCTGGATAGCCGACTACCTATGGCGCCTGGAGGCGGCAGGCATGCCGGAGAGGCGGGACTACCTCTTCTTCTACCTCCGGCAGTGGCTCCCGGAACCCAGGCCCGTTACCACCGCATGAGGAGGCAGGCCATGACCCAAGAGGTGACCTATATTCGTGCCACCTTCCCCTCCCTGCAATGGTTCCAGGCCCTGCGAGACATCGTCAACGGCGACGAGCGGTACCGGCGCATCGGCACCTGCGACACCACTATGGGCATCAAGATCCCCGACCTCCAGAAGTACTACCTAGTGACCTTCGAGGCCTTTGAGGTGGTGGAGGTGCGGGAGGTCTCAGAGGAGGAGGCGGAGGACGTGGACTTCTGGCTGGAGGCCCCCTACGCCACCTGGAAGGAGATGATCCAGAACATTAAGGAGAACGGCAAGGCCGACCTCCAGCACACCCTTAACACTATCGACCTGAGCCAGCCAGAAGGGTTCGCCCGCTCCCACGATGGGCTGCGCCGGGACGCCTTCTACCGCTTCAACCAATCCCTCCAGTATTTCTTCGACGCCTCGGCCCGCATCGATACCCAGTTCGTGGCCTAGGCCTGCAGGAGCACCCGCGTCTGCAGGTGGGCCTCTATCTCCTGCAGGAGCCGCTCGGCTAGAGCGGTGCCCAGTGGGGAGAGGACGCGCTCCAGCAGGGGGCGACGGGGCCGCACCATCAGGAGCTGGCGGGGGGTGCGGCCCATCTCGCAGGCCATGTCCAGGGCCATCTCCAGGTCCCCCAGCTCGTCCACCAGGCCCATCTCCTGGGCCCGGCGGGCGGTGAAGAACTCCCCCGTGGCATACCGGCGCACCTGCTCCAGGGGCAGACGGCGGGCCTCTGCCACGCGCCGAATGAACCACTCGTAGTACTCGTCGCGGAGGGCGGCCAGCTTATCTGCCTCCTCCGCCGTAGGCTCCCGCCAGGGCTGCATCATGTCCTTATGTTCCCCCACCCGACTGACGAACATACGCACCCCCAGCCGCTCCAGGAGCTCTCGCACCACCGGCCGGGCGATGAGGACGCCTATGGAGCCCACCAGGGCCGTGGGGGGAGCCACGATGCGGCGGGCGGCGCAGGCCACCAGGAAGCCACCAGAGAGGGCCACGTTGCTGATGTAGGCGATGACCGGCTTGCCCTGGGCCAGGCGCGCCACTGCTCGATGTAGCTGCTCAGCTAGGGTCGCCGCACCCCCAGGGGAGTCCACCACCACCACCGCCGCCCGCACCCAGGGCTGGTGGGCCAGGGCGGTCACCGCCCGCGTCAGCTCCCCTACTCGCCCGCTATGGATGAGGGGGCCGTGCACCTCCACCAGGGCCACCCGCAGGGGTGGCCAGGGCCAGGGTCCCATCTTCCACAGCATCTTCTCTCCCCCTGTCGGGCCATCTCCCACTCTATATGCCTTTGCAGAAGATGGCCTCGTTGCTATCATATCGGCAGACTTCGGAAGGGGGGAAGCCATGATCGGACCACTGGACGAGTTCCTGGCTCACCAGACGGAGCGCCCTGTAGCCCAGGTGGCCTCCGACCACCCGGCGTGGCAGGACCGCTTCTACTTCAACATCCACGACCAGGAAGGGAAGTTTGTGGCCATCACTGGCCTGGGCGCCTATCCCAACCGCAAGACCATGGACGCCTACCTGTTTGTGGTCTATAAGGGCCAGCACTACTCCTGCTATCGCTTTCGCACCATGGAGGGGGACCGCCACGACATGCGGGTAGAGGGCCTCTCCTACCGCATAGTAGAACCCATGCGCTCCTGGCACCTGGAGCTCTCCGATCCCGAAAATGGGCTTTTCGCCTCCCTGGACTTTGAGGCCCGCTGTCCGCCCTTCGAGTTCTCGCCCATCGAATGGGTCAAGGGCGACCGGCTGGTGGTGCGCCAGTGCCACTATACCCAGGCCGGGCGCTACCGGGGCCAGTTCCGGGTGGGGGATGAGGTGCTGGAGGGGCTGGTGGGCATGCGCGACCGCTCCTGGGGTATAAGGGTGATCCAGGACGCCGACATCTGGATCTGGATAGCGGCCCAGTTCCCCCGCCACTGCATTACCGCCTGGCTATGGGAGTCGCGCGCTGGCCAAGTGGTGCACTTCGATGGGGCGCAGGTGCCTGAGGAAGGGCCCCCGGTTCGCCTGCGGGCTATGGAGCACCAGCTGGAGCTGCATCCGGGGAGGCGGCGGATGCGGCGGGGCCTATTCACCCTCACCACCGAAGGCGGCCAACGGTGGGAGTTGGAGGCCCAGGAGCTGACCTCCATCTTCATCGGCGGGCCTGGCCCCCGCTGGTCAGAGGACGACCAGGAGGCCCTGGCCCAGGCCGACCGCCAGGCCATAGGCTTCGATCAGTATTGTCGCTTTCGCCTGGGAGGGGAAGAGGGCTACGGGATCGTGGAGTTCTTCGTGATAGGGGGGAGCGACCGCTACGGCATTCCCCCGGTGTCCATGCCCGGTTGAGGCCCGGGGCCTTGGGCCTCCCTTTGCATTACCCTTAGCCAGTCGCCCATGCGCAGGCCAGGCCCAGCCTCGGCGGTGAGGACACGGGCCCAGTCCACGCGGTAAACGTTGCGCCGTCCGCGGCGCTGCTTGGCGATAAGGCCTGCCTCCTCTAAGTCCCTGACCAGGCGATAGACAGCCCTCTCGGTGAGCCCCAGGGCCTGGGCCATCTGGCGCAGGGTGGCCCCAGGGTCACGGGCGATGTAGGCCAGGACCAGGCCATGATTGCTCAAAAGGCGCCACCGGCGCCCCTTCGCCTCGTCTCCTCTCACCCTTGGCCCCGCTTTTCCACCGGGTGTGGAAAAACTCTTGAAAGTTGACCTCTGGCGCCGCCTCAAGCGCTCTTGACGCCGCCATGCTAGAATGAGATTTCATGTTTAAAAAAGCTGCCTTCCTCTTTCAGGCAAAAATTTTCGTGTTTGGTTTTGCCTGAAATGAGATGCCGGAACTTGGGTTCAAAAGTCAGACGGGGGAACGGAAGGCAGGTTACAGGTGAGGGAGTCGCGATGGACGGGGAGCCACAGGTGGTGTCCCAACGGGCCGGTGGGCCTGGCCAGGAGGAGTTCTCCCTTATCTACCGGACTTACTATCCGCGTCTCATGGCCTATGCCCTGAGCCGCCTGCGGGAGCGGGAGGTGGCCGAGGACATTGTGGCCGAGGTGTTCGTGCGGGCCTTTACCCACTGGGGTAGCCTGCGGGACAAGGGGGCCCTGGAGGGGTGGCTCTTCCGCATCGCCCACAACTTGGTGGTGAGCCATGTGCGGGCCCGGGCCAAGACCTGTCGCTGGGTGTGGGAAAGGGGCCATGGGGCCGGCGAGTCGCTGGAAGAGGCGGCTGTGGCCCAGGACGAGCTGGCGCGTATGAGGGCCGCCTTGGCCCGCCTGCCCGAGCGCTACCAACGCGTCCTCACCCTCCGGTTCGAGGCCGGCCTCTCCCACCGCCAGATCGCCCAGGTCCTGGGCCTGAGCGAGGTGAATGTGCGGGTGATCCTTTTGCGCGCCTTGCGCCGCCTGCGCCTCTTGCTGGAGGTGGGCATCAGCGCCGAGGGCCGATGACCCCCTCCCGCCGCAGGGCCTCGATCTCCTCCCAGGTGAACCCGAACTCCAGCAGCACCTCTTCCGTATGCTGGCCGAACTCCGGCGCTGGCCGACGGATGGCCGCTGGCGTCCGCTCCAAGTTCACGCCCGTGCTGACCATCTTCATGCGTCCGTAGGTGGGGTGGTCCACCTCCACGATCATATCGTTGGCCACCACTTGGGGGTCTTGGGGCAGGTCGGCGTAATCCTGCACCACCTCGCACAGGAGGTCGTGCTGGCGGAACAGCTCCAGCCACTCCTGGGCCGTCCGCTGGCGGAACAGCTCGTCCAGCTTCTGGATGAGCTGGAGGAGGTCGGGGGCGTGGAACCGCAGCCATTCGATGCTCAGGTGCTCCGGCTCCAGGAGCACGCCCGTGGCCTCCTGCATCACCCGCCGGAACACTGGCCAGTAGCGCCCCAGTTGGGGCATGGCCAGCTGGATCCAGCGTCCGTCCTTGCACTGGTAGTGGTTCCACAGGGGGCTGGTGAGGCGGCGGGAGATGCGGGGGATGGGCTGGCCCCCATAGGTGCCGGTGAGGAGAAAGGTGTTGATGTTCCAGGACTGGACGGCCAGGGCGGCCTGCAGGAGGGAGCCGTCCACCATCTGGCCCTCGCCCGTGCGCTGGCGGTGGTAGAGGGCCACCATCACCCCCAGGGCCAAAAGATAGGCCCCTACCTGGTCGGCCAGGCCATTTACGGTCCGGGAAGGCGGGGCATCAGGCTCCCCGGTGACGCTCATGATGCCCCCGCGGGCCTGCACCAGGGGGTCGAGGGCTGGCAGGTGGGCATGGGGCCCTCGCAGGCCGAACCCAGAGGCCGTGGCATAGATAAGGCGAGGGTTGAGGGCCCGCAGGGAGGGGTAGTCCAGGCCCAGGCGCTCGGCCACCCCGGGGCGGAAGTTCTGGATGAACACGTCCACCCCCTGCACGAGGCGGCGCATCACCTCCTGTCCCTTCTCATGGCGGAGATCGACCACGATGCCCCGCTTGTTGCGGTTATGGGTCTGGAAGTAGGCGTTGGGGGCATCAGGGCGTGGGGCGTACATCACCAGGGAGCGGCCAGGGTCGGGGGTGTCTGGGCCCTCCACCTTAATGACATCGGCCCCAAAATCGGCCAGGATGGCGGAGGCCATGGGGCCCTGCTGCCAAATGGTGAGGTCCAGCACCCTCACCCCTTCCAGTGCCATGGACATGGCCATCCCTCCTCAGGCGCGACTGGACATCTCCTTCAACTTCTGCACCAGGGCGGGCAGGGCGGTGCCGGCGGGGGCTCGGATGACCACATCGCACAAGTCGGTGAGGGCCGTCTCCATGGGGTTCACCTCGATAAGCTTGCCCCCCTGCATCTTCACGTCCACGGGGAAACCGGCGGCGGGGTAGACCACCCCGGAGGTGCCCACCAGGAGCATGCAATCGCACATGGCCGTCTGACGTACGCACTCCTCTAGGGCATCGGGGGGTATGGGCTCCCCGAACATGACGGTGTCCGACTTCACCAGGCCCCCACAGCGGGGGCAACGGGGCGGGAGCTCCCTCACCTCGAACTCCTCGATCCACCAGCGGGAGTGGCAATGGATGCAGCGCAGCTTGTGGCGGTTGCCGTGGATCTCGGTAATGTGGCGACTGCCGGCCTCCTGGTGCAGATTGTCGATGTTCTGGGTGATGATATGGTGGAGGAAGCCCAAGTCCTCCATCTCCTTCAATGCATAGTGGCCGGGGTTGGGGCGGGCGCGGTCTAGGGCCTCCAGCAGCTCCTGATAGACGGGGGAGCCGCGCATACGCTCCTCCCACCAGGCCTTGGGGTCTTGTAGGAAGCGTTGGTAACCTAACATGTCTGGCTCCCCATACTTGGTCCACAGCCCGCCAGGCCCCCGGAAGGGGGGGATGCCCGACTCCACGGACAGGCCGGCCCCCACCAGGGCCACCACGTGGCGGGAGCCCAGGATAATGCGCGCCGCCTCTTCCACTCTCGCTTCCAGCTCTTGGGGCGCGGTCATGGCCCTCCTCCTGCCAGGGGGACGATGGAGACGACCACCGTCCTCTCCCGCGGCCCATCGAACTCGGCCAGGAATATGCCCTGCCAGCGGCCCAGGGCTAGGTCGGCCCCCTCCACTGGCACCCAGGCCCCCTGGCCTACAAGGCTACTTTTTATGTGGGCATCGGCGTTGCCTTCCAGGTGGTGGTATCCCTGGTCCCTGGGCACCAGGGCCGAAAGCCTCTCCAAGATATCCTGGCACACCGCGGGGTCAGCGTTCTCGTTGATGAGGACGCCGGCGGTGGTGTGGGGCACGAACAGGTGGCAGAGGCCACGCGAGATGCCGCTCTTGCGCACCACCTCTCGCACCTGGGAGGTGATGTCCTCCAGGGACTCTCTGGCCCGTGTCCGCACCTGGATGTGGGCGCGCATGGCCTTGCTCGCGCCCCATTATATTAGCCCCGGGCCCTGCCGTCAGCCGTTCTGGGCCTTGACGCCTCCTTGGGCCCGGTCTACGTTGGGCCCAGGATGCCCCAGGTGCCCTGCGTGCTGGTCATCGCTGGCTCCGACTCCAGCGGGGGGGCGGGCGTCCAGGCCGACCTTAAGACCTGTGCTGCCCTCCAGGTCTATGGGGCCACGGCCATCACCGCCCTCACCGCCCAGGACACCCGCGGCGTGCGGGAGGTGTTCCCTGTGCCGGCCTCGGTGGTGGCCGCCCAGATCGATGCTGTGGTGAGGGACCTGCCCATCGCCGCCGTGAAGACGGGCATGCTGGCCACGGCGGAGACGGTGGAGGTAGTGGCGGCCAAGATGCAGGAGTATGGCCTCCCCAACCTGGTGGTGGACCCGGTCCTGGCCTCCCACGATGGCGTCCCCCTCCTATCGGAGGAGGGGGTGGAGGCCCTGCGCCGCCTCCTCCTCCCCCTGGCCACGGTGGTCACCCCCAACCTAAAGGAGGCCCAAAGGCTGGTGGGCCGTCCCCTACGGAGGGCGGCCCATGTGCGGGCAGCGGCCCAGGAGATAGGGGCCATGGGACCCCGGGTGGTGGTGGTCAAGGGAGGACATCGGCGGGGCCCCCAAGCGGTGGACGTGGTCTACGATGGCCGCCGCCATCTGGAGCTGGCCGTCCCCCGCCTGAGGGGAGTGGCCCCCCATGGCACAGGTTGTACCTTGGCCACGGCCATTGCCGCTTGGCTGGCCCGGGGGGAAGGGCCCCTGGAGGCCGTGCGCCGGGCCAAGGAATACGTCACCGGGGCCCTGGCCCAGGCCTATCCCGTGGGCGGGGGGCGGTGGCCCCTCCACCACTTCTGGCAATGGTGGCCCCCTCCACAGGAAGACCCAAAAAGTTGACACCCCTCTAGGGAAGCTATAGAGTGGAAGCTGGAACCTGCCGGTGGACAGGCCCGATCGGGAGCTCAGGTGCCCGGGCCCTGGGCCTGGGCCGGCTGGGCTGAGAGGCCCCGACCGTGGCGGGGCGACCGTCGGAACCTGACCTGGGTAATGCCAGCGGAGGGAAGGGCACGGCAGGCGTAAGCCATAAGAGCCTCTCTTGGCCCCCGCTGTACCCCTTCCCTCTCAAGCCTGTCCCTGGGCTGGCTATCGGGCTTGGGAGGTGAGCACAGATGGCACAGGCCCTGCAGACCGTAAGGGCGCCCATGCCGCCGGCCTTCCCCAACAGCCGCAAGGTCTACGTGGTGGGGTCGCGGCCGGACATCCGCGTCCCCTTCCGGGAGGTGCGGCTTTCTCCCACCCTCACCGTCAAGGGGTATGAGGAGAACCCGCCCCTGCGCCTCTACGACACCAGCGGCCCCTACTCCGACCCGGAGGTGGAGAAGGACCTGGCGCGAGGCCTCCCCCCCATCCGCCTCCCCTGGATCCTGGAGCGGGGGGATGCAGAGGAGTATGAAGGGCGCCCGCCCCACCCCAGCGACGACGGCCTGCGCCCCGGCGAGGAGCGCCGGTTTGCCCTCCCCCAGAGGCGTCGCCCCCTACGGGCCAAGCCGGGGCGAGCGGTGACCCAGATGCACTATGCCCGCCGGGGCATCATCACCCCGGAGATGGAGTTCGTGGCCATCAGGGAGGGGGTGGACCCGGAGTTCGTGCGGCAGGAGGTGGCCCGGGGCCGGGCCATCATCCCCGCCAACATCAATCACCCCGAGCTGGAGCCCATGATCATCGGCCGGAACTTCCTAGTGAAGGTCAATGCCAACATCGGCAACTCCGCCGTGGCCTCCTCAGTAGCGGAGGAAGTGGAGAAGATGATCTGGGCCGTGCACTGGGGGGCGGACACGGTAATGGACCTCTCCACCGGCAAATACATCCACACTACCAGGGAGTGGATCATCCGCAACTCGCCGGTGCCTGTGGGCACGGTGCCCATCTACCAGGCCCTGGAGCGGGTGGGGGGGCGGCCGGAGGACCTCTCTTGGGAGGTGTTCCGGGACGTGCTCATTGAGCAGGCGGAGCAGGGTGTAGACTACTGGACTATCCACGCTGGGGTGCTTTTGCGCTACATCCCCCTCACCGCCAATAGGGTCACAGGCATCGTCTCCCGTGGCGGCTCCATCATGGCCGCCTGGTGCCTGGCCCACCACGAGGAGAACTTCCTGTACACCCACTTCCGGGAGATCTGTGAGATCGCCCGGGCCTACGACGTCTCCCTGTCTCTCGGCGACGGGCTCCGTCCCGGCTGCATCGCCGATGCCAACGACGAGGCCCAGTTCGCCGAGCTGCGCACCCTGGGGGAGCTGACCAAAGTGGCCTGGGAGCACGATGTGCAGGTGATGATCGAGGGGCCAGGCCATGTCCCCATGCACAAGATCAAGGAGAACGTGGAGCTGCAGATGGAGTGGTGCCACGAGGCCCCCTTCTACACCCTGGGGCCCATCGTCACCGACATCGCCCCCGGATACGACCACATCACCTCCGCCATCGGGGCGGCCATGATCGCCATGTATGGTACGGCCATGCTCTGCTACGTGACCCCCAAGGAGCATCTGGGCCTGCCCAATAAGGAGGATGTGAAGCAAGGGGTCATCGCCTACCGCATCGCCGCCCATGCCGCCGACCTGGCCAAGGGCCACCCCACGGCCCAGCGGTGGGACGATGTCCTGTCCAAGGCCCGCTTCGAGTTCCGCTGGGAGGACCAGTTCAATCTCTCCCTGGACCCGGAGACGGCCCGCGCCTACCACGATGAGACCCTGCCCGCCCCGGGCGCTAAGGTGGCCCATTTCTGCTCCATGTGCGGGCCCAAGTTCTGCGCCATGAAGATCACCCAGGACGTGCGGGAATACGCCCGCAAGAAGGGCATCCCCTTGGCGGAGGCCCTTAGGGAGGGCATGAAGGAGAAGGCCCAAGAGTTCCGGCGGGCCGGCTCCCGCATCTACCTGGAGGCATAGGGGTGAGGGGATGGAGGAGCGTGACGAAGACCTTTTGGAGATAGCAGGCCGGAAGTTCCGCTCCCGCCTCATCGTGGGCACGGGCCGCTTCCGGAGCATGGAGGAGATGGTGGCGGCCATCGAGGCCTCGGGGGCGGAGATGGTGACGGTGGCCATCCGCCGCCTGCCCCTGGACCGCCCCGGGGAGCCCAACCTGATGGACTACATTGACTGGGACCGCTACCAGATCCTGCCCAACACCGCCGGCTGTCGTACGCCTGAGGAGGCCATCTTCACCGCCCGCTTGGCCCGGGAGCTGACGGGCACCAACTGGGTCAAGCTAGAGGTGGTGCCCGACCCCCGCTACCTGCTCCCCGACCCCATAGGCACCCTACGGGCGGCGGAAAAGCTGGTGGCCGAGGGGTTCGTGGTCCTGCCCTATATCCATGCCGATCCTGTGCTGGCCAAGCAGTTGGAGGAGGTGGGGTGCGCCACGGTCATGCCCCTGGGCTCCCCCATCGGCTCCGGGCGGGGCATCTTCACCCTGGAGGAGATCCAGATCATTGTGGAGAACGCCAAGGTGCCGGTGGTGGTGGACGCCGGCCTGGGGGCCCCCTCCGATGCCTCCCTAGCCCTGGAGATCGGGGCCGATGCCGTGCTGGTGAATACGGCCATCGCCCAGGCCAGGAACCCGGTCCTCATGGCCCACGCCTTCCGCCTGGGGGTGGAGGCGGGGCGTAAGGCCTACCTGGCGGGCCGCATCCCCAAGAAGCCCTTAGCCGAGGCCTCCAGCCCCCTGGAGGGGGTGCCCAGGCCCGCGCCGTGAGGCCTCCTCTGCCCCGCCCCTGCCTCATGCTGGTCACCGACCGCGCCCTGCGCCCCGACTTGCAAGGGGCAGTGGCGGCCGCCGCCTCTGGGGGCGTGGACGCTGTTCAGCTGCGGGAGAAGGACCTCCCTGCTGGCGAGCTCCTGTCCTTGCTCTTTAGGCTGAGGGAAGCCCTCCCTCCGCGCGTCCTCCTGCTGGTCAACGACCGGGCCGACGTGGCCCTGGCCGGAGGGGCCCAGGGCGTGCACCTGCCAGAGGCTGGCCTGCCGGTGGCCACCGCTCGCCGCCTGGTAGGGGAAGGGATGCTGGTGGGGCGGTCCGTTCATTCCCTCTCCGAGGCCCTGCGGGCCCAGGAGGAGGGGGCCGACTACGTGGTGGTGGGCCCCATCTACCCCACCCCCTCCCACCCCGGGCATGCAGGCGCCGGGCCGGCCCTGGTGCGGCAGGTGGCCAAGGCCCTGTCCATCCCCGTGCTGGCCATTGGAGGCATCGATGAGGCCCGCGTGGTGGAGGTGGTGAGGGCGGGGGCGGTGGGGGTGGCGGTCATATCCGCTATATTGGGGAGGGAGGATGCGGAGGAGGCGGCCCGTGGCCTGCGCCGGGCGCTGGACCGGGCATGGGCAGAGGTAAGGCCATGAAGGTGGTCATCAATGGCCAAGAGCGGGAGCTGCCTCGCCCCATGACCATCGCCGAATACGTAGAGGGGCTG
>FWWL01006156.1_pt1 | contig 17735 bp, 17 predicted proteins | sample 2228331 | NCBI WGS metagenome assembly FWWL01 (sample SAMEA103939775, study PRJEB20133) | metagenome
ACCCCCAATACTTGCAGCGTAACCATGTTTGGTCCCGGGTGGATACTTGTCATGCCCGGCAATGTTCAGCGCCTCGGAAATTAAAGTCCGAGATACCGAGTCTCCTGCTGATAGCAATAGTGAGGACTCAACCGCAGAAACCTTGCGGCCGCGCAAGTCGTGGTGGCAGCGATTGGCCGGCTGAGAAGCGCTCTGTGTCCTATCCTTGCAGGTAGGAAGGCAAAATAGTACCTGTTCTCACTTTACATTACCGGTTATATCGTTGACGTCTTCTATCCCAGTTGCTTCCAAATACTTCGCGATGCCGTCAATGACCTCAATCGCAGCCATTGGATTGACGAAGTTGGCGGTGCCTACCGCGACTGCGTTAGCTCCTGCAAGTAAAAACTCTACTGCATCTAGGCCGGTCATTATCCCGCCCATTCCGATAATCGGAACATCTACTGCTTGTGCGACTTCATAAACCATTGATTGCAGGGCCGGATAGTCCGCCAGTTACGTTTGCCAGACGGAAAGTGCGAGTCCATGGGTCAATAGCTGTGCCCAGGAGCGTGTTGATCAGTGACAGTGCATCGCTGCCAGCGTCTATTGCGGCCCTGGCAATAGATGTTATATCCCCAGTATTGGGGGATAGCTTGGTTATTAGTGTTAAGTTGGTTCTCTTGCGAACTGCTCGGACAACTTCGGCTGTGCTTTCGGGAGTCGCGCCGAAGATCATACAGCTCTTAACGTTCGGGCAAGAGATGTTGATTTCTATGCCCGATACTCCCTCTACGCTGTCGAGTCGCGCAGCTACCTCGGCGTATTCTTCTACAGTATGTCCAACCACATTTACGATGACTGGAACATCATATTGACGAAGAAAAGGAAGTTTATTGCTTATGAACGATTCTACGCCGTCGTTTTGCAGTCCAATAGCATTGAGCATTCCCGAAGGCGTTTCGACGGTGCGCGGATATTCGTTGCCAAGCCAAGGATGCAGGGAAGTTCCCTTTACAGTGATTGCTCCAAGGCGTGAAAGGTCGTAGAAGTCTGCCATTTCCTTACCGAAGCCGAACGTACCGGAGGCAACAGTGACAGGGTTCTTCATTTCGATCTTGCCTATTTTTACGGCGAGGCTCACTCCCATATTACGTTCTCCGCTTCGAATACGGGGCCATCAGTGCAGACCCGCTCGTAATGAAAACATTTTGCCGAATCATGACTGTGGCCACTATCTTTGACCTTCTGAACACACCCCATGCATACGCCAATGCCGCAGGCCATTACATTTTCCAACGCAACCTGACAACTCGATACTCCATATTTGCGCGAGATACGGGCAACTTCTTTGAGCATTTCATGCGGTCCGCAAGAGTAAACTCTTATAGGTGCCTTATTTTCAGATTGCGACAATAGGGAGCAACGGTTGGCCAGGTAATCTTCTAGAAGCTCAGTAACATAGCCGCGATAGCCGTAACTGCCGTCGTCGGTAGATATTTGCACATTGACACCATAGCTTTTGAATTCCGCCTCGCACACCACGGCGTCTTTGCTCTGGGCGCCAGCAAGAACCACTACATGATTACAATCCCATTTTCGACACAAGGCATCGCAAAGAAATTGAAGCGGTGCAACTCCGCAACCTCCGGCGACTACTATATGCTCTGCTTCGGGCGAATCGCCGAGGTCAAAAGGCTTACCCAAAGGGCCAACTACACTAACGCTATCGCCAGGTTTCACCGTGTGCAGCAACGCAGTACCTTTCCCTCTTAATACGTAGAGAAGAGAATATATGCCTTCGTTTGGGTACGTCGCATGCACCGAAAAAGGGCGGCGCAAAAGCGGATCTGTAGTCGGAGCCACCCTCACATTGACGAACTGCCCCGGCTGAGCCTGTCGTGCAATCTCGGGACCTTTGAGCAGAGTCCGCACCACGTTCGGACTGACCTCGCTTTGTGCGAGTATTTCACACTCGTAAACGCCTTTCACTCCTGCCTCACATATGCTTTCAAATGTTTTGGAATCATTCCCTAAAATTAGCTTATTCCCTTGCTAGTCTATTTTGATCTCTATTGTATAACTTTCACTTCAGGGTTGAGCGATCAGGTTTCATTTCGCAAGTTCCTTCGCCATCCACGCCATATCGGCTAATGTGACGAATTCGAATTTGTTCGGGTCGAGCCTATCGACGAGTTGCTTATACCGCGTGCAGCAACCACCTGAGAGACCTCCATATAGCGGTATTAAAAACGGTGGCTTATGCTCGGCAACGATCGCATTTATCGCCTCTATGCGCGATTCAACGTTGGAGTACTTGTAGTGTACTTTTTCGTGCGGAATAATTACCGGAACTCCGCAAGGAAGCAATCGGACGCCTGACTCCCCGCGCGGGAGAAGCGTGAACAATCTAACACCTGCCTCACGCGCAAACACATCATACAGTTTTGGATGAAACTCAAATTCGTCCCATGCGTCTACTACGTCTATATTTGACGCTTCAAACATAGGCTTTGCATATCGAGCGAAAACGCGTATATCGGGAAGCTGGTCTATGAATGAATAGCCAGGACCTGAAACTCCTGAGTAGAAATAGTCGTTTTTGGTCGCACTCGAATAGTAGTATTCGGCGATGGCAGGAAAGTCGTTGATTAGGGTAGGACTGATTCCCCAATTGATAGGCACGCTACCACGCTCTGGGTCATTCCATGCCCCGAAGAAAAATGTCGTAAAAACACGCGGAGTATCGCCCTCGTTGGTCATAAAAGCAAGATAGTATTTATCGGCTATTTTGCGAGGCTTTGGATCGGTATCGACAGCCTGCCTAAAAGTGGTCAGCTCGGCTGGAATGTGTTGATGAAATGAAAGATTCGCTCCCTTGCCACACACAAGCATGTGACCGTGCTTTGATATGCGACTAGTAAACTTCCACTCCGGTTCATTCCAGCCATAGACCTTTGCGGGAGCCTTATAGGTTGCAAAAATAGCCTCCATAAGGCTTACATCCTCGGGGTGTCCCTTTACGTGTTCCTTCTCATAATCGTAGGTGTCCGGTTCAGGACATGGTGACAAGTTGAAAACAAAACCGCGATGTGCAATAGCATAGTCAAGCGCTAGGATGATTCCGTTGTCGTGACCTAGGTTTACATCATCGTGTGACTGGCCAGCGCTGTAGCAAATCGTATCCGAACACTTTGGTCGCAGCTCTTTGATTGCCCATTCATAAGCCTCTACGCCGTTTGCAAATTGACCTCGAAGATCGTGCCTTATGGGAAAATTGGCAACTTCACCTTTCATCTGTGATGCCGATATGGCCAGTAGGTTTTCAAGCCCAGCAATTGTAAGCGCTACATAGCGTGAGGCATCAATTGTCGAGTCATAAACTACGAGACCATTAATATACTCTGAGAAAACACGAAGCAGATCGTCAGTCGATTCTACAGACTCGAAGTCGTATCCTTTTCGATCATGCCAGATGCGCATCCATTGCCTATCAGAAGGCCCCCAATCACTGCGACCTTCGGTGTCGTAGAAAAGACGTGGAGCATCGCGGTTGACAATACCCTGGAGGTTCAAAAGCAAGATTACGTCCTCATCAGACATGTTCTTAATACTGAAAGTCTTAGCCATCGTTGAAATAATGTGTCAGCCTACAGTTCATTTGCTATAGGCGAGAACTACTATTTCCTCCATCTTTCAGAATTCAAGCTTTGCTTCTGCCAGGTCGCCAACGCGTGCAATCGTAACGAGTTGATTTTCCTCATCATATTGAAATTCCGCTGGTTTGCCTCTAATTGTGAGCAACTTTGGACGTATTGGCGCGCTAACGAAAGCCTGCTCTGCAAACTTGAACTTAAGTACGTTTTCTTTGTAATCACCGTCAGATATGCACGCAACGTGGTTTAGATTACCGTCAGTGTAGAGAACAATCGGCTTTCCATAGGGTTTTACTACCCAAAGCTTGGCTTCACCGGGTGCAATCTTTTCCGGAAGTCTCAGCAATCCGTTGGACGTGCGGTCGGTAAAAACCTTCCTCGAGATCACGTCTAAAACTACTGCTTCATTATATGAGCACGGAATCGAGACTTCTTCCGGTTCTGATCCGCCGATTACGAGCGCAAAATTTTGGCCGGAATAGACTCTAGGCTTTGATGGATCGGGCAGATTGATTCCGCTTTCGCTTTGCACAATTTCTCTTAACAATGAAAAACTCGTCTCCCAAATCCCAGGCACGTTTATGAAAACCCACTTGCCCGTTTTGCCTATCTTTCGGACGAGAAGAAGCGGATAGCTTACTCCGGAGGAATCTGTCACGTTGCTCTCTTCGACGATACCTTCTCCACCGGTGAAATACGGGGCAATAAACGGAAAACTCCATTTTGATCCTGCATAAGTGACGGTCGTCTCACCAGAGCCGAACTCACGTCGCTGCAGTTTTAGATATTCCCACCAAAGCTTGGATTGATCACGCCCGTGAAGAGTTGGGCCGCTTGCTACGCGCCATGTGTCAATGAATACTATACCGCCGTTCAAGGCGTAATCGAAGAGTCGCTGGATAATCGCGGTCGAGATGCTCGGTGAAGTACTGAGATAAATTACGGCTTTATACCGGTTAAGATTTACTGATTCGGGATACAAAGCCAATGCTGATTCCGAAATACAGTAGGCATCGCGAATAAAGCTTAGGTCCTTCTTCTGTCGATCACTAGAGATTATCCAGAGGACAGAAGACCTATCAATGCTCAGCTTGTCTACAAACGGTGCTAGCTGGGGAATTACTTCGAACGCTTGATCGAAGCACTCGATTTTAGAAGGTAGGTCGTTCTTAGGCAGAGGAGCCACGCGATTGCCTTCTTCGTCGAAGCCGATCTCAGCGTCGGGCGGAGCAGAGGAACTGCCATCCTCGATCAAAGGACTCGTTCGTTTTGCGACCAAGCCTTTGTAGTCGAAGCAGATTCCTTTCGCATAGGGTAGCAGCTTGAGCGCTATTTGTCTCGAAGCGTCTAGATTTCCCGGCACGAGAGGTACTGGACAAGCAAACACTCTCTTATCGAACACAGCAGCAGTACAATCGGCAAGTGCTACGTCCTCTACAGATGCAGCGAACAAGCTCGTGATTTGTTTCTTACATGCAATCAGGCTGAGATCAGATTTTCCAATGCCTGGTCCAACAGGCCAGCCTTGTGTTAGCGGTCTAACGTGCCCAGAAACGTTGTCTACAAAGCAAGCGTAGGCATCAGAAAGCCAAAGGTCCACTAGACGCCGCCTCAAATTGTCGGAGAGCTTTGCTGACGTAAACAGACCAACCTCATTCCAGTTTTTGTAGTTGGCGCCGAAAGCGGAGTTAAACGTAGTCGAATCGCTATTAGTGTCTCGGGCAGGAGAGTCATCCCCAAAGAACCGTTTCAAGAATTGTTGCCAGCTTATAAGGGCATCTTGATCGTAAGAACCGCTACCCAAGTCCACATTAGCAGTTATCCTGCAGCCCATCGGACGATCCAGTTGCATCATTGTGCTCTGAGCGATTTTAAGGATATGCTCTACTGTTGACGGTGAAAAAAAGTTGCCTAGTATCGGATTTACGGAGAAGTACACTCTTGAGCCGTCTTCCAATGTGGCATGATCATCTATTTCCAGCACGCCAGGAAGAAAGCCATAGATCCGCTCGCACTCTGCTACGGATGTAGGCAAGTCCCAAACGCATTCTATCTTGTTTTTGCGCCATGCCTCTTGCACGCGAATCCAGTTGGGCCAGTTGCGATCCATGCCGTGCATGTTGAGGAAAACGCAATTGACACCACGTTGAGCAAGAATTGGCGCTTCGTATTCGCTCTGATTATGACTCCAGTTAGCAAACTCCGCCGCGATGCCCCAATATCCGGCGAGACAAGGGGCTGCCCAGAGAAGCAATAATATAATGCAGGTCGGCTTCATTTCCGATTGCATTCTACCGCGATAGGAGGTTGTTGGCAATAATCACCAAGTTTGTTCTTTGGTCTTGGCGGTCTCCATTCCGGCCAAGATTGACAAGCAGAAATTCACGGAGGTTAAAGTGTGGATTCGCCCAAGCGTTTGTGTTTCTAAGCGACCAATCATACTCGTCCCAGGCGTTGATGGGATCAAGTCTTACGGACGCTCAAAAAACTAGATGCATTAGTTTTTATAGCTGCGAATATGCTCAACCCATTTAAAGCTTCGAAAGTCGCTCTCGAGCTTCGATGTTGTCTGGATCTATCTCAAGTGCCCGTCTGTAGAACTCGGCTGCTTCCTCAGGCTTTTCCATCATCACGCAGGCAACACCTGCATTAATAAGAGCGTTCACATATATCGGATTGATTTCAAGAGCCTTTTGGAATTCCTCAAGCGCTCGACTGTGCTCCCCACACGCCATCAGTGAAAGGCCGAGCCAATTGCGAATGTCGGCGTAGTTGGGCTGCAGGCTCAAAGCTTGTTTGAACGCCTCCACGGCGCCGGAATAATCGCCAGATCGATATAGCTTTTTCCCAACGTTGAAATGGAACGATATATCGTCAACATCGGTTAGAGTAAGCTCTTGGAGTTTTTCAAGCGCAAATTTGTGGTCGCCTTTCTCATGTGCAATCAGGGCTTCTCGGTAAGTCGGAGTCAAATATCGCGGCTCAACTTTGACTGCGTGGTCAATGTGTCTAATTCCTGCATCATGTTCGCCTAACTCATAGGCCATTACGCCTAACATCAAAAGGGCCTTGGCAAAGTTCGGATTGATTTCCAAAGCTGCTTCGAGCTCAGCCATAGCTTCGTGGACGTTACCGTCTTCCGCAATTAGCAGTGCGAGTTGGTAATGGAGGTCGGCGTACCTGGGATTGCGCTGTATTGCTTGTCTCAGGTGGTACTCGGCGCGTTCCCGTGCTCCTCGCTGAATGTTTTCTTCAGCGAGTCTCAGATGTGTTTCACCAATATAGAACTTAGCCAGTTTCGATTCTGGGCTGTCTGGGCTTGCTTCCTTGAGGACTGCCTCGAATGCATTCAATGCGTCAATAAGCAGTCCTTGATCATAAAATTCTAGACCTTTCTGGTAGTTTTTGTTCAGTTCTCGAACTCCTGTCATAACCGCGTTGCTCCGATTCGATCATTATAGCTACATAAGCTATTATCGGCATCACGGCTTAGTACTTCAGCAAAAATGGCGAGCCTTTATGGTCTCGCCATTTTTGTAAACCTGACTAAATTAGCTAGGAGCCATTAGGCCTTGCCGATCTTGAACATCTTTGTGCCGCAGGTAGGGCACACTCCTTGAGTCGCTGGTTTGCCGTTCTTCATAGTGACGGCTTTTGCGTCCTTCATTTCTCTCTTCGCCTTGCATTTAACGCAATAGGCTTCCATGACCTTTCACCTTCCTTCCTTCGTTTGCGTTAGGGGGCTCAGCCCCTACCAAGTGAGCACCCTTTGCGCAGTGTTATACGATTTATGCGAGAACTCCTCCTTTATTGAGCGTATTTGCGAGTGAAATATTGCCCAATTTGCCTAATTTCACACTTAACCTTCGTAGGAAACCCGGTTTTTTGCGGATGAGAGGCTTTGAGAACTAGGACATGTGCCCTTTGGCAGCCTCAATAACCGACATATAGAAACTCTCAAAATCCGAAATCATGCGCTCTATGGAAAAACATCGCGCATTTGATCGGGCTGAATTTCCCATCTCTGCGCGCTTTTCAGGATTTGATAGGAGAAAACCGATCCGGTCAGCAAAACAATGTGGGTCGTTGGGCGTTAGGAAGCCATCTACATCCGGCCGTATGTTTTCCGGTATCCCACCTGCATCCACGGCAACTACGGGAAGACCAGCGCTCATCGCCTCGCAGATTGCAATGCCTTGTGTCTCAGTCGTTGATGGAAACACAAAAACATCAGCAGCATTGTAGATGGTTTCGATCCGTTCCCGGTCGAGAACACCAGTAAACTCCAGCGAATTTGAAACTCCAAGTTTCCTCGCAAGTTCTTTAGTTTCGTTGAAAGCCGGTCCGCCTCCAACTAGCACCAAGCGGGCATTTGGGAAACGCTTTAAAACTTCCGCGAATGCTTTGAGCAGCATTGTTAAGTTCTTTTCGCGCGCGATTCGACCTACATAAAGAAGCATAAAGCCATCTTCAGATATTTCGAACCGTCTGCGCACATCATCCCGCGAAATGGGATCTAATTGGTTTGAAGGAACCACTCCTGTCTTGATGACACGAATAGGCGTTTTGACGCCGTAGGAGACTAATATATTTTTTACAGGTTCTGACGGAACAACTACAGCATTACATTGAGAGTAATACCACCTCATCAGCAATATAAGTGCACCTTTAGTTGCGGCTTTTGGTACTATCGGTACGTAGTGTGCATACTCGGTGTAAAGGGTATGGTTGGTTGAAACTATCGGAATGCTGCATTGCTTCGCCCATTTTTTGCCTATGATTCCCAACAAAAATGGCGTTTGTGTATGGACAATATCCAATTGGAGCGATCTGAACTTGCGGAACAGTTCCGGAGCGTAGGGTATAGGAAAGGGGTAGTCCGGCATCAGGACTGTGTGACGTGACGGAAACCTGAAAACATCGTCTCGCCCGTCTATAAATCCTCTGTATGCTGGGGCAAAGACATATACTTTATGACCCTTCTTGCTGAGCTCATCCCGAAGCGTAGTAACGCAGACACTTACCCCGTTTACAATGGGTTCGTAGCTTTCCGAAAATAAGGCAATACGCATAAAGAAGTCCGACTACAAGCCTACGCATCAATCTGAACTTGTTGTGTTTCGGTTAAGTTTTCTTTCGCAGCTACTATTTTGTTTCCTCTTCTCGTTTGAGATTCCATAAAGTTCAATACGTCGGACAGCCTGAACCGCCGTTGGTTGCCCGCGGTGCGAAGACAAGGTAACACCCCTCTGTTTGTATACCGCCTTACGGTAGTAGGGCAAACGTTCAAAATTCTAGCGGCTTCCTCGAGAGAAATTATCGGATCTAGAAGCCGTTCGATGAGCTGAGCACGCGTCTCCTTAAACGACTTATACGAGCGCTGCGCAACCTCCTCAACGTTCTCTGCAAATAGCGTTTGCAAATGGCGCGGAAGTCGGCCCCACTTTTCCTCTAACGTTGTCTTCTCAGGTGCCGGCTCAGTTTTAGCAGGTTGCGCGATTCGAACAGGCGTAGGTTTTTCATCGCGCTTATCTGGCATCTCACTAATCTGAGGCATAGCAGAAGCTTGCGAATTCTGTACTTCCTGTACTTCGACGACAGGAACCTGTTCCGGCACCGAAAATTCTTTCTGCTTTGGCTCATCGATGATTGGCCGTGGCTCGCCTGTGCCTTCCGTAAAGTTCAGTGTGCCCTGATCCTCTGGAACGCGAAACGGTTCATCAACATGTTGATCTGCTACTGCTTTACGGTCGCTTGATTTGTCGAGGAAGGCAAAGAAGTCGTCTACTGAAGGAACATCGCTTTCGTCAAACAAGGCAGGTGCCGGGTCACGCTTGGGTTCAATGGGTCGCGCTTCACCAGTGTATTCCACAACTTCAGTCGCTTCTGTATCAACTACGACCTTGCCTGCTTCAACTGCTGTAAATACCGTTTGCTCTGCTGCTTCTTTTGCCGGCGACTCGATTCGTGCAGTCTCCGGTTTTGCCTCACAAATCGGAGCAGTCTCGTCCTCCTGTGCCGTAGAACTAGAAGCTTTTCTACGCGCCAATTCCGCGGCACGCTTTTCTACTTGTTTGAACCATTCGCTCAGTTTGTTCTCGTAGCTCATCTCTGTTCTCCTCCTCAACAAACCATCATTGCGTCGCCAAAGCTCAAAAATCTATATCTTTCCCGCACAGCTTCTTCGTATGCTCGTCGAACTAACTCGTGTCCCGCGAAAGCGCTCAACATGACTAACAAAGTCGATTTTGGCATGTGAAAGTTAGTTATCAAACTCTCGACTATCTTAAAATCATACGGTGGCCTAATATAAAGGCTAGTCTCACCGCTTATAGCTGCAACACGTCGCTTTGCGATAGCAGCACTTTCCAATGCTCGGGCAGTAGTAGTGCCCACGCATACGATACGACCTTTCGCCGAGTTGATCAAATCAGCATTTTCAGGGTTTATTTCAAAGTACTCTGAATGAATCTCGTGATCTTCAATATTTTGAGTCCGCACTGGCCTAAAAGTAGCGAGCCCTACGTGCAAAGTAACAAAAGCTATATGAATACCTCTGCTCTTAATTGCTTCCAAGAGTTTCGGTGTAAAGTGCAAACCGGCTGTTGGCGCAGCTACCGACCCTTCCGCCTTTGCATAAACAGTCTGGTAGCGTTCAGGATCTTCCAAACGCCGATGAATATAAGGCGGAAGGGGCACTTCCCCCACCAACGAGATTAGCTCGTCTGGATTCGAGTCGGCCTTGAACTTGAGTATTCTCCCGCCGGCTTCTGTTCTATCTGCTACCTCTGCGGTTAGGCCACGATCAAAGACTAGCTCAGTGCCAACCGGCACTCTTCTGCCAGGCTTGACCATAGCTTCCCACACAGTAGGTGCAATTCGCTTGAGGAGTAAAACCTCAACCCTCCCCCCAGTCTCCTTATGGCCCTTAAGTCTTGCTGCGATGACTTTGGTATTGTTCATTACCAATATGTCATCGTCTCTAAGGTAGCCCTGAATCTCGAAGAACAAACGGTGTTCAATACTCTGCTTTGCGCGATCCACGACGAGCAGCCGTGATTTGTCACGCTCCGGTAGGGGCTCCTGAGCAATCAGCTCTTCGGGAAGCGAGTAATCAAATTCACTCAAACGCATGCAGCCAATCTAAACACGCCGGCAGTTTTGGGACAGCCCAATGTGCAACTTCTCTCGCCCAAACCTGAACGTACGGACGCGCCTATGGCCATGATTCTATAGGTCGAAGGCGCTAATGTCAAGGTCGAGGATAAAAAAATTATCGTCATATTGCTCACATCAATTGCAACAGTACAGGCACTTTGATTTCTGTTTGGCGTTTAAAATTGCAACATATCAATCTGCGTGAACTTACGTGTTTCACAATTGTAGTGTAATAGACTTTTGCGGAGTGGCCGATTGACTTGACTGTGTTTGATATTGTTGCTGATTGGGACAGAATGCATCTCGATGCTGCTCTAAATTATTTGGATTATCGTAAACCAAAAGGCAGTTAGTCATACCGCGACTAGGATTTCTAATAAGCTTTCCCTTGTAGTAGAGACCAGTAGAACTCCCGCCATCTAGTCCAGCGGCCTCGACACACTTTAGCGCCTTCATCGCACGAGCAAGTTGGCTCAGGTATACCGGTCTAGTGGTAGTGGCGAGTAACAGCTTATTGGCATAGGTAAGTCCTACTGCTGCCCGAACGCGCTTTGTATAGTGAACACTGCTTTTGAACCCCTCCAAGCGCGGCATAACGACGATCGCTCCGTTTCGCACCAGCGAAGGACCTGCTCCTAGGACGTTGTCGAAATCAGACCATTGGTAGAGGTCGGATCGACTTAAAGGCAGGAAGCTAACAAACCGGTTCTCCCTAATAGCGATTGCAACACCGAGATAACCTTTCCACACAAGCTTTCGGTCGATAACTATATCGCCGGTCGGTTTCAGTGTTCGAGTGCAGAAAAGTGTGCCGTCAATGGCAGCCGCGGGCCGAGTTCTGCGCAGAATCGACCTGAATGATTCACACGAACCAATTCCCCATCTGGAAATCGCTGGCGTTATGCATACGTTAGGATCATTAAGATTCACCGTTATCAGGTTGAGCCAAACGCCTGCTGCCTTTACTTTATTGTAGGCGACGCTGGTAGCGGCGTTAGCGGATATACGACCAATTGCCAAAAGAGTGACAAACAAGGGAATAGTAAGCGCGATTCCGTTCGCGAACGAGGACATTCTCTTCTGTCCAACCTCCGTTATAATTCTAGATTCAATCGTCGAATTTTAAGTGGCTTATACCCCGCAATTCGTTTAGCGTCTACCCTTTGTAATGCATAAATTGTAAAGCTCAACTGCAAAAGTTACAAGCATACGAGCAGTATAATGATCATTCGGTACGAAAATAAGATTGCTGCTTGCAGTATTAGAAAACGCTAGTGGATGACGACCATGCGTTTGACCATTCTTCCGCAGATGGTAAACCCTCAGAAGGAACTTGAAGTGAATATAGATAACCCGAAACCGTCTGTTATATTGTTAAAACTAGGTTAGGAGGCAGCGCGATGACCGTTTCGCAGGGAGTAACAACTATTGCAATGTGTATGATAATCTTGACCGTTGCTGGGGCAGCAGCAGCAGCAGCTTTGATTTATGGTATCTTCGCCTTCAAGAACATGGTCAGGAGCAAAGTGGACGAAGCTATTGCCAAGGTCGAGCCCATAGTAGAGCAGGCAAAAAGCATTGCAGGGCAAGCTCGGCAAACCGCTGAAAGCGTTAGTGCCAAAGTCGAAGCGATTGCAACAAAAGCCGAAGATACCGCGAACAAGGTCGGCGACAAAGTCCAAGCCGTATCCGAAAAGGTAGAGGAAGCGATCAGCCCGCAGATCGTAACAGCCGTTGGCATCGTCGGGACCGTGGCGCGCTGTGTTGGGATTTATAAAGAACTAAAGCAACTCAAGCATGAGGGCGACGGAAGTTCGCAACAGCAAGAGTAGACGAGGCGTATTGGTATTATTGGTATTATATTATTATAATTGCCAGACACAAGTTTGAAATGCTTTTTATATGTTGATTAGTCGTCTTTCTTCGGCAATTCTCGCCCTTTTTGTCCTTATAGTCTCGTCGGCAGCTGCCAATCTGCTTGATTCTTCGCAGAGCGAGCCAGCGGGGAAAGAGATATATAGAATACGCATTCAGAATCGACCGGATGGCTTAGTTCAAGTAAGTGTAGATGGCGGAAAGACGTGGGCAACTGTTGGACGCGTCAAGGTTGCCGCCAATGCGCGAATGGTAGGCTTCGCTGCCGCTTCCTACGTGCCGCACGGAACTGTGGCCGCGACTGCTGTACATGGGTTGCGCATCAAAACTGGGCAGGCGGCTATGGGCTTTGGAAAGGCGCAAGCGCCGCTCATATTCAGCATTGTTCCTCGTCAGTTTGCCGATATCCCTGTTGGATATGGTGGACATATTCCTAAATCGTCAGGCATTATCACCGATATAGATGCAGGCAGGTCGATTTTTCGGAACTTTGCGCCGTTTGTTGGTAGTCGCGTGTTCTTGGAGCGCAAAAGAGTTCTTGAACCGCTCCCGGAAGATTATTTGCCTATAATAGGTGACGTGTTTGTAATTGTTGTCAATCGCCCCGATGATATGCCCTCGGCAATCGTTTTCGAAAACCGGGCCGGAGGAAAGGTTACGGCGTTATATCCTGACGGATCAAGCAAAACGATAACTGAAGTTGTTAGACCTGTGAGGGGAGTAGGCAGATACGATGGCACGACTTTTACCGGTGTAGGGGCGATCAACACTAACCACGGCGGAGTTATCACTATTTCGACCGCCCCGGTCTGCTCGCCCGATACAAAAGAAGGCGATTCGATTGAAACTCGCGGTGGTTTTATGATCCAGCCATACTATCACGTCTACGAACAGGGAGAAGGAAGCCCGCAAGTGATGGTGGTTGGTCCGAAAGATTTTTCCAAACCGCACCTTGAAGGAACTCCCCCGCTTTTCTTCGGCTATATCGGCCTTAGTTCATATCCTGAGTCGGCAGATGCATCATATCGTGTGCAGGTTAAAGCTGGCAACGAGGAATGGAGAGAAGTACCCAAGGTTGTTGGTAAAGTCGACAATGCGCTTTCAGAGGTCACCGATATACGCATACTGTTTCCTCAATACAATCCAGAACTAATCCGACGCGATATGTTGCAAGAGGCTGCAGATTATGCTGAAAAGCTGCTGAAGACAGGGATGATCGCTCGGAAAGGAGAGATTCGGTTTTCTCCCTCCAAGCCGCCACGAAACGCCGCCGTAGCTACGCTTTATGTGGACGGCACTGCGGTTTGCGTTTCAAACAGATATCCCTACAATCTTGAGTGGGATTCCACTTTTGCGCCTAATGGGTTGCATTTAATCGAGATCGAAACAACGTCCGTAACCGGCGAGAGCTTGTCAATCGATGTTCGACAGGTGCTAACGCAAAACTGATTCTATATGCAGAACTGCTCTAAAAAATTACTTGCTAAGTCACCAGACAGCAAAAGCCCAGCATTCCCAGGAAGTTTTTTTCGAGGGTTTGTATACTTACTTAAAGACTCGGCTCCCGCTTTGCATTTCCGTATTGCTTTTGGGATGAGCTGCAAGCGATGAGGACGAGATAGAGCCACCAACATCGTGCCAATTAGCACAAAGTCGTCTTTTCGCGTTGCTCTTTCCTTGACATGCAACTGATGCGGTCATATAATTAAGCCGTTAAATATCAAATTATTATCCCAGAAAAATGTGCCTCATAACTAACGGCAGTTTGGGCCGACAGAGTGATATGAGCGGTGGTCTGAGTTGGATTATCGGACCGCGCTTTTATACTGTCACAGTGTCGAGATTGGGCGGCATCTCTTTTTGACATGGATACCAGTCCGTTAATCCAAGTTGGTATTGAGATCGGTAAAACGGTTCTAATAGCGGCGATTATCCTTGGCTTTATGTTGGTCGTTGTGCTCTACATGGTCCTAAAGCTAAGGTGGGTAATCGCACGCATTCAATCGAGGCTCGGACCGAATCGCACGGGACCGTGGGGTGTTTTACAAACGGTCGCGGACGCAATAAAGCTCTTCCAGAAAGAAGACATCATCCCTTGCGGTGCAGACCGATGGCTTTTCACGATAGCGCCGGCAATTGTCTTCATACCAGCCTATCTGGTTTACGTTGTCATACCGTTTGGTGAAGGATTGACCGCGCGAAGCCTGAATATCGGGGTGATTTACATCAGCGCCGTATCTTCTATCGGCGTGATAGGAATCGTAGTAGCAGGCTGGGCTTCCAATAACAAGTGGTCGCTTTTGGGTGCGTTCAGAGCTGCGGCTCAACTTATTGCCTATGAGGTGCCGATTATACTCGCGCTCTCGGTGCCGGTGCTTATAGTTGGAACTCTTGATCTCAACAAAATAGTTGCTGCTCAGGCCGGAGGATTCTGGAATTGGAACCTTTTCAAAGGTTGGATAATGACTCCGATTGCAATGTTGATACTGCTTATAGCCGGCCTTGCAGAGGTTAACGTGACTCCGTTCGATATTATGGAGGCAGAAAGTGAGCTTGTGGCCGGTTTTAACACTGAATATTCTGGAATGAAGTTTGCCCTGTTTTTCCTGGCAGAGTTCGCAGCGTCCTTTACGTTAGCTGCTATAATCGTGACGTTATTCTTGGGCGGTTATCAGCCTCCTCTTCCGTTTTTAGGCGGACAATTAAAGGGTTTAGCTTTTTCGCTGATCTCGCTTGGATGGTTTCTTGTAAAGTGTTGGTTTTTGGTGGTTGGCATAATGTGGATCCGCTCGACTTTTCCTCGTGTTCGAATGGATCAGCTTATGAACCTTAGCTGGAAGGCATTAATACCTGTCGGGCTGATCAATGTTCTGGCCACCGGTGCATATGTTGCCTTCTATTTGGCGAAGTGATTGTAAGGTTTGATAGTGAAGAAGACCCTGCTAAAGGACATAGTAAATGCGTTTATAAGCTTGCCGAAGGGGCTTGCGGTTACGGCAAAGAATTGGTTGTGGACGAGACCCTCGGTTACAGAGCAATATCCCGAGGAAAGACCGAAACTACCCGAACGTTATCGGGGCGTACCGAGTTTGCCGGTAGACCCCCAAACGGGGCTTTCACGTTGCATTGCGTGCGGTGCATGTGCTCGAATATGCCCGGAGCACATCATTACTGTGAAGGCTGACAAAGCTGAGACGCCTAAAGATCGCAAGCCTGCACAGTTTGACATAGATGTGTCACGATGTATGTGGTGTGGACTCTGCACTGAGGTTTGCCCTACGAATGCTTTAGTTCCTGCTAGAGATTTCGAGCTCGCGTGTTACAGCAGGGAAGAGATGGTTTATCATATCGAAGACCTTATGAGGCTCGGTGGAGAGTTTCCGGAAGAACCTGAGACAGAGACTCCTTCCAATGCCAAAGAGTGAGCTTAGTCGTGATAATGTTTTGATATGAACATACTTGGTTTTACAATAACCGGATATCAGATAGCTTTTGTTGCGTTGGCCGGATTAACAGTTGCTGCTGCTATAATGACGGTTTTAGTTCCGAACATATTGCGTGCGGCTTTGTTTCTGGGGCTGACTCTCTTCGGCACGGCAGGTATATATGTGCTTATGAATGCTCCGTTTCTTGCAGCAGTGCAGGTTATGATTTACGTCGGGGCGATAACTACGATGATAATACTCGCCATCTTTCTTTCACATCGAGTGATGAAGATAGGATTCTCCCAGGCGATATATAACCCCGTGCTTGCCGCAGGGTCGGCAGGAATTATGTTTCTGTTCATGTTTATAACTGTGGCTAATTCGCGATGGCTGAACGCGATGGCAGCAAAAGGTCCGGCGAAAACGAACGTTTCTGTAGAGACTGTTGCTAGAGCACTTTTGCAACCTTATGTATTTCCATTTGAGCTTGCGTCAGTAGTATTGCTGGCAGTGCTTGTGGGAGCTATTGTGATTGCTAAGGAGGATACGGAAGGTGCATAGTGCCTACGGTATCCCAATAAGTTGGTATCTGACGTTAAGCGCTATACTTTTTTGCGTTGGTTTGTTCGGCATGATGGCTCGCCGGAGCGCGATAGGTATGTTACTATCGATAGAGCTGATGCTAAACGCTGCTAATATCAACCTGGTGGCGTTCGGATCATATTTGAAGATGCTGACTATCGCAGGGCAGGTTTTTGCGATATTCGTCATAACGCTTGCCGCTGCCGAAGCTGCTATAGGGCTCGCAATAGTAATTAATATCTACCGGCTAGAGCAACATATAGACGCAGACAAAATTAGCGCAATGAAAGGATAGCACGAGATTAGTTGATAGATTGAGGTTGGGAGGAGCGTTGAAAGTCAAGAGGATTTCGGGCAGGTTATTTTTGTGCATGATCGGCGCAATGGCTTTGTGTGCAAGTGTGCAAGCCGATGTAGCGCGGCAGTTCACAACTCAATCGTGGCACGGATTATCAGGGCTTTTTGTGATTCCTACCGCTAGGATTATTGGCAAGAATCGGTTTGTTGTTGGCTACAACGAGTCGAAACACACGGAATTCTTTAGTGGAACGCGCTTTTCGGACCGACAGGTGCGCGGATTGTTTACTTACGGTTTAACCGACTGGTTGGAGGTTACTGCTGCCTACGTTGGCAATCAGTACGATACAGGCGGTGGGTTCACACCCGTATTAGACAACGAAGGCAAGTTTACGGGAAGTCTTAAGATGCGTCTATCGAAGGAAACAAGACGTGGTCCGGAGATAGCGTTTGCGATACGAGACATCACCGATGCCGACAGCGACGTCGATCCGCTGAAAGGCTTGCATAACGGCAGAAAGTTCTTTTTGTTGGCGAGCAAGAGGCTTGTCCATCGTGAGGATACCGGTCGGTTTGTTGATGCTCATGTCGGAATTACGCATAGCGAAAGGAAGGATATTTCGGGGCTGTTTGGATTCGAAGTTGCGGTATCGCCGAGCATGAGCGTCATTGCTGAGGGAATGTTCGACTCGCCATTTGTGAACTTCCGCGATGCTTATGTGGCATCTAGACGAGGCAGAGATAACGTTGCTGGCCGATTCAA
>FWWL01006155.1_pt1 | contig 17720 bp, 14 predicted proteins | sample 2228331 | NCBI WGS metagenome assembly FWWL01 (sample SAMEA103939775, study PRJEB20133) | metagenome
AACCGCACCGCCACAGCGGCGGCGCGCGCGTTTCCCCCTCGGAACCCGACATCCACCCCGACGATCACGGCCCCGGGCTTCGGCATCGGGCCCTCACGGATGACCAGGGGGCGGAGCCGCTGCTGGATCGCCACGGCCTCTTCGGGCGAGACATCCCAGGGATGAGGATGGCGGGCCTGGACCGGCATGCTCACCTCGTGAGCGCCACCAGACGTCGGGCGAGTTCACGGAACTGCTCGGCCAGCAGGCCGTCCGGCTGGAGCATGACGATCGGAACCCCTTGATCGGCGGCCTGGTGGGCCAGCTCGGGGGCAGGGGAGATGAAGCCGATGGGCTCCAGGGAGAGCGCCTCCTCGATCTGGCGGCGGGTCAGGGCGATCGCCGAGACCGCGCGGTTGACCACCACCAGCCCGAGCTGCTGGGCCGCCCATCCCTGCTGCGAGAGCAGGTGGATCAGCTCGCGGGCGTGGGCCACCGCGAGGGAAGTGGGCTCCAGCACCAGGACGAGATAGCGCAGCTCTCCCAGCAGCGCCCGCGCCCCATCGTCCAGCGTGTGCCCCATCTCAAACAGCACATAATCCCCCAGCGTGGCCAGATGGCGGGCGAGGGTGCGGATGTGCGCCGCGGAGAGCATGATCGGCCGCGGCGTGTAAGGGGTGAGGAGCATTCTTAACCCGCTGGCGTGGCGCGTCAAATATTTCTCAACGGTCGGGGGATCCAGCTCCTGGGGCGGATAGGCCAAGACGTTCGGCAGGCCCATGGCCTGGGGAAGCCGGAGCAGGTAAGCCAGCCCGCCGTGCGGGGCGAGATCGGCCAGCACCACCTGGGGAGCGCGGAAGTCCGGCGGGGGGGTCCGAACCGTGGGGGGCAGGTGGCCTGCCCCCTGGGCCAGGGTCACCGCCGTATTCAAGGCCACCGTAGAGGTCCCCACACCTCCTTTCACCCCCAGGAAGCCGATGGTGGCGGCCTGGATCCGCGCGGTGGCCTCAGCCCGTAAGCGGGCGGCCCGCTGCAACAGGGCCTCCACCCGCGAGATCAATTCGGCCGGGTGAACCGGCTTGGTCAGGTAATCATCGGCGCCCGCCTGGAACCCGGCGATCTTATCCGCCACCGCCGCCTTGGCCGTAAACATCAGGATAGGGATCCCGGAGGTCCGCGGGTTGGCCCGCAGGCGTCGGCAGACCTCCAGCCCGTCCATGTCCGGCATCATGATATCCAGGATGATGAGATCGGGCTGTTCAGTCTCCGCCTTCGCGAGGGCCTGGGCGCCGCTGGTCGCGGGGGTCACGCGGTAACCCCGGCGTTGAAGCAGCAAACTGATCAACTTGACCGTCTGCAGGTCATCGTCCACGACCAGGATCGTTTCCGCCATTCCAAGGATGCTCCGGCCGTTCTCCTGGGGCCATTCATGGGCAAAAGTGGCCTCGCGCAGGCTGCACGCCCCTCAGCGTTCGCATCCTTTCCTCTCAACGGTCGGCCGCGCCGGGAGCGGCAGGAGGGCGGAGGCTCAGAGATCCGGTCAGCCTTGCGCCTCGCCGGTGGAGAAACGTGCGGCGTAGAGCGCATCGGTTTTCGCCGCCATGACAAAGTCGTTGCGATGCAGCCCGCGGATCTTATGGGTCCACCAGGTCACCGTCACCCTTCCCCACCGGGTGATCAGCACGGGATGGTGTCCCTCCGCCTCCGCGAGCTCCCCCACTTCCTGTGTGAACCGCAATGCCTCCCGGAAATTCGGGAAGCGGAACGTCCGCTCCAGCTGAGGGATCCCGTCCCGGATCACCACCTGCCACTCTGGGACATGGGGGAGGAGGGTAGCGATCTCCTCCTCCGTGAGGGGCGGCTCCCCCCCGCGGCACGGGACACATTTCATTTCCTCCAGCCTCATCCACCGCTCCCTCCGGCGAATTCGACCCAGAAACCGAAGAAGAAGATAACCCATCGTTAAGTTAGCATCGGACATTCATTGCGTCAAACCGGGTGCGCCCCAGTCCCCGGAGTGCTTCCCACTTCCTGGATCCCTCGAGCGAACGAGGAAGGACAGGCCCAGCGCATGTCCTCAGGGAGCGCCCGCCGAGTTCTCCGGCAAGGCGAGCCGGGGTTAAATAGTGGAGGGGGATCCCCTCATCCTCATCGGGACGAGGTGGACGATGCGCCAGCCACTCATCGCCGGGAACTGGAAGATGAACAAAACGGCCTCGGAAGGGAAGGCGCTGGCCCAGGCGATCCGAGAGGGCCTGCGGACGGATGCGGTGGAGGTGGTGCTCTGCCCGCCGTTCACCGCCATCCCGGCCGTCCACGCCGCGCTCCATGGCTCCGCCATCCACGTGGGCGCCCAGAATATGCACTGGGAGGACGCCGGGGCCTTCACCGGGGAGATCTCCCCGGTGATGTTGAAGGAATGGTGTCACTACGTGATCATCGGCCACTCCGAGCGGCGGCAATACTTCCACGAAGACGACGAGATGATCCGCCGCAAGGTCGCCGCCGCCATACGCCATGGCCTGATCCCGATCCTCTGCGTTGGGGAGACGCTGGCCCAGCGCGAGGCCGGGGAGACCGGGGCCGTGGTAGCCGCCCAGACCCGACGGGCGCTGGAAGGGCTCACGCCGGAGCAGGTGGCCGGGCTGGTCATTGCCTACGAGCCCGTCTGGGCCATCGGGACCGGGCGGGCCGCCACCGGGGCCGATGCGGAAGAGGTAATCCAGCGCTGGGTGCGGGGAACCCTCGCCGAGCTCTTCGGAGCGGAGACGGCGCAGCAAGTCCGCGTCCTGTATGGGGGCAGCGTGACCCCGGAGAACATCGTCGAGTTCGTCTGCCGCCCCTCCATTGATGGCGCGCTGGTCGGCGGGGCGAGCCTGAAGGCGGAGAGCTTCTTGGGGATCATCCATGAGACCGCGCGGGTGAAGGCCTGATCCCGTCGCGCCGATGAGAGGGCCGATCCGTTGGGCCGAGCAGTTCCCGATCCGGGTGCGGCCTGCTATCCTGCTATAATTAATAGTGCGTGCGCGCGGAGGGGTGGCCGAGCGGACGAAGGCGCGCGCCTGGAGAGCGCGTAGGGGTGTTTCCGCCCCTCGTGGGTTCGAATCCCACCCCCTCCGCCATCCCCCGGCCCCCGGGTGAGCCCCCCTCCCCCGGGGGCCGGTTGCTTCCGCCACCGCGTAGACAAGCGGCGTATCCGCCGTCCCAGTCCGGCGCCCCCGTGCCCACTATTGACAACCCACGCCCAATCGGGTAAAATTGGTTTAACCAACTGCAATCAAACGCAGGGTGGGAGATGGGGAAGGGGTGGACGAGGGAGTGGACTCGGAGAATTGTCCTGGGGCTTCTCGGGATCGGCGCGGGGCTAACCCTGGCCTTCCCGGTGGGGGCACCGCTGGATGTCTCCGGGATGCCCGCTTGGGAGGCGCGCGTCCGAGCGGAGGGCAGCGCCTACCAGATCTTTCTCCCGCTGGTGCTCCGCGCGCCGCTGTCCTCTTCTCCAGAATGGCTCGTCCGCCTGAACGGCTACCGCGCCCTTGCAGGGTTGCCGCCGGTGACGGCGAACCCGGATTGGAGCGTGGGGTGCGAGCGGCATGCCCGGTATATGGTGAAAAACGATGTGATCGCCCACGCGGAGGACCCCAACAACCCGTGGTATACCCCAGAGGGAGATGAGTGTGGACGCCACGCCAACGTGATGGTCAGCTCCAGCGCCACCGCCTCCGATGCCTACGCCATTGACGTCTGGATGCAAGCCCCCTTCCACGCGGTCGCGATACTGGACCCCCGGCTGATCCAGGTCGGCTATGGCGCTTACCGGGAGGCGGATGGCGGGTGGCAGATGGGGGCCGCCCTGGATGTGCTGCGCGGGCTGGGGACCAGCGCCAGCGGCCTCTCCTACCCGATCCGCTGGCCCGGCGATGGGAGCGTCATCGGGCTGCGAGCCTTCCAGGTGGGGGAATATCCGGACCCCCTGGCCCATTGCCGCTACACCGCCCCGACCGGCCTCCCCATCCTCTTGCTCCTGGGGAGTGGCTCCCTGACGCCCTCCGTGACCGACCACCGGGTATGGCAGGATGGGACTCCCGTGGCGCATTGCGTGTTCGATGAGACAACCTATACCCATCCCACGGACCGGAACCAGGAACAGCTGGGGCGCCGGATCCTGGACAGCCGGGACGCCGTGGTGATCCTCCCGAAAGATCCCCTCGCCCCCGGCGCCCGCTACACGGTCTCGCTCACGGTCAACGGGCAGACCTACACCTGGTCGTTCTCCGTGGCCTCCTCCGGCGCCCAGGCGGTCATCCCCAGCGGGCAGGATGCCCAGATCCGCTGAGGGCATGCATGAGGGCGGCCCTTCACGGGTCACAGGAGAGAGAGGACATCCCCTTGGAAGGAGAAGCATGATGCGCTGGCGCGGCGGATGGCTCGCGGGAGCCGGATGGGCGGCTTCCCTGGGGCTGGCCGGGATCCTCCACGGGATCACCTCCCTCCCGAAGGCGAGCGCGCCCGTGACCCCAACCCACTCCTATCGGGCAGAGGCCACCTATCGGGTCTACCTCCCCCTTATCTCTCGTAGCGTCTGCGAGCCGATCCCGGGCGTCTCATACGAAGTCTTCCCTGTGATCTCCCCCGTTTCTTTCAACGTCGCCGACAACCCCGATTACAACCTGCTCCTCCTGGGGTATGTGGAGGTCAACGAGTTCAAAGGGCTCGTGGATTACGAGGGAGGATCCGATCCACGAGCGCCCCAGTTCCGCTTCCTGTTCGGTGACCATCGGATCCCTGTTTTCCGCAGCGTCTATAAGAACAACGGATGGGATTGGGACAACCATCAGCGCCTGCCCCCGCCCCCGGGCTGGCCCCCGGTCACGGTGGCCGGCTTCACGGTCAGCCCGGGGGAGATCCTCTACGTCCCCGACAGCGGCTACGACATCGGGAACGGGTTCGATGCGCTGGTTCTATACGCGGATGAGAACCAGATCACCCTGAAATACACCGGCGAGGACAGCACCCAGTATGGTTACACGGTCTACATCACCCGCGTCTGCGTGGAGCCCTCGCTGCTCCGCCTCTATCGGCAGTGGAACGCCAACGGGAGGGGACAGCTGCCTGCCCTGCGTGGGGGGCAACCCCTCGGGCGGGCGTGGGGCGTCCAGATTGATGTGGCCGTGCGGGACAACAATGTGTTCATGGATCCTCGATCCCGCAAGGATTGGTGGCAGCGGTAAGCGATGCGTGCCGTGAAGTTAAAATCCACGATGGCGCTCATCCAGAGGTCTGCATCCCCCGCCCCATCCACGGCGAGCCCCGACGGATCGCAGCCACCCACCCCTTCAGGGGACGGCGTTCTAAAATAGCCCTGCGGACTTCTTCTCAAAGGAGGCGGGGGAGCCGCAGGATCGTTTCCCCAGACCGATCAAAAGAAGGAATCTCATCCCGGAGGGACCTCCATGCGACACCAATTCCGCAGATGGATGGGCATTCCGGCCCTGGGGCTCGCGACGCTCTTCCTTCGCCCCGCTGTCCTCCCGGGTTCCCCGCCAGCGCTCGCCCAGTCCGCTCCCCACCTGGGATACGGGGTCAACGCGCTGAACGCGGCGGACCCCGGGATCGGCACGATGGGGTTCGATTGGACTAAAGTGTTCGGCCCCGTGGGAAGCCGTCTCCCCTATCGCGTCTTACGGCGCGTGGATGTGCATGCGAGCACACTGAACCATCTGAGCGACTGGGGCGACTGGCTGGAGAACGAGGCCCGAACCCAGGCCGTCTTGATCGAGGCCTGGGAGATCGGCAACGAGCCCAACCTGGACGCCCCCTATGGCTGGGCCGCGCCCCCCAACGCGGCGGACTACACCCGGGTTCTGTGCGAGGCCTACCGCCGGATCAAGCGGGCAGATCCCACTGCCATCGTGGTCTCAGCGGGTCTGGCCCCAACCGGGCGTGTGCCCTTCACGTGGAACGGCCATAGGGGCTACTGCGCGCCTGGCGTGGGATGGTGCCCGGGCTACTATCAGGACGAGCGGGAGTTCCTGCGGGAGATGCTCCACGCCGGGGCAGCGAATTGCTTCGACGCCCTGGGCTTCCACCCTTATGGGTTCGCGGCGCCCGCGACGGCGGCCCCGGGCTCGCCCGAGTGCGGGCCGAACGATTTCTGCTTCCGCACCGTGGAGGTCATCCGCCAGATCATGGTCGGGGAGTTCGGGGTGGACAAGCCCATCTGGGCGACGGAGTTCGGATGGCTGGTGGACCCGCGTCAGGTCGGAGAGCCAGGCTGCTGGAACGATCCTTCCTTCAGCGGGCGGCACTGGCAGGTCGTCTCCCCGCAGCAACAGGCGGATTACCTCATGCAGGCCTACCAGTGGGCCGAGGCGAACTGGCCGTGGATGCAGGGGATGCTGGTTTTTAATTACGGGTTCTCGGCCCTGCCCGGATGTGACCAGATGCGCTTTTACGATATCAAGGGACGCCCAGCTGAGGCCGCCCTCCGGGGGATGGCCAAGAACAAGGTTCCCGCCCAGCCCCGCTGGAACACGCCCCTGACGCTGCTCTCGGACGTAGACACGCCCGCGCCGCTGCGGGGGGCCTTCCGGCTGTGGAACCGCACGCCGGATCCTCTCAACTGGTCGGTGCTGAATGTCTCCTCGCCGTCGTTCCCGCTGACCCCCGACACGACCTCCGGCACCGACGCCCAGCCGCTGTTCTTCACAGCCGACCCATCGGGGTTGGGCCTTGGCGCATACCAGGGGACAATCCGGGTGCGGGCGGCGGTGCCCCCGCCCCTTTCCAACTCAGTGGCCGTGGAGAACCCGGATCAGGATCTCCAGGTTGTGTTGCGGGTGGTGCCCGAGGTGCATCGCGCGATGCTCCCTCTGGTCTGGCGCTGAGGAGAGCGACAGGCGGGAACGGGTGGGGTATGCCCTCCGGAGCGGGCACTCACCCACCCCGGAGGGCATCTCTTTCAATGGGGGGTGTGCTTCAGCCACTCCGAGACCAAGCGGGGGGCCTGGTGGAGGGCCTCGCCGATCTTGCTGACATCGCGGCCGCCGGCCTGGGCCAGGGTGGGCCGGCCGCCGCCGCTCCCGCCCACCACCTGGGCGACTGCCCGCACCACCCGCACCGCGTCCAGCCCCCGCTCAACGAGATCGGAGGTCACCGCCGCCACGAAATTCGGCTGCCCGCCGATCACCGAGGCCAGCACGATCACCCCGTTGGTCCGCACCCGCTCGCGGAACCAGTCCGTCATCTCCCGCAGCTGCTCCAGATCCCCGACCCGGCTCTGGGCGGCCAATACGGTGATCTCCCCCACCCGCTCCGCCCGGCGAAACATCTCCTCAAACTCCTGCCGGGCGACCTCGCGGCGCAGCCGCGCCAGTTCCTTCTCTAGGAACTGGATCCGATCCAAGAGATCCAGGACCTTACGGTCAACTTCCTCGGGCCGGACCTCCAGGTAGGTGGCCGCGTGGGTCAGGCGGCGCATGCGGTCCTGGATCAACCGGATGGCCTCCCGGCCGGTGACCACCTCCAGACGGCGGACACCGGAGCCCACGCCGCCCTCGTAGGTGATCACAAAGGCGCCGATCTGCGAGGTGTTGTAGACATGGGTGCCGCCGCACAGCTCCGCGCTGATGGGCGGCTCGTCGGGCCAGCCGATGCGGACCACCCGGACGATCTCGCCGTATTTCTCGCCGAACAGGGCGATGGCCCCGCTGGCGATGGCCTGTTGATACGGCTCGTAGCTGACGTTCACCGGGTAATCCGCCAGGATGGCCGCGTTGACATCGTAAACGATGGCGTCCAGCTCGTCCTGGCTGAGCAGCGTCCCGTGGGTGAAGTCGAAGCGGAGCCGATCGGGCGCCACCAGGGAGCCGGCCTGGACCACATGGGGGCCCAGGAGGGAACGCAGCTCAGCGTGAAGGAGGTGGGTCGCAGTGTGGTTGCGCATGATGTCCCAGCGGCGCTCGAAATCCACCACCGCCCATGCGGGGTCGCCCACCCGAGGATGGCCCGACTTCACCCGGCCGACGTGCACGATGAGGCCGGGGATCGGCTGGCGGGTGTCCTCCACCTCGATCTCCCACAGGGGATCGCCGCCCCCCTCCGGGTAGCGGGCGATGTGGCCGATGTCGCTCACCTGGCCGCCGCTCTCCACATAGAAGCACGTGGCCGGAAGGACCACCTCCACGCGATCCCCGGGCCGCGCAACTTGGACAATTTCCCCGTTCACCAGAAGGGCGGCGACGGTGGTCTCGCGCTCTGTCCCGCTGTAGGGGTCGTATTCCACCCCTTGTTCCCCCACGAGGCCTTTGTCCTGGAGGACCGCCAGCAGCCGGCGGTAGCGGGCGAGCTGTTCCGTATCCAGCTCGAAGCGCTCCACGGCGCGGGCCCGCTCCCGCTGCTGGGCCATCGCCCGCTGGAACCCCGCCTCGTCCACGGCGAAGCCCCGCTCCCGGGCCACATCCCGGGTGATCTCCAGGGGCAGTCCATACGAATCGTAGAGGCGGAAGGCCTCCTCGCCGGGCACCACCCGCTCGCCCCGCGCGGCGACCTGCTCCAGCACCTCCTCCAGCCGCGAGAGCCCAAGGTCCAGCGTGCGCAGGAAGCGCTCCTCTTCCTGGGTCAGGGTCCGGAGGATGTGCTCCCGGCGGTCCACCAGCTCGCGGTAATGCCCGCCCATGAGTTCGATCACAGCCTCGGCGACGCGAGCCATGAACGGTTCCTCGAAGCCGATCTTGCGGCCGAAGCGGGCAGCCCGACGGATGATCATCCGCAGCACATAGCCGCGGCCCACGTTCCCCGGCAGCACCCCATCGGCGATCAGGAAGGAGGCAGCACGGGTGTGGTCGGCGATCACCCGGTATGCGACGATGTGGGCTTCCATCTCCTCGCGGGTGTGCCCGCGCACCTCCCGGGTCCGCTCCATAATGGGAACGAAGAGATCGGTCTCATAGTTCGAGAAGACCCCCTGGAGCACCGCGGCCAGGCGCTCCAGGCCCATCCCGGTGTCCACCCCGGGCCGGGGGAGGGGGACCCGCGTGCCATCGGCCTTCTGATCGAATTGCATGAACACCAGGTTCCACAGCTCCAGCCAGCGATCGCACCCGTTGTCCAGGGCCACGCTGCAATTCGGATCCCCGCATGTGCAGTATTCCGGCCCCCAGTCGTAATGGATCTCCGAGGTCGGCCCGCAGGGGCCGGTATCCCCCATCATCCAGAAATTCGTCTTATCCCCCATGCGGAAGACCCGCTCCCGCGGGGCGCCGATCTCCTCCACCCAGACCCGATAGGCCTCGTCATCGTCCTGGTGCACGGTGAAGACCAGCCGATCCGGAGCGATGCCGTAGACCCCGGTCAGGCACTCGAAGGCGTAATGGATGGCCTCGCGCTTGAAGTAATCGCCGAAAGAGAAATTGCCCAGCATCTCGAAGAACGTGTGGTGGCGGGGGCTGGGGCCCACGTTCTCCAGGTCGTTGTGCTTCCCCGAGACCCGCATGCACTTCTGGACGGAGGCCGCCCGCTTGTAGGGGCGGGTCTCCAGGCCCAGGAACACGTTCTTGAACTGGTTCATCCCCGCGTTAGTGAAGAGCAGCGTGGGGTCCCCCACCGGCACCAGCGAGGAGCTGGGGACGATAGTGTGGCCCCGGGCGGCGAAGAAATCCAGGAAAGCCTGCCGGATCTGCGCCGCGCTCATCCGAACGGCGGTTCGCTTTTCCATATCTCCGCAACTCCTGAACCTATGGATGCTTGAGATCGTGATTTTCAGTCGGGAGTTCCCTGCAACCGGTTGCCCAACACCTGATTTAATTTTAACGGGAATCGGCCGTATCGGCCGGGGTGGAAGGATGCCCGAGGAAGAGCGGATGGCCCGCCGCGGAGGCCTATGTCCGCTTAGTATACCCCCGCTGGCTCAAGCGGGGATCCAGGGCGTCCCGCAGGCCATCCCCGAGCAGATTGAAGGCCAGCACCGTCAGCATGATGGCGACGCCCGGGAAGAACACCAGATGGGGGGCGTTGAAGACGCTGTTCCGCTCCTCCCCCAGCATCAGCCCCCACTCCGGCTTCGGCACCTCCGCCCCCAGCCCGAGGAAGGAGAGCGCCGCCGCGTCTAAGATCGCGGTGGCGATCCCCAGGGTGCCCTGGACGATGAGGGGCGTGAGGGCGTTGGGCAGGATGTGGACGAAGAGCACCCGCACAGGGGAGGCCCCCACCGCCCGCGCGGCCATCACGTAATCCAGCTCCTTCACCGCGAGGACGCTGGCCCGGACGATGCGGGCGTAAACTGGGATGGAGACGAAGCCGATGGCCAGCAGCGCGTTGATCAGCCCCGGGCCCAGCACGCTGACGATGGCGATGGCCAACAGCAGGCTGGGGAAGGCGAGGATTACATCCATCACCCGCATGATGGCGTTGTCCAGCCATCCCCCGGCATACCCCGAGACCGCCCCCAGCAACCCGCCCACGAGGATGGCAAAGGTGATGGTGGAGAAGCCGATCTGCAGTGAGAGCCGCGACCCGTGGACCACCCGGGAGAACAGATCCCGGTTGTTGCCGTCGATGCCGAAGAGATGCTGCGGCTGATCCCGCGGGCAGCCCAGCAGGTGAATGCACGGGGGCGCCCGGCGCTGGACGTCCCGCAACGGCTTGATCGGATCGTAGGGGGCGATGACCTCGGCGAAGATGGCGAGGAAGACCATCAGGCCCAGCAGGAAGAACCCGGCCTGGGCGGACCGATGGCGGATCAAGCGGCGCATCGCCTCGACGGTCGGCGATCGCCGGGGCACCACCAGCTCCCGGGTCAAAGGAGGCGCGACGACGCTCATCGCGGCTGCATCCCTCACAGAAAGCAGGGTCCAACGCCCCGCCCGGGAAGGCCCTCCCGGGCCTGCCCCCGGATCGGCGGGGCGCTAATCCAGCCGGATGCGGGGATCCAGATAGGCGTAAGAGAGATCCACCACCAGGTTCACCAGGGCGAACATGATCGCCACCGCCAGGGTGAACCCCTGAACGACCGGGTAATCCCGGGCCAGGATCGCCGAGACCAGCTGGGTCCCCACCCCGGGCAAGGCGAACACCGTCTCGGTGAGCACGGCGCCGGAGAGCAAACCCCCGGTTTGCAGGCCGACCACGGTGACGATGGGGATCATCGCGTTGCGCATGGCGTGGCGGGCCAGCACGATGCGCTCCCGCAGCCCCTTCGCCCGCGCCGTCCGGATGTAGTCCTCCCCCAACACCTCCAGCAGGCTGGAGCGGGTCATCCGCGCGATGATGGAGAGGGGGATGGTCCCCACGGCCACCGAGGGGAGGATCAGGTGGCGCACAGCGTCCCAGAAGGCGGCGAAGTTCCCACTCACCAGGCTGTTGAAGAGCGCCGAGTTCGAGAGGAAGATCAACGCCACGCGCGGGAGCCCTTCGGCCTCCTCCAGGCCCCAGGCGCGGGTCAGCGGCGGCAGCGTCAACCCCGGCGAGAGGCGCCCCGAGGGGGGGAGGAAGAGCGGCGTGTCCTTGAACACCAGCGCGAACACATAGGCCAGCATCAGGCCCAGCCAGAACACCGGCATGGAGACCCCGATGTTGGCCAGGACCATCGTGGCCACATCCACGGGGGAGTTCTGGTGGATGGCGGAGAAGATCCCCAGGGCGATCCCCACCGTGGTAGCGAACAGGATCGCCCCGATGGTCAACTCGATGGTCATGGGGAGCCGCTCGGCGAGGATCACCACCACCGGCCGACCGGTGCTGATCGAGGTCCCCAGATCCCCTTGCAGGATCTGAAGGACGTAGCGCGCGAACTGGACAGGTAGCGGGTCGTTGAGGCCGAAGCGTTCCTTGAAGGCTTCGCACTGGGCCTTAGTGGCCCGCTCGCCCAGCATGACCACACACGGATCCCCCGGGATCAGCCGCATCATGACGAACACCACCAGCAGGATCCCGAAGAGCACAGGGATCATCGCCGCCAGACGACGGATGACGTAGCGGGACATCAATATCCACCTGACTGCCCAAAGGTCATTTCTTTAAATTTTAAATCTCGACACGCTGATCCTCCCTTTACAGCATAGATCGAAAAGAGGACCCCCGGGCTATCCCTGGATGCCCTCAGAGGGATTCATCACGCGGGCAGGGATCCCACGCAACCCCTCCCGGAGCAATAGCCAGAGGCCGACCAGGGTGATCGGCAGCCAGAGAGCCATGTGGAGGACCAGCACGTAGGCGATGGCCATCCCCCCGGGGATCCCGAACGCCCGAAGGACGGCCACCCCCGGGGCTTCGAACGTCCCGATATAGCCGGGGGCCGAGGGGAGGGCCGTGGCGAGGTTCACCGCAGCCGTCATCGCCAGCAGGGCGAAAAACGAGGTCTGGAAGGGGAAGGCCATGAGGACTAACCCATAGGTCGCTGCCTCGGCCAGCCAGATCAGGGCGGTGAGCGCCCCCGCGGCCAGCGTATCAGTGGGGCGCCGCAACACCGCCAACCCTTCCACAAATCGCAGGAGGATCCCCACCATCCCCTTGATCCATCGGTGAGGCCACCAGCGGGCGGCATCGTCCAACCACGAACGGATGGCGGTTGCCTGCGCGGCGATCGCCGCCAGCGCGAGCATCGCCCCGCCGAAGACGAGGCCCCCCGCGATCACCGCGGGCCGCAGGGAGCCCGGCAGGGGGGAGAACAGCAAAGCGACCAACGCAAGGAGGAGCACCATCCATCCATCCAGCACCCGCTCCACCACAATGGTCCCCAACGCCGCGCCCGCGCTGACCCCGGATCGTCGCTGGAGCACATAGGCGCGTAGCAGCTCCCCAGCCCGGGCCGGGTAGAGATTGTTCCCCATATAGCCGATCGCCAGCGCCACGAAGCGCTCCCCGAACCGGGTGGGCTGCACGCCGCGGAGCAACACCCCCCAGCGCCAGGTCCGCAACGCCACGGCAGTAAAGTAAAAGAGCGCCCCGCCGACCACCCATTCCACCCTCAGGCCCCGGAGGATCCGACCCAACTCCTCCAGATGCAAACCGCGCAGGGTCCAGGCCAGCAGGGCCCCGCTGAGGACCGCCCCCAGCACCAACCATCCCCGCCGCTTCATCCCACATCCTCCATCCCAGGCCATGGGAGGGGAGCCTGCGCGGGGCCTGGTGAAGGAGCGAAGTCCTCCACATGAAGCGTCAGGCGCGGCTCGCCGTTCCACCGCTCCGCCCGCAGCTCAAAGACCACGTCCAGCCGTGCTCCCGGGCGCACCTCCGCCGCCCGATCCCCCTGGCGGAAGGCGATGGCATCCCACACCGGCCCGCCCTCGGGGACGGTCAGCACCATCCGGAGGTGCTGGCCATCGTTGCCCACCGCACGGGCCGAGCGAACGACGACCCCGCGGCTTAAGAAACGGGGGGCGGGGTTGCCGTAGCCGTAGGGCTCCAGCTGGGCGATCCACTCGTGGAGGCGCCAGGTCACCTCCGGGAGCGGCACCACGGCCTCCACCACCGTGGCGGGCTGAAGCGCGCGGGCCCCGAGGGCCCGGGCGGCCAGCTCCTGCAGGCGCTCCCGCAGGCGCGCGAGGTTCTCGCGCCGCACCACGAACCCAGCGGCGGCCGCGTGCCCGCCGTGGCGCACCAGCAGATCGGCGCAGGCATCCAAGGCCTGGGTGATGTGGAACTCGGGGATGCTGCGGGCGGAGCCCCGCCCCTCATCGCCCATCAGGCTGATCACCACCGCCGGCCGGTAGAACGCCTCGGCCAGCCGGCCAGCCGCCAGCCCCACCACCCCGGGCCGGAAATCCTCCGAGGCGGCAAACAGCAACCAGGGGACCTGATCGTCGGTGAGGGCCAGCGCCCGCGCGGCCTCCTCGGTCTCCTGGGTCAGCGCCTGGCGCTCCCGGTTCCGCCGGTCCAGCTCCTCCGCCAGCGCCATCGCCTCCGCGGGATCTTCCGCGATCAACAGGCGATAGGCCGCGAGGGCGTGCTCCAAGCGCCCTGCCGCGTTCAGGCGCGGCGCCAGGATGAACGAGATCGCCCAGGGGTCCACCTGGGAAGGCTCGAGGCCGGCGACCTGACAGAGGGCTTGCACCCCCAGGCGGCCGGCCGCCCGCAGCCGCTCCAGGCCGCGGGCCACCAGCGCGCGGTTCTCCCCCAGCAGCGGCACCAGATCCGCCACCGTCCCCAGGGCCACCAGGTCCAGGTAATCCTCGGGGTCGAATGGGGCCTGCGGGTGGAGGGCTTTGAGCGCCTGGACCAGCTTATACGCGATGCCGACCCCGGCGAGATCCCGAAACGGATAGAGGCAGCCCGGCTGCTTGGGGTTGATGAGGATCGCCTCGGGTAGGATCTCCCCCGGCAGGTGGTGGTCGGTCACGATCAGATCCAGGCCCAGGGAGCGCGCCAGGGCCGCCTCCGCCACCGCCCGCGCGCCGCAATCCACGGTGATCACCAGCCGGATCCCCGCCTCCGCCAGGGCGCGCAGGGCCTCGCCGTTCAGGCCATACCCCTCGCTCTCCCGATGCGGGATGTAAGGGCGAACCGATGCGCCGAGGCGCTGGAGGGCGTGGACCAGCATGGCAGTGGCGGTGACGCCGTCCACATCGTAATCGCCGTAGACTGCGATGGGCTCCCCGGCCGCGATCGCCCGCTCCAGGCGTTCCAGGGCCTCCACCATGCCTTTCAGCTGGAAAGGATCCCCGGCGGACCAGGCGCGGGCGAGGAACTCCTCCGCCGCCTCCGGGGAGGTGATCCCCCGATGATAGAGGAGGTCCTGCAGCAAGGTTGGCCACCGCGTGAGGGCGGCCCGAACCACGTCCGGCGCCGGCGGGGCGAGCCGCCAGATCCGACGCCCTCGTCCCACGATCGGGCCTTCCGGCTGCTGCATCCCCAAGCCCCCCCCGAGAGTTCGGCCCCCATTGTAAAGAACCCGCGATCGGACGTCAACGATGCGCCGGACAGGCCGCTCCAGACCATGCGAGGGACAATACGATGAGACCCCTTGCCCGATCCCCTCACAATGCTATACTGGTCGCAGGCTGCCGGCGCTCGATGACCCCACGCGAAGAGACGGAGGCGAGCATGAGCACATCCACATCCCTCCCGACCTCAGAAGCCGGACCCTCCGCGGAGGAGCGGCAATGGGCGATGCTGGCCCATCTGAGCATCTTGCTGAACCTCGTCACCGCGTTGGGCGGGCTGATCGCTGCGTTTTTGATCTACCTGCTTTATCGGGAGCGATCGCGCTACATCGCCTTTCACGCCCTCCAATCCCTGGTGTTCCAGCTGATCGCCTGGGTGGGGGGTGGTCTGCTGGCCGCCTGCGCGTGGGGATTCACGATCCTCCTCATCCCGGTCATCATCGGCATCTGCCTCATCCCCTTCGCCGGGCTGCTCAGCCTGCTCCCGCTGGCTGCCATCATATACGGCGTGATCGGCGCCATCGCCTGCAGCCGGGGGGAGGATTTCCGATACTGGCTGATCGGGGATTGGGTGGCCTCTGCCTTTATGTGAGCGATCCGGTCAAGGGCGGTGGAAAACCGTCCAGCCCCGTGCGTCGCCTCTGGCTTGACATACTCCCACTTCGAAAGTGCTATAATTTAAAAGAGCCCCCGTAGCTCAACCGGATAGAGCAAGGGCGTCCTAAGTCCTGCGTTGCGGGTTCGAATCCCGCCGGGGGCGCTGAAGGGCCTGGGGCCGGGCGTGCCGCGCGCCCGGCCCTTTGGCTTCCGAACGGATCGCCCACAAGCGACCGCTCCCACCCATGGGAAAACCTCTCCCCATCGTGCCGGCGCCCTGGCGCTCGCCCCTCCATGGGGCGTTGTAGAAATCCTCCGCTAAAATGGGAAGAAGACCCACGGAGGTCGCAATGGCCATGCCATCCGAGAGGACGCCGGAAGGGGCCGGTTCCCCCCGTATCCGCGCGCTCCGGGCGACCCCGATGCCCGACGGGCGGCGGGTGGTCGTGGAGCTGGAGCTCCTCCCCGCCCATGCGCCCCCCGAGCTGGAGCTCGTCCTCTACGACGCGCAGGGGGAAGCGGTGCGCTCCATGACCGTGATGGGCGTGATGGAGCCCCAGCCCACTTACGTGCTCCACCTCCGGCGGCCAGACCCCGGCGCGCGCTACCGCGTGGAAGCGCGCCTGCTGGAGGGGCCGTCCCTCCTGGACCGCCAGCAGGTGGAGGTGATCATCCCCGAGCCGATCACCGTCCAGGACGACGAAACGCTGCGTCGGATCCTGAGGGAAGCCCGGACCATCGCCGTGGTTGGCCTCTCGGCGGACCCGGAGCGCCCCAGCCACCAAGTCGCTTCGTATCTCCAGCGCCAGGGGTATCGGGTCATCCCCGTGAACCCGACGATCCCGGAGGTCCTGGGCGAACCCTCCTACCCGGACCTCCTCTCGGTCCCCGAGCCGGTGGATGTGGTGGACGTCTTCCGGCCCGCCCGATACGTCCCGGAGATCGTGGAGCAGGCCATCGCGAAGGGCGCGCGGGTGATCTGGATGCAGCTCGGCGTGATCCACTTCGAGGCCGCCCAGCGCGCCCACGAGGCCGGCCTGCTGGTGGTGATGGACCGCTGCATCAAGATCGAGCATCAACGGCTGCTGGGCTCCGGAGGATGAGCCAGTGCGGCGGTGGATCCGCTGGGCGCTGGTGATGGCGTTTGTGCTGGGGCCTCTCCCCATCGCCCCAGCCGCCGCCCAGGGGGGCGAGGATGAGTTCATCGCCCGCCTGCTGGCCCAGATGCCGCCCGAGGCCAAGGTGGGCCAGCTGTTCCTGCTCACCCTCCCCGGGGCCATCGCCCGACCCGATCACCCGATGCGGGGGTTGCTGGCGGAACAACGGATCGGGGGCGTGATCCTGAGCCCGGATCAGGGCAACTTCGCCAACCTGGGCGACACCCCTTCGGAGCTGCTCTCCATCACACGCTCGCTGCAACAGCAGGCGGCCGACCTCTCCCCCTTCATCCCCCTTTTCATCGGGCTGCGACAGTCGGGCGGTGGCCCCACTGCCTCCGCATGGACCGCGGGGGCGATGCCGCTGCCTACCCCCCTCGCCCTGGGCGCCACCTGGGATCCGGAACGGGTTTATGCGGTGGGGCAAGCCCTGGGGGATGAGCTGCAAGCCGTGGGGGTGAACCTGCTCCTGGGCCCTCCCCTGGACGTCCTGCTGGAGCCGCGGCCGGAGATGGGAGACGCAGGGGCGCAAACGTTCGGCGGCGATCCCCAGTGGGTGGGCCGGATCGCCCGGGCGTATCTGAGCGGCCTGCTGGCCGGCAGCGGGGGACGCGTGCTGGCGGCGCCCGGATCCTTCCCCGGCGAAGGGCGCGCCTACGGCCGGGAGGAACGGACGGCCACCCTGACCAAAGAGGACCTGGCGGCCTTCGATCTCCTCCCCTTCCTGACGCTGATGCGAACCTCCGCCGAGGATGGCCGTCCGCTCCTGCGCGCAGTTCAGGTCTCGACGATGCGGATCCGGGGGTTCGGGGGAAGCCCCCAGGAGTGGACCCGTGCTCCTCGCGCTGCCCGAGATCAAAGCATGGCGGGAGAGCGCCGGCGTTTTGATCTCCCCTCCCCTGGGGCATCCGGCGATCCGCGCGCTTTACACCGGCGAGCAAGGGGAAGCGGATTTCCGCCGCGCCGCCCTGGATGCGTTCATGGCGGGGAACGATCTGATCTGGCTGGGGGACCTCCACCCAAACCCCGCCGAGGCGGCCCGACGGGCGACGGAGGTCATCGCGTTCTTCCGTGAGAAGTATTCCACGGATCTGGCGTTCCAGAACCT
>FWWL01006162.1_pt1 | contig 17720 bp, 14 predicted proteins | sample 2228331 | NCBI WGS metagenome assembly FWWL01 (sample SAMEA103939775, study PRJEB20133) | metagenome
AGCTTATTGAAGTTTTAAATCTGTGGAAAACCAAACTAGGACATAGTGAGTATTTGGAAGATATTTTAAAATATATTCGACAAAACCATCATAAAAAAAGTAAGCTCCTTAAAGCTTTAGAAAAAATATGAAGTTATTAAAAGTTCACTTTACTTTATTCCTCCAAAAATTACTAGTATATGTTAAATTTAAAATTTATTTATTGAAGTAAACTTAATGGCTTCCAGAAAAATATTGAATATTAGATTTTGTATTTTAGATCTTTCCAGATTTTTAACATGTTCCCAAAAAAAATTGTATTTTGTAAAAAATTAAGCAACACTCAATTGAAAAGTATTTAATTATGGATTAGTTTGATTATTAGTTTGGTCAGTTGATGGTTCTGAAGTTATGATACATTTTTCTATAAATTCCCTTGGATTAAAGGGAAGCTTATATCGACTCCTTTGTTGCTGAGTTAAATACTCCTCTAAATATTCTTGCATATAACCCACACACTCTGAACTGCATTCCTCTTGAGAATTAGAGTTGCTTTGTATACAACCTTCAATGCATTTTTCTTTGTCGGTTGATTGTTTAATACAATTGTCTATACAAATATAAAAACGACGGCAACCAGAAATCTCTATTATTGGACTAACATCTTCCAATTGAGCATCAGGACCCAAATTAAATTCTTGAAAAAACCTAATTGACAGTGTTTCTGACAAAGGGTTGATCATGCCCATTATAGCTACAGGTAAACCTATAAATATAATTCCCACAAACAAAGATCCAACCGATTCCATTACATATTTTACTGCATTACCACTCGTCAAAGAAATAATAGCCAAATATGCCGATCTAGCAAAAAATGTAACTATACCCAGAAGCAAAACTTGGTATGTAATTTGGCTAATACATTCCAGTAAAGAGGGTACTCCGGTAGAAGTTACTTGACAAGCTGGTAAAAAATTCCCCAATCCGATTGCATCGTTATCAGCCGAAACATTAGTAGTAGGCAAAATACTTACAACAAAAACTAAAAAAACACCAAGCACAGCAAAGACTGTACGGATCTTATGAAAAAATTGTTTAAAAGCTTTTTTATTCATATTTCAACTTTTAAAAATCCAAAACTTGTTTTACTTTTGCTGAGTTGGTGATCTATAAATCACTTATATCTTTGAGTATAGTTCAAAAAATTTAAATTAGCAAGGCTTTTGTATCCCATTTAAATTTCTAAGAATTAGTAGGATAAATTTGTATAACTTAAAAATAAAACATCACCACTTACAAATTTAATTCAAATTTTTGAAAAAATTTACCAAAGACGCCAAACAGGTTTTTAGTCTGAACTTAAAGAAACAACCAAAAATCATATCTATCAAAAGCCGAATCTACTTGCACAAAACCTTGCTCAATAAGCAAACTTTGAATTCTTTCAGTTCGTGAAGATTCTTTGTCTAAAATGACTAGCTTGGTCTTGTTTTGCATTAATTCTGCAAATACTTGTGGAATTTGGCTATACTCAAAATGAAATTCTACTACAAATTTTTGACCATTTTGTCTTTGGGATAAGAAATATAAGTCTGGTCGGTTAGCCACTATAAAAATTTTATCATCTGGATTGGTATATTTTTGAATAATCTCTACCATTTTTGGTTGAGTAGCAATTAAGTGCTGATTATAACCCTCTTGCCATTCTTGTTTAGTCTTTTGTTTCATAACAAAACTAGCAAAACCAACAAAGTAGACTTCAGGTGAATGAAAATTGAGCATTAAGTTTCCTCCCGAAAAATTGGTTATAAATATTTGCAAGATCAGCAATCCCAGCACCCCATCTTTTAATCTCTGCACCAAGGGCTCACAGCTACAACTAATTTTTTCTAATAAAACTCCGCCTATAAGCACCAAAACCGGCAAAACTTGCAAAAAATAATGTGGATAGTTTCGCTCGGAAATAAGAGCACCAAACATAGACACTGCCAACCAATTCGTTAACCAAAACCATTTGGTATTTATTTGTTTTGTGAGAAACAGCCAACTACTCACAATCATCGTTGTAACTAACAAAAACAGTCTCAATTGTATTCCCGAAACCCACTCAACAGTGTACCCGAATAAAATCACAGAATTTGGTGAGTCTATATATTCGGTATTGTAGCCTAAAATGGCAAAATACAAATCATACAAATTACCCCTCAAACCATAAATCAAAACAGTCAAAATATATGGCAAAAAAACCACTAGCCCAATACTGCCAAAAATTTGCCAAAATCTTTTTTCTGTGATGGTTTGCTTGAGTAATTTTAAAATTCTCTTGAGAGAAAGGCTAGACACCTCGTTTTGCTGGTTTTTAGCATTTTCAGCATCCCTACTATTCTTCAAAGAAACATAATAAACTATCAGACAAAAACTTAAAACAGCTACTTCAATCACCGCATGAATCTTGGTGAAAATGGCAATACTCCACAAAAAAGCCCCCAAAATAAGCCATTTAAAATCTAGCTTCTTTTTGTTGATTTGTTTCAATTGATAAGCGATAACAAAAAACCCAGCCCAAATTAAAGGCATAAAAATATTTTCAGCATTAAAAATCGAACCTTCAAAAGAGACTGCTAATAAAACAGTAAAAATGCTTGTAGAAATAGCACTATTTTTTTCACTGAGGTCAAAAATCTTGCGACTAACCAAATAAAAAGCAATTATACCTACAATAGACAAAAATATGTTAAATAACCTAAGTGGCCAAAGTTGTGGTCCAAAAATCCAGTAACTAAAGGCATAAATCAAGTAAATCATTGGTGGTTTGTGGTCCCAAGCATCCAAATATAACCACCCACCTTGAGTAATTATTTGCCCAATCGTCATATAGATATTTTCGTCACCATACCACCAACCCTCAAACAAAGAGGGAATTCTGAGAATAAATAAAATGACCGCAAGAAATGACAAATACCAAAAACTTTTTTTTGAACCTAGCTGAAACATAACCAACCTAAGCTGGTTTTAGTTTGTAGATTTGTCAAAAAGTAATTCGTCCGGTTTCTGGATTCTAATTATTTTAGATCAATTTGCAACTAGTTTGAAAAAATAAGATAATTTCTGTTTAAAATTTGAAATTATAATTTAACATTTATTTTTACTACTCCAGCAAAACTCCAATACTTAGGTTAAGACTAACCTAAAACAATACAAAAAGTCCGATTTTTAACTATTCTTATTACCACCTTTACCTTGCAAGAATTTATCTACAATATTAGTCTCATATTTTAGTCTTTTACTCTCTCTTTCTTTGAAATTCTCAAAAGACTGTTCTATAGCATCGCTAATTTGAGCTGTGAAACTAATTCCGTCAGCTTCCCAAAGATAAAAAGCCATTGAACCAGGAATCGGATTAATCTCAGTGATAAATACATTACCTTGTTTATCTACCATAAAATCTATACGGACTACACCATTACACTTACAAGCTATATAAGCTGATATGGCAGTCTGTTGTAAAAAATTTTTTAATTCTTCTGGAATTTTGGCAGGCAATTCTCGGTTTAATTCAGCCATCCCACCCTCTCCTGAACTCTTTTTACCACCTCGTTCGTATTTATCGGCAAAGCTGAGAATTTCGTCTTTACCAATAGGTTTTTCAATTGGGCTAGCCTGCAACTTTCCTTTATATTGCCTCACAGAACAGTTGTATTCTACAAAATCTGTTAATAATTTCTCTACTACTATTTCGTCATCTAAAAAACTAGCCTCCAGCAAATATTTTTTAAGCTCTACTTCAGTTTTAGCGATTTTTATACCAATACTAGAACCTAAGTGGGCTGGTTTAATTATCACTGGCAAACCTAATTTATTTTTGATATCTTCTACGATTGTATTTTGATTCTCTTTGAGTCTTTTAGATATCACAGATAAACCATTAACCACTGGTAGTCCGTCATTTATTAAAACTTTACGAGTCAAAGATTTGTTCATAGTTACGACCGAGCTTTCGCAGTCTGGACTAGTGAAAGGTACACCCAAACATTGCAAAAAACCTTGCATCTGACCACTTTCACCCTCACCACCATGAAAAGCTAAGTAAGCTGAGTCAAAATAAATCTTAGCTCCAAAATAGCCTTGCTGTTGAATAAATGCTCCGTTTTTGTCTCTACCAAAAAAAACTACTTTAGGGTTAATTCGGACGAAGTCTTTTTTAGTTTTGAAATCTGGATAAAACTGAAAAATTCGATCTTGTGTAAAATATACCACCAAAGGTTCGTATTTGTTTCTATCAATTTTAGTGGCAACCTGAATGCCTGTAATGATAGAAACTTCATGCTCAGCAGATACTCCGCCAAACAAAATCACAATTTTTTTTCTGTCCATAAAAACTTTATTTCAAAGTTAATAACTTTGATTAGTGGGAATATCGGTTTTGTCAAATTGTCTTTTAGTATTTATTATTTTATTATTCAGATTTTAAGTATTGACATACTCTTAAAAACAAGATTGATTTTGGTGATTTTATCACCCAACCTACAAACACAACTTGATCAGGACCAAATTTTAAGTTTTGTTCGAAACTAATAGATTTTTCATAGTTATTTATGTAGTTACCTCTTCTTACCTTTGTTGCAAACATCTCTCTAAGAGAATTACGATCTATCTTTAGCTTAACAGAATGGTCATTAAAACCAAAACCGGGTTATAACTCCTGAATCTAATTATTTTAACTTCTCCAAAATGAATGGAAGTAGATTCGCTTTTCAAAACACCATGATAGTAAAATTCTGGTACCAAACTCGCTTACTTAGATTTATCACAATGCTAAAACAAAGGAGTAGTCTGCTGTTTAATACAAAAACTCTCTTTGTTGTGTAAAGAATCAAAGTCAAATCTTCAACAATTTTGTCTATCTACAAAATAAACAAAATTCATGGTAGGTCTGTATGGTTGTTTTGAAGTTTCAGTAGAAAAATCAAGGCCAAAGCTGGTGAAAAAAGACAAAGTGTTGTAAAAATTATTATCAAACTGTGACCAACAATTGTTTTGTGTTTGGTATATTGAATTAAAATTGTAGTTTTACAACTATTCCTGAAATTTATGGAAGACTCAATATCTCTTGCATAAGAGATTTTTTATTTGTAATCATGTCATGCATCAATTGCACACATTTAGTTGGAAACTTTCCAGCGGCAGACTCACCAGAAAGCATTACAAAATCTGCTTCATCTATACACACAGCTCTATATAAATCACTCATTTCGGCTCTTGTTGGGACAGGGTTATCACACATTGTTTCTAAAATTTGAGTCGCCACAATAAAGGGTTTATCTAATTTTCGACAAAGTTGTTTAATTTTTTCTTGAAGAAAAGGTACTTTAATATGGTTAGGCAAAGTTTCCAAGGCGAGGTCGCCTCTTGCAATCATAATCATATCACTTTCATTTATAATTTCAATTAAATTATCATTTTCTACAGCTTCACCCATTTCTATTTTGGTGCAAATTTTAGGGAAATAGTCTTTTATCTGATTTTGAGTTAGAATACTAGACAAAAAATTTCTTAACTTTTGCAAATCATCCTTTGTTTTTACAAAACTTGGAGCTACATATTCAGGTTTGATAGCAGGTACGACCTTAGTCAAAAAATCTCTATCTCGATCTACCAAAAAATCAATATCAATTGAAGATAAAGGCATATTTAACCCTTTATTGCTCTTTACTAAACCGCCATGGCGAACTTTGCAGTAGACTCTTTCTTCTACAACTCTAACCACTTCACAGTCAATTTTACCATCATCAATAAGTAATGGTTGCCCCACTTTTGCAAAGTTTGCAATATCAAACTGACAAGGTAAAACTTGAATACCTTGATGTATATAAGGATATTGATGATTTAAATTTTGTTTTTCGATGGCTATGGTATCTCCGGTATTGATCATAATCTTTTCCGAGTCCAAAAAACCTAATAGAATTTTAGGTCCAGCTAGATCCACCATCAAGTCAAAACCAATATTTCTACACTTTTGTCCCATTTCAATATGCCAGTCGGCACTATTGTGAGAAAAATTTAATCTAGCAATTTGCACACTATGTTCCCAAAAAAAGTTTAAAGTGTCTGTATCTTGGGAGGCTGGACCTATTGTGGTAATTATTTTTGTCATAACGAATTGAGGTTTTAATAAAAAAATTAACTTGAGGTAAAAAAATTTAAATTACCTACTATGTCAAACTAACTTTACTCAAAAAATTAACAACTAACTTAGTGTTTAAGAATTCTCAAAAGAAGCTAAAAATTTGCAATCTCTAAACCAATTAAGAATTTCAATTCTCAAATTTAAACCAAAAATATAGTGTTGATCACAACTAGGACAAGCTTAAAGATAATTAAAAGCAAAATAATATATAACAAAAATAGAGAAAAAAGAAATCCAAAAACTTTTAGAAAAATAGCTTTTTTACCATTTATAAACAATCAATTATCTTTGAATGAATTTGCCCATTTGAAAAAACTACACCTACGGTATCTAGTTTAATAGGATTACCTTTAAAATCAGTTGCTTTACCCCCAGCTTCTTCAACTAACAAAATTCCAGCTATTTCTGGAAAAATATCTTTATTTATTGTCACTGCTGCACTCGCCCTACCACAAGCAACATATGCATAATGCAAAGCTACTGAGCCAAATGATTTTTTGACTTTACTTGCTTGGTTTAGTCTTTTCATAATCTCAAAAGCCTCGTCTTGGTTTATCTTGGAACTAGAAAACTCATGCATCAAGCAATGATTCTCAATTGTTTGATTGACTGATATTTGACTCCCATTTAAGGTTGCTACTTTGCTTTTTTCTGCTATAAAAAGCTCTTTTACTGTAGGATCATAAACTACACAAATACAACCCCACATCTAAAAATGTGGCTTACCACAACGGCATAATGTGCAAATCCATGTATAAAATTAAAGGTATTGCTAATTTTGGGTCAACTACCCAAAGATTTTCAGTTTGTTTAACTATATCGTTTTCTTCTTCTGCAAAGATAGAATGACCGCCTTTAAAAGGTTTTATTAAGCTAACAAAATTTCTTTCTATTTCTATATCTTTTTCGGTTAGGTATTTTTTGGTTTGGCCTATATCTGCTATTTTCCTAGCAAATTCTATCAAAGAGTTGCCAGAACTAACTGTTAGGTCGATTATTTGGTCGTACATACTACTTTCTCAAAAAATAAGCTAAAAAAGTTGGTTATTATAAATCTACCAAAAGATCTTCTAAAGAATTGTGAGATATACAAGATAGACCTTGTATTATTCTGAATAATTTGAGTATTCTTTCAGAATCACACAAAAAACTCTAGCTAGGAGCGGGTATTCGTAGAGTTGTGATTTGTCAATGGTAGAGTAACTATCCAAAATAGCTATCAAATCCATAGCCATGATATGTGCTATGTGGTCAAAATTGATTTGATTGTATGACTTATTTCATATCTACTTGGAACTTTTTAAAAAATATTTTTGTTAAAATATTGCAATTTAAATTTACCGCCTAGACTTTATACTCAACTTGGTTTTAAACCAAAAAAACAGATATGGTTATATTCTGATAAATCTTAAACAATTACGGTTTTTAGGTAAAATTCTTATGTTCTTTATAAGAAATTAGTGTATGATCAGTATTTATCGAAAGTAAAAAATCAAAATTTATATAACCGTTTGTAAAAACCTAAGATATCAAGAAAGCAAATAAGTTTACAAACAATATTAGACAATTTATACTTTCTGTGCGATACTTAAAATAGTATTTTCATACTAGAACACAAAATTTTAACCAGGTAAAATAGCTTATCTACATGTCGATAAATACAAAAATACAAAAACTGGGGTTTAACGGTAATGCTTATTATTTAAAAGAACACAGCACCAGAAAACCTATCACTACTCAGTGGTGGCAAGTGATCACTCTGATTACTGCTTTGTTGTCTTTATCAAGCCTTTTTTTATCTATTAATCAAATCGCACCTGAAAGTATTGAAACAGAATTTAGAGTTATCGATCAGGGCAAAGCTTCCCTTTATATAGTCTATTCGGAATTATCTGCTCAAGAAGAACCTTCTTTCAATTTTGTGAAAAAATTTAAAAAAGATGAAATCTGTAACGATTCTTTTGAGGCAAAATTTTTGATTGATAAAAACACAGTCTTAAGAGACAAAAGTGTAGCTATTTCAAATTTAGAAAAGCAAGTACTGGATATAGAGTCCAGAACAATAAATCGGTTAACAATACTAAAAGAAGACAGTAATATTCAAGATTTGTTTATCGCCGCCAACAGAACATTGGTGGAGAAAAAAATCTTTTTTGAAAAAAAACACATTTTAGGTCAAGAATTAGAAAATGTTTATACCTATATATCCAAAGTATGTTATCAAAAAGATAAAGAAGCTGTCTTAGAAAGTTTAGAGTCTATAAATCTAGCACTAGCTAAGATAACTGACCTTCAAGGAATAAATAAAGAAAAACTAAAAAAGGCCGAATATTTAATTAATAACTGGAAAGCTAATGTTAATGAGATAAACAATCCTGAAAATATACCCTCTTCTCTTTCGAAAGAGTTTGATTCTTTTTTGACTATTTTAGACAATTTAGATAATTTTTATGATACTTATCTTCAGTATAAGACTGATTGGCAAAATCAGTTTTTAGAGCTGGAGAAATGGCAAATAAAATTTGCTTCTTCTAATCCAAAACTGTTTGAAAATTTAATACTAATTAAAGAATTCGATAATGTATCCTCCGAATAATAATCAAAATTTACAATACCCACAAAACCCATACTCTCAAGATCAGTTTTCTGGGGCTAAAAAAATAGTTCCTCCCAGGCCTCAAAACAACTCCTACCCCCCAATTTCTCCCTACCCTCCAAATTATAATCAACCTATATCTAACAATTATATAAATCCTCAAAACCAACAACAATTTCAAAATCGCCCATACCCGACCGTTAATCCAACCATGAGACCTGTCTATCAACCTATTCAACCTATAAAAACTCAAATAGACAGAAATAGTCCAGAATATTTGAGAACATTAACTGCTGAACAGCTTAGAAGAGAAGTTATCCAAACAGAAATTGAAATTCAAAAAGCATTAATCGAATCAGAGAAAGTCTACCGTAAAAATGTTTCTACGGTTTTAGATTTGATAGCTCCTAGTGCTATTGATGTATCTACATCTCATCTGCTTATTGGAACCAAATATGCTCGTAGTTTTTTTGTACTTGTTTTTCCTAGAATCTTAGTAAGCGGTTGGTTGGAAAGTATTATTAACTCTGATATACCTTTAGATCTAGCTATTTACATTTACCCAGAAGGTTCGGCAGAAGTGCTTAAAGAACTTAAGAAAAAAGTTGGTAAAATCCAAGCTTCCATCCAAATCAACCAAGAAAGAGGAGCTGCTCGTGATCCAGCTTTGGAAACGGCTTATCAGGATGTAGAAAACCTTAGAGATGCAATTCAACAAGGCAGAGAAAAATTTTTCAGAGTCGGTATTTATGTTACTGTGTATGCAGATAACCTAGATGAATTAGAAAAGTATAGTCAGATAGTAGAAGGAATGTTAAGTAGGCAAAACATTATCATGAAGAGAGCCGCTTTGCAGATGAGTGATGGTTTTAATTCTTGCTTGCCTATAATGAAAGATGATCTAAATGTAACTAATAACTTAAATACTAGCCCTTTGTCGGCATGTTTTCCGTTTGTATCTTCTGATTTGTCTTCCGATAGTGGGATTTTGTATGGAATTAACCGCCACAATACTTCCCTGATTATTTTTGATCGTTTTGAGCTAGAAAATGCCAATTCTTTGGTACTAGCTACCTCTGGTGCAGGTAAAAGTTACACCGTGAAATTAGAAATTTTGAGAAGTTTAATGCTTGGGGTTTCGGTTATTGTCATTGACCCAGAACAAGAATACAAAGATCTCGCCGACACTGTAGGTGGCACATATGTGAGTATGAGTTTGAACTCGCCTAATCGTATCAATCCTTTTGATTTACCTAAGCCCCTACCCGGAGAGAGCAAAGCAGATATTTTAAGATCAGCAATTATTGACCTAATAGGTTTAATGAAATTGATGCTTGGAGGGCAGTTGACTGCTTCGGAAATCTCTATTTTAGAGCAAGCAATTCAACAATGTTATGCTAAAAGAGACATTACCCCAAATTCTGATTTTGATAGAATAATTCCCCCTACAATGAGTGATTTAGCGGAAATTTTGAGTGGTATAGTAGGTGCAGAAAATATTTTACAAAGATTATATCGTTATACCGAAGGAACTTTTGCGGGAATGTTTAACCAAAGAACCAACATTAATATCAACAACAATTTTGTGGTGTTTAACCTAAGAGATTTACAAGAAGACTTAAGACCAATTGCTATGTATATTCTACTTAAGTACACTTGGAATGAAGTTCGTTCAGAGCTTAAAAAAAGAATTTTGGTAGTGGACGAAGCTTGGTTTATGATGCAATACGAAGATTCTGCTAAGTTCTTGTTTGGTTTGGTTAAGAGAGCTAGAAAATATTGGTTAGGAGTAACAACTATCACCCAAGATGTGGGAGACTTCCTTAACTCGCCTTATGGTAGACCTATTGTAAGTAATTCTGCTATGAAGATATTGCTAAAACAGTCGCCAGCTTCGATTGACTTAGTTGCGGATATTTTTAACCTCACTAAAGGTGAAACTCAAGTTTTACTTCAATCTGGTGTAGGTCAAGGAATCTTTTTTGCTGGTTCAAGACATGTAGCTATAGATATTATCTCCTTCCCAACCGAACATAAAATAATTACTACCAACCCTGAAGATTTGATCAAAAAAATGCAAGGATAAATCTCCAATAATCTTTGAACGAGTTAATATTTCCGTGTAAACAGAAAAAGGCTGGCTTTTAAAACAAAATGTTTTCCTCTTTAGCCCACTTTCCGCAACAAAATCATAAGTAATCTAATTTTAAATTTCAAAAATCATCATTTTTGGCGATACGGTGGTCATTTCGAAAAATGCTAATTTAGATGGTTTTACTTTGATTACGAAACATCAGTTTTTAAGTTAAAATCAAAGTTGATTTTTTGAGTTTAAAGACTAGGTATTGATTTGTTTTGTAACGAAAAAACTTTGTATAGTTTATATAATTCGTTCACGAGGATAAAGACTTAGTTAGTTGAATGAATTCACATACTTAATCTTCTACTTCCAAAACAAGGTAGAATTTTGTCTTCATTTAAGATATTTTTGCGAAAACTACTAGTTTATCCTGTTTCATTTAGCTAGTTTTACAACCTAATATTTCAGGTTTTTGAAATGGTTTTACTCTCTGATGTTCGATAAATAGTAGTGTACATAGCAGAAACTACTTTGGAAAGATAGTATTTTGTCTTTTTACTAAATTTTCTTATTTTAATAATAGGGTTGTGTGTAATAAAATAGCGAGTTAAAAGGGTTATATTTTCTTGTTTGAGGTGTTTACTATAGGCCTTGGCAAGATAGTCTGACATTACTCTATGAGTATTAAAATAACTGGCATTAATACCAATACAATTGGACATTAACTGACCCCATTTAGACTTGTCTTGATAGGTTGGCAAAATAACTTTTTCCAATTTATTATACAAATCTTCAATCTCACTTCGCTCGTCCCCGCTTTCGTCTCCAATAGCCCAACCAGTCACTCCCTCAACCCAACCCTCGATCCACCAACCATCAAGGACGGAAAAATTAGGAACACCGTTTAAACTAGCTTTCATACCACTAGTACCCGAGGCTTCCCAAGGAATCATGGGGCTATTAAGCCATAAATCTGCTCCAGAAACTAGTTTATAAGCTATATCCATATTGTAATTTGGCACAAACACCACATTTATTTTGTTAGATAGTTTGTTTTTTAGCTCAAACAGGTCTTTCAAAAGTTGCTTACCTTGGGCATCAATAGGCCATGCCTTACCAGCAAAAACAATTTGCAGCCCTCCATTCTGATCGGCTATTTGGTTAAGTCTATTTATATCAGAAAACAAAAATAACGGTCTTTTATAAGCTACTTTTCGCCTAGCGGAACAAATTGTAAAAACTTTTTCCTCCAAAACTTCTCCAGTTTGTTCTTTGATCATTTTGATTAAATCTTGCTTAGCTAGTTTATGAGCTTCGAGTAATTTTTCATTCGGAATTTTGTAAATAAAATGAAACATTGCTGGGTTAGTTCTCCAGTTTTTTAGATATGTATCAAACAATTTTTGCATATGTGGACTAGCCCAAGTTTGGGGGTGAATACCGTTGGTGATAGAATTTATCTCATAGTCTGGGTAAGTTTGTTGAGTGGTTATACCATGTTTAAGAGCCACCCCATTAGCATACTTGCTAAAATGAACGACAAATTGAGTTTGGTTAAATTCATCTTTGTCAAAAAATTGATCCTCAAAAATTTCCAAATACTCTGGATCGAGTATTTTTTTAATTTCCTCAATTTTAAGTATTTTGTGTGCTCCCGGAAGAGGTGTGTGAATAGTGACAACCACTTTTTGTTTAACTTTTTGCCAGCTTTTAAGTTGTTTCTTTAATTCAAATAAAACAAACATATCGTGGCTTTCGTTAAGATGATAGTTGTCAAAATAGGGATAACCAAGTGCCTGTAAAGCCTTTACTCCACCAATACCCAAAATAATTTGCTGTTTTAACCAAATTTCTTCATTTGCTGGATATAGCTCGCTACAAATTTCTCTATCTTCTGGTTCATTCTCTGGGCAGTTGGTGTCTAAAAAATAAATGAAGTTTTCTTCCCCATCTGTCCGCTTTAGTTTATACTCCCAAATTTTAATTTTAACTACTCTGTTATCTAGTTTGATTTCAACAAATTCATCTCTTTGCACCATAAAATCAGTAGGTTTCCAGTCTAGATAAAATTCGGTTTGAATGCCGTTACTGTCTAATCTTTGCTGGAAAACTCCCTTCGAATACAAAAGACTAACACCTACTACATTTAGGTTTAAATCAGCCGAAGATTTAAGCATGTCTCCAGCAAGAATACCTAAACCACCAGCATAATTAGGAATTTTGGAATCAAGGCCTATTTCAAAGGAAAAAAAAGCTGTAGATATATCGGACATATTAAAATTGACAAAATTTGTTTTTAGTGACAAAGTATTACTTACCTAATAAGTATATTATACCTATTACTAATAGTCAAAAACAAGCTAATTTAAGCCCAAAAATTCTAATTTTGACTTGGGAATGCTACCCCGTTTTTGTGGGTGGTTTAGGTGTTTTAGTAAAAGATTTGTTAAACGAATTAAAAAATCAAAAGGCTGAAGTAACTTTACTTTTACCATATTTATCTGAAAATCACAATATTAAAGAGGCAATTAGTTTACAAAAACTAGTAAATAAATATTTGAAGAAAGATCTGGTTATAGATGATTTAAACTTTGATAGAGATGTCTTCGAAAAAAACAAAAAAAAATATGAACAGAGACTTCTTTGGAAAAGTATTTTCCAAACTAAAAAAACCTCCACTCCGACTAATATAATTTATTCTAATAATACCCCTAAGATAGCCAAAGCTTTTGCTTTTGCTGTGCAGGAATGGCTTAAAAAAAGCCAAAAAGAGAATTATTTTGATTGTATCTTAGGAATGGACTGGGTGACAATTCCCACCTTTAAACTTCTAAAAAACTTAAAAAACCCAACACCTTTTGTTTTCTACATAAATTCTACAGAATACGAAAGAAGTCTAGATAAAAAAGTTAAATCTCAGACTGAATTAGATATAGAATCGTTTGAATCAAGATATTTTGGTCAGGCTGATCATGTTATTGCTGTTTCGGGTATAACCAGAAAAATTTTGGAAAGAGTGCTAAAAATTGACCCAAACAAAATTACTGTAGTACTTAATGACACCAACTTTGAGCCAGTAAGTCATAGCTATAAACTTCCGGGAAATAATAAATATGTCCTATTTTTAGGAAGATTAACCAATCAAAAAGGGTTACATTTTCTGATTGACACTGCTCAAAAAGTTGTAGAAATTGATCCTTCTATTCACTTTTTAATTGTTGGGGATGGCGAAATTTTACCAGAGGTAGTGGAACATGTAGCCCACAAACATTTAGAAAAAAATGTCCATTTTTTGGGTTGGGCGGATAGCCAACAAAAGAAAGTTTTGTATAATACCTCCAATTTGTTTGTTATGCCTAGTCCCAGCGAACCCTTTGGCTTGACTGCCTTAGAATCAATCAAATCTGGAGTTCCGGTAATTGCTTCTACAAATTGCGGTTTCGTTGATTTGGTCAAATCTACACCCACTTTTCGATATCATGATACTCAATCTTTTGCTAATTTAATTCTATTCTTTTTGCATAATCAATCTGAACTAAAAAAACTTTTAGAAAAACAAAAAGCAGATCTACAAAATCACTCTTGGAAAGAGCAAGTTAGCAAAGTTATTCAAATCGCTAAGACTCTTAAAAAGACAAAATTATGAAAAAAGTCATAAAACCAACAGTTTATCTAAATACTTTGCCTTGGTACAATCCGAAATCAATTTTAGCTCATTTAGAAAATCCAGATGAGCCTATTTTAAATATAGATAAAAGCATCAAATTTTTCAAAAAATGTTCTAAAGAAATTTACTATCCTCTACTGGATTTTATACTGCAAAATGAAATTCCAGTCAACTTAGTGATTACTGCGGACTTCTTAGATCAGAGTTATGAACATTACACAGCAAATCTTAAAATTATTCAAAAATTAATTGATGCAGAATTAGCCGAAATAGTACCCGCCTGCCACTATGGAGAAGATTTAAGTGCCTTCTACAACATGGAATGGTGGGCTAAAAGTTTAAATTCATCAGTCACAACTATTAACAAATATTTAGGAATAAAGGTAAAATCTGTGTTTGTGTATCAAATTTATCGATCTTTAGAAATTGAAAGGGTTATTTTTGATAGTGGTATTCATAATTTTTTGGTAAGACAAAAAGGTAGTAAACTCTTACCATTTAAACTGTATTTATCTGAATTTAGAAGGTTTAACGGAGAGGTGGTGAGTTGGATAAATGAAGAAAATGATGTTATATGCAATTTTATACCCTTGCCTGACAGTTTATTCTTTCAACCTAATTCTCTCTTATTTTTACCAAAAATAGAGGAACAAATAAAAAAGATGGCAATGGAAATTGGCTTAGCCTCTAGTATCTCTAAATTAAAAAAGTCTACCAAAAGTAATACTATAAAACAAAATCTAAGAATTAACGAAAATCCTTCTTTAGCTCTTTACAACGACCTAGAAAAATCTGTTTTAAGATTGTGGGAATATATGTCTTTCTTGATTTTAAGCCGAATGAATTATCAATCGGAAAATGATTATTTAGTAGATATATACAAAACTTTTTCTAAGGTACAAAATCGAGAATTTTTATTTTATTTACAAAAAAACAACTATTCTGAGAATTTCAACCTCAATTTTAGCTCTCCATATGAGTCTTTTGCTACAATGCAAACTTTTGTAACTAAACTGGAAATTTTAATACAACCAAAATACTAGGTCATATTTTCCAATTTTGAAATAAATATAACTTTCCTGCAATAGCCCTCCTTAACTTTTTACTCTTACTGTATTTTTGGTTTTAAAAACAAAATAAAAATAATGGTATTTTTATCAAAATATAATTTTTTCTACTGGTAAAATATAAATATTTTTAGCCCCAATTGCTTTAATTTGTTTTATTATCTCCCACATCTGGTTTTCGGGAATTATTGTTATAATGTTGCTTTCTTCTTTAGAATATATCGGTAATACAGAAGGAGAATTAATTCCGGGAATAATTTTTATTGCTTCTTCAACCTTATCGTTAGCTATATTAAAACTAAGATTTTTTAGAGACTTTGCTCGCATATAAGACTCTAGTCTAAACAAAAAATCATCCAAAAGTTTTCTAGTCTCAAAATCCATATCAGGGTTAGCAACCAAGACTGCTTCAGAATAAAAAACAGTCTCAACCTCTTTTAAACCATTGATTATTAAGGTGCTTCCGGTTTGGACTATATCACAAATAGCATCAGCTAGACCAATACCCGGCGCAATTTCTACAGAGCCACTAATTTTTTGGATGTTGGCCTTGATACCTTTTGCCTGTAAAAATCTACGAAGAATATTTGGATAAGAAGTAGCAATGGTTTTACCTTCTAAAGATTCCACTGAAGTAATATCTGATATTGTAGGAGCTGCTATAGATAAATGGCATTTAGCAAAGCCAAGATATTTGACTATATCTATCTGTTCATTTTTTTCTTCAATTTCATTTTGACCAACTATACCAATATCCAAAGTACCGTCAGCCACATATTCTGGTATATCATCATCTCTTAAAAAGATTATTTCCATGGGAAAGTTAGTACTCTCACTGAATAATGTTCCTTCTCTACTACTAAAATTTATACCACTATCTCGAACTAACTGCAAAGAATCTTGACTCAGTCTACCTTTTTTTTGGATACCGAGTCGTAATTTTCTTGCTGACATAATGTTTTGTAAAAGTTATTTGGTTAAAAGCTGGTGGCGATTAGATAATACTTTGGATATTGCTGTTAAATTATAACCTTTCTTATGAAGTAAAATTAAATAATGAAACAACAAATCAGCAGCCTCTTCCAAAAATTTGGCATTATCTAACCCAATCGCTTCAATAACAGTTTCCACAGCCTCTTCTCCAACTTTTTGGGCAACGCGAGGTAATCCTTGCTGACTAAGTGAACTAACATATGAGTCTTTTGATTGAGAATTCACTCTTTCCCTGATTAGCTTTTCTAGTTTGACCAAAAAATCCAAATCATAGTCTGATGAGTGAAATTTTTTCTTGGATGAGCTCATAACATGAATACAAACTGTTTAAGAAAAAAACATCAAAACACATTTGCTTGTTATATACTAAAACCTTTTTAGTCAAGAGACTTAAAATTTATTCTTAGACTATTTGAACCAAATCTTCTAGATCAAAGCGAACTTTTTTCATTTTAGCAAATTCGTCATTTTCATCCCTAAAACCGATTGCACACAAAACTACTGGTAATAAGTTATTATCCAGATTGAGTATTTTAGAAAATTGATCTGCATCAAAGCCTTCCATTGGACAAGCATCTATTCTAGCAACAGCACAAGCAGATAAAACCACACCTAAAGCTAGATAAGCTTGATTCTTTGACCAAGCTAGAATTTGTTCCAGACTACTATTCTCTACAAAGCCCATAATAGATTTTTTAAAACCTTCCAAAAACGAGGGTTCGATATTTCTTGTACTGACAATGTGGTTTATGTATCTGTCAACATAAGAAGTATCAATATTAGTAATAGCACAAAAAACTAGAAGGTGAGAACAATCCTTAAACTGTGGTTGTTTTCCTCCTTTTTCAAATAATTCTCGCTTTTTGGCTTGATCCTGTACGACAATAAGCTTGTAGGGCTGCAAACCAAAACTAGTAGGTGCTAACCTAAAAGACTCTAAAACGAAATCTAACTGGTTAGGCTCAAGTTTTTTTGTTGAATCAAAAAGTTTTACGGCGTATCTCCATGAGAGATCTTGTAAAAACAAGTTTAATTGCATACAAATATTTTATACTAAATTAAATAACTATAATGTCAAGAAGAATTTTAATAAATTTAATATTTTCCTTAATTTCTAGCATTATCAATAAACACTGACATTTCTCCACGAG